>JAABUV010006402.1_pt1 | contig 12847 bp, 9 predicted proteins | sample 5559971 | NCBI WGS metagenome assembly JAABUV01 (sample SAMN10711881, study PRJNA513362) | rock metagenome | isolation source: Antarctica rocks | place: Antarctica: Victoria Land, Knobhead nord | collected 2015-12-19
AATCGGCAAGCTCAAGCGGTTCAAACGCGTCGCCATGCGATGCGAGAAGACCGACACCAGCTACTCAGCCATCATCAGTTTTGCGTGCGGACTGATGTTGGTTAAATCCGTCCACACGGCCTAGGAGAACGCGGAGGCTGGCAGCGACGCCACGCCCAGCAGGGTCACCTGCGTGTGGTCGGAGAAGCTCAGCACGGTGTTGCCGCCGACCACCGTCTGCGTCGGGCCGCTCGCGTAGCCGCGCGCCGCCAGGAAGTCCGTGCCGACACGGAAACCGGACACGGTGACGCTGCCCCCTGCCTGCCCCGACACCACGGCGATCAGGTCAGCGCCCTGGCCGGTAAACACAATCGCACTGCCGCTCCCCGCCTGGATGTAACCACCGCCCGTTCCGCCCACGATCAGGTCCTGTCCCGAGCCCGCGAAGATCGCGGCATTGCCCGCGCCCCCTGCGATGGTGGCCGCCCCGCTTCCGGCCACCACCAGGTCCTGCCCGGCGCCGGTCACGATCAGGTCCGACCCCGTGCCGCCGAAGAAGGTGTTGTTGCCGCGTGCCCCCGACCCGGTCAGCGTCTCGTTGCCGCCCGCGGCTGCGACCAGGTTGTTCAGCGTCCCCGTGGCGACCAGCAGGTCGCCGTCGCCGCCCCCGCCGATCGTCGAGGCCGCGGGGGTGTAGATTGTCCCCTGCGCGTCCATGAAGTGGCGCAGGCCCGGGAACCGCTCCAGCGGTGGTCCTGGGAATTCCGTGTAGCCGGTGAGGTCGGCCCCGGCCACGATGACGTTGCGCCGCCGGTGCAGCCGTAGAACGTGCCCCCGCCGTTGCCGGCGAACACCGTCACGTGGCCGGTGCCGCCGAAGACCTCGCTGAAGCCGGCCTGATCGGGCATGGGAGGATATGGGTCGTACACGTGGGAGTAGCTCGTGGTGCCCACGTAGGTGGAACTGCCGCTGCCGTTGATGAACAGCAGGCCGTCGTCGGCGAACACCGTCAGGCTGGCGTCCACCGTGGCGAGCTGACCTATGCCGCTGACGGGGCCGGCCGTGACGCCCTGGTCCAGCGTCAGCGTGCCCTGCGCGAGGAGGACCGGCCCGCTGCCGAGCGAGCCGGGCGCCGTCACCTCGACGGTGCCGCCGACCTCCGTGCCGCCGGAATAGCTGTTCGCACCGTTGGCCAGAACCAGCCGGCCATTCCCTGCGGTCGGCCCGAACAGCGTCAGCATGCCGCTGCCGCTGATCACGCCGGAGACCGTCGCAACGGTGGCGTCCTGCACCTGGGCTGCGCCCTCTCCGCGGATCGTGTCGGAGCCGGTCTGGCCCGCGGCGCCCGCCAGCACGATCGGGTTGGACAGCGTGATCGGCACTGCGTCGATGGAACTGGAAAGGTCGATGGAGCCGTTGGCGAGGGTGATCGTGCCGCTGCCGAGCCGCGAGCCGTGCTGCAGGGTGATCGTCCCCGACACCAGGGCGGAGCCGAACGAGAGCGTCGCGGGGACTTCCTGTCCCAGGGAGAGGACGGCGCCGGCGGTGACGTCGAGCGTGGCCAGCGCGTGGGTGCCGGTCAGCGAGTACAGCACCGTGGTACCCCGTCCCCCAAGCACGCCGGGCGTCGCCTGCTCCTTCTCGACCGTGAGCGAGGCCGCTGGACCGTCCCCGCTGACCGGTCCCGCGTGGTCGGACGGAAACACCGCGTCATCGGCAGCGGTGGGTACCCCGTTCGTCCAGTTCGACGCCGTGTTCCAGTCGCCGGCGCCGCCAGTCCAGGTTGTGGTAACCATTTCCGTTTCCATCGATGATCGGTAAGAAGTAGCACGGGATCAACCCAGGATTCGAGAATTCCAACTCACGCCATTTGTTTTTCGATCACTGATCTTGGGCACGCGTCGATGGTATCGAGCACCAACCACCAAGCGTGAGCATGGAAGCGGCCGATGTGAGCACGGCCTCCGACAAGATCGAGCGGCTACCCTTCAGGAAGGCAATCCAAAGGCCCAGCCTTTGGCGATATGGTAGTTGCCAAACCCACCCGCTAGGGGTAGGGTAGCTTCATAGACGGAGTAACCTCCATGGCCAGCGTTCTCAGCCAGGCTTTCTTCCAGAATGAAGACGACGCTTACACGAAGCTTGAAAGCATCGTGTGGCCGAATGGGGCCGTCTGCCCGCACTGCGGCTGCACTGACCGCATGAAGCGCATGGGCGGCACTGCCACCCGCCCGGGCCTCTACAAGTGCTATGCCTGCCGCAAGCAGAGCCGCGTGACGGTCGGCACCGTGTTCGAGTCCAGCCACGTCAAACTGCACGTGTGGCTTCAGGCGGCCTACCTGATGTGCAGCAGCAAGAAGGGCATCAGCAGCAACCAGCTCGCCCGCACGCTCGGTGTGACGGTCAAGACGGGCTGGTTTATGTCCCACCGTCTCCGTGAGGCTATGAAAGCCGGCACGCTGCCGCCCATGGGCGGCGAGGGCGCGGTGGTGGAGATCGATGAGACCTACATCGGTCGCAAGCCGGACATGCCCAAGCATCGCGGCACGGCGCATAAGCACGCGGTCCTGACGCTCGTTGAGCGCGGTGGTTCTGCCCGCTCCTTCCACGTGGACGGCACGAAGGCGGCCGACCTCCTGCCGATCATCAAGGCGAACGTCCATCCGGCATCTCAGGTGATGACGGATGAGGCCGCCCAGTATGGCAGCCTCGCCAAACACTTCGCCGGCCACGATTTCACGCAGCACGGCGCAGGCGAGTATGTGCGCGGCATGGTCCACACGAACACGGTCGAGGGCTTCTACAGCGTGTTCAAGAGGGGCATGAAGGGCATCTATCAGCACTGCTCCGAGAAGCACCTGCACCGCTATGTGGCCGAGTTCGACTTTCGCTACAGCAACCGCGTGCGGCTGGGCGTGGATGACACAGCGCGGACCGACAGCGCACTGCGCGGCATCGTCGGTAAGCGCCTGACGTATGAGGGACCTCGTAAAACAGCGTAAAACCGCCAAAAATAAATCTTGCTACAGATTGAATCTTCCGCTTAGCATGCAGTGTGGTTAGCGCCTGACGATAAGAGCCCCTGGGCACTTCCCTTGCGGGATAGTTGGGAAGTGCGGCCACGCCTACTAATAGTAATGTTTCGTTCCAACGGCCCATAAATCATAATCAGTCTTAATGAGCGGCTTGATAAGGTCGTAAGTGCGGCTGTCTCCACGCTCCCATTTTCGCTGAATGGCCCAAGTGCAGTAGTCTGCAATCTGTAAACAAGGGTCAGCTTGTGCTGCGCAGAACGCAGATCGGCAGTTTGTTCGACTGTTTGTTTGTGTGATAACATCATTGACAGCATCCATGAAGGCAACACGTTTCTTTTTTGTGCCAATAGATGCAGCAGTTAACAATAGCTCTTCTGATGGAAGCGCCATATATTGCGCAACGTGCTTGAAATGATAGAACCATGCATACTTGTAAAATGTGGTATCCTCAGCTCTTATGTGTACCTGTGCCTTTGACTTTTCTAGAACGGTTGCATCAACACGAAAATCTTGCGTGCTTATAAGATCAAATACTCTATCCCTAATTTCCTGTGCATCCGTTGTGGCGTGGAAGTAGTCTCCAAGCGGCTTTCGCTCCCAAGACATCTCACGCCGAAGCGCAAGAAGGCTCTCGCCCAAATCGCACGAATCCAACGTCACCGTGCAAAGGATAAAGTACCGGCTTATGTTGAAGCCGCGCTTGAAAGCGAAATCGCCGGCTTCATCGGCAAACACAAACTTCCGAGCCACGGATAGGGAGCGCCTCTAAAATGTCTAAAAATACGATAAAGGAACTTCCGGCTGATTCTCAACACACACGCTTCCTGGAAACCGCCCGCGCCCTCGGCTGCGATGAGGACGAGGCGGCATTTGATGAAAAGCTGAAGGCGGTCACCCGCCCGCAATCGAAAGTTCTGCCGCCAGAAACTAACCGCTAAGAGCGATTCGGCGGACTCTTACGTATTACAGCAGCTCGGTCGAGAAAGTCGCCAAGCTGACTAGCGAGGCTTTTTGCTCCTGCAAGTGGCATAGTAACCCTAGCAATTATTAAGCGATAAGTCTTCCCGACATGGTTAGTGCGGGGAGAGTAGAACGCAATTGTTACCATTTCTTCTGCTAAGAAGATACCGTGCGATGCTTCAGTGTACACTTCCAGACCAGGAATCGGATCTATGACCTCAACGTCTCCGCCACCCACCGGGCCAACGTTAACTCCATCACCGTCACTCATAATGAACTGCTCCACAGGAAAAATGTGGCGCTCTGACGATGGCGTCACATGGGTGCTGCTTCCGCCCAAGAAGCCTGACGCCAGCTAGGCGGCAAACCCTACCCCTAGCGGGTGGGTTTGGCAACTACCATATCGCCCAGCCTTTGGCGGAGTTTGAGGCCCATGCTTGAAGGCGGGGCCTCAACCTTGGCTTGCTTTGCCCTCGCCCCCGCCGCGCGCCTATGACTCGGCTCCGGGCGTGGGGAGCGATGCGGATGGGCAAGGCGCGTGGCTGAGGGCGGCACGGCGCTGGGCGCGCAGGGCGCGCAGGCGCGGCATCCGCGGTTCTTCTCGTGGGCCAGCCTGCTGCTGATCACGCCGCTCTGCGTGCTGGGCTCGGTGGTGGGCATGCAGGTGCTGGTGCGGCTCGGGGTGACGACGAACACGGCGCTGATCGGGGCGCTGGCGGCGATGGGGCTGGGGCGGGTGCCGCTGGGGTTCCTGCGGCGCTACCGCGACATCCACGTGCAGAACCTGGCGCAGAGCGCGATCTCCGCGTCGACGTTCGGGGCGGCGAACAGCCTGCTGCTGCCGATCGGCATCCCGTTCCTGCTGGGGCGGCCGGACCTGGTGCCGGCGATGCTGGCGGGCGCGGTGGCGGCGATGCTGCTGGACGCGACGATGCTGTACCGAATGTTCGACTCCGAGGTTTTTCCCGCGCGCGGGGCGTGGCCGCCCGGCGTCGCGGCGGCGGAGGCGATCCGCGCCGGCGACGAGGGCGGGCGCAAGGCGGTGGTGCTCGGCGTGGGGCTGGGGATCGGCGTCGCCGGCTCGCTGTGCGGCATCCCGATGTCGGGCTTCGGGGTGGCGTTCATCGGCAACGCCTGGGCGCTCGGCGTGTTCGGCGCGGGGCTGCTGCTGCGCGGCTACGAGCACGCGCTGCTCGACCACCCGGCGTTCGCCTGGCTGCTGCCGGGCGGCGACATCGACGGGGGGCACGTGGCGCAGGGGATGATGCTGGGCGCGGGGCTGGTGGCGCTGGGGCAGGTGGTGGCCACGATCCTGCGCCGCCCCGCCAAGGCCGGCGCAGCCGGGGGCGAGGGACGCGACGCGGCGCGGCCGGGCAGGGTGGGGCAGGACAGGCCTGGGCAGGACAGGCCTGGGCAGGACAGGGTGGGGCCGGACGCGGTGGGCGCGGCGGGCGAGTCGCCGGGCCGCCTGTCGGGCGGCGAGGGGGCGGGGCCGACGCCCGCGCAGCTTCGCGCCACGCTGGGGCTCGGCGCGGGCGTGTACCTGGCGATCGCGGCGGGGATCGCGGCGCTGGGCGGGCTGGCGGGCGGCATGTCCACCTCGATGCTGGTGCTGTTCGTGGCGTATGCGGCATTCGCGGCGCTGCTGCACGAGCTGATCATCGGGCTGGCGGGGATGCACTCGGGGTGGTTCCCGGCGTTCGCGGTGGCGGTGGTCTCGCTCGCGGTCGGCATCCTGATCGGGTTCCCGGCCCCGGCGCTGGCGCTGCTGGTCGGGTTCACCGCGTCCACCGGGCCGGCGTTCGCCGACATGGGCTGCGACCTTAAGGCCGGCTTCCTGCTCCGCGGCCAGGGCGAGGACCCGGAGTACGAGCGCGACGGGCGGCGCCAGCAATACTACGCGGCGATGTTCGCCCTCGTGGTCGCGGCGCTGACCGTGCTGGTGCTCTACCCCGGCTACTTCGCGCGCGGCGAGGTGGCGCCGGCGGACCGGGTGTTCGTCGCCGCGATCCGGGCGGGCAGCAGCCCCGCGGTCGCGCACGCCCTGGCGCTGTGGGCGATCCCCGGCGGGGTGCTGCAGGCGCTCGGCGGCTCGCGCCGGCAGATCGGCATCATGTTCGCCACCGGGCTGCTGCTGGTCTCGCCGCTGGCGGGCTGGGCGGTGGCCGCGGGCATCACCTGCCGGCTGGCGTGGGAGCGCTGGGCGGGCGAGGCGGGGCGCGGCGACATGGAGGTGTTCGCGGCCGGCAGCATCGCCGGCGACGCGCTCACCAGCTTCGCGGGCTCGGTGATCCGGGCCTGAGCGCCCGTCCGGGGACGCCCCGGGCATCCGCGGCGGCCCGTGGCCTCGCCGGTCCTGACCGACCCGTGCCAGCGGCCCCGACATCGACCTGCCAGCAGGCAAGGCCGGGCTCTTCCTCCGCTGCCATTCCAACGACCCAAGAGGGTCGTCGGAACCTTTGACAGCTACGCCCAGACCCGCCAAAGGCCCGAGGCCTCTGGAAACCCATCCCTTAAGTATTGGATTCCAAAGGCTCGCCTTTGGCGGAGTCCAGAGGCAGAGCCTCTGGCCTTGCTCGCTGAACTTCAAGTCGGGACACCACGCCTGAAGGAAGGGGCCTTCGGCGGGCCCCTGCCGGGCCCGGCCCCGCTTCGTCGCGCAGGCCTGCGTTCCACCCCTCGCCGCCCCGCCCGCGCGCCGCTATCCTCGCGCCCATGAGCGACAGCCCCGCCGACGCCCCCGCCTCCGACGCCCCCGGCTACGACTTTCGCGCCGCCGAGCCGCGCTGGCAGCGCGCCTGGGCCGAGCACGCCTGCTTCGCCGTGCCCGACGTCCCGCCCGCGGGCTCGCGCCCGTACTACGTCCTGGAGATGTTCCCCTACCCGAGTGGAAAAATCCACATGGGCCACGTGCGCAACTACACGCTGGGCGACGTGGTGGCCCGCTACAAGCGCGCCCGCGGCCACCTGGTGCTGCACCCGATGGGCTGGGACGCGTTCGGCCTGCCCGCCGAGAACGCGGCGCGCGAGCGCGGCGTCCACCCCGCCGAATGGACGTTTGCCAATATCGCCGCGATGCGCGCCGAGCTGCGGCGCATGGGCCTGTCGATCGACTGGTCGCGCGAGTTCGCCACCTGCGAGCCCCGCTACTACGGCCAGCAGCAGCGCCTGTTCCTCCAGCTCCTGCGCGCCGGCCTGGCAGAGCGCCGCGAAAGCTCCGTCAACTGGGACCCGGTGGACAACACCGTGCTCGCCAACGAGCAGGTGATCGACGGCCGCGGCTGGCGCTCCGGCGCGCCCGTCGAGCAGCGCCGCCTGTCGCAGTGGTTCCTGCGCATCACCGTCTTCGCCCCCGAGCTGCTGGCCGCGCTCGACACGCTGGACCGCTGGCCCGAGCGCGTGCGCACCATGCAGGCGCGCTGGATCGGCCGCAGCGAGGGCGCGCGCGTGCGCTTCCCCCTGGTCCCCGCCGGCGGCGCCGACCCCGCCGCGATCCCCAACGCAGCCGCGCTGCTCGACCCCGCCGCCTTCGCCCCCGGCCCCGCCACCGACGCCGCGCCGCCGCTCGACACGACGCCTCCGCCCAACACCGCCGCCCTGCTCGACCCCGCCGCCTACGCCGACCCGGCCGCTCCCGCCACCCGGGCCACGCCCCCGCTGCCCGACGCGATCGAGGTGTACACCACCCGCCCCGACACCCTGTTCGGCATGTCCTTCCTCGCGGTGGCCGCGGAGCACCCGGTCGCCGCCGCCGCGGCCGCCGCCAACCCCGCCGTGGCCGCCTTCGTCGCCGAGTGCCGCTCGATGGGCACCAGCGAGGCCACCATCGAGCAGGCCGAGAAGCGGGGCGTCGACACCGGCCTGCGCGTCGCCCACCCCTTCCTGCCGGGGCAGACCTTCCCGGTCTGGGTCGCCAACTTCGTGCTGATGGAGTACGGCACCGGCGCCATCTTCGCCTGCCCGTGCGGCGACCAGCGCGACCTCGACTTCGCCCGCAAGTACGGCCTGCCCGTCCCCCAGGTCGTCCGCCCCGACGCGTCCCCCTCCGACACGGCCCCCGACGCCCCGCCGGAGCGCGCCCACGACGGCCCCGGCACCCTGATCAACTCCGGCTTCCTCGACGGCCTCTCCACCGCGGACGGCCGGCGCGAGGCCATCGCCCGCCTGCAGCAACAGGGCGCCGGCGAGGGCGTCACCAACTGGCGCCTGCGCGACTGGGGCGTCAGCCGCCAGCGCTACTGGGGCTGCCCGATCCCCATCGTGCACTGCGCGGCGTGCGGCCCCGTCCCCGTGCCCGACGACCAGCTCCCCGTGGTGCTGCCCACCGACGTCGCCTTCGACCGCCCCGGCAACCCGCTCGACCACCACCCCACCTGGAAGCACACGGCCTGCCCGTCCTGCGGCGCCCCCGCGCAGCGCGAGACCGACACCTTCGACACCTTCGTCGACAGCTCCTGGTATTTCGCCAGGTTCTGCGCCCCCCACGCCGAGCGCCCGCTCGACGCCGACGCGGTGCGCGCCTGGATGCCCGTCGACCAGTACATCGGCGGCATCGAGCACGCGATCCTGCACCTGCTCTACGCCCGCTTCTTCACCCGAGCCCTCGGCGCCACCTCGCCCGAGCCGGAGCGGCTCGGCATCGCCGAGCCGTTCGCCGGCCTGTTCACTCAGGGCATGGTCACCCACGAGAGCTACCGCGGCGCCGACGGACGCTGGCTCTACCCCGAGGAGACCCGGACCGCCGCCGGCGTGACCACCCACCGCGACACCGGCGAGCCGGTGACCGTCGGCCGCGTCGAGGCGATGAGCAAGAGCAGGCGCAACACCATCGAACCCGGCGCGATCATCGCCCGCTACGGCGCCGACACCGCGCGCTGGTTCATCCTCTCCGACAACCCGCCCGAGCGCGACATGCAGTGGACCGAGTCCGGCGTCGCCGGCGCCTGGCGCTTCGTCCAGCGCCTGCACCGCCTGTGCGACGCCAGCGCCGGCGCCCCCCCGCCGCGCCCCGCCAGCTTCGGCCCGGCCGCCACCGCCCTGCGCCGGGCCACCCACCGCACCATCGCCGCCGTCACCGAGTCGATGGAGACCTTCACCTTCAACGTCGCCGTCGCTCGCTTCTACGAGCTGGCCGCCGCCATCGCCGACGCCGACCGCGCCGCGCGCCCCCCCGCTCAGCCGCCCGGGGCAGGGCAGGGCGCCCCCGCCAGCGACTCCCCCGCCGCTGCCCCCGCCCCCGCCAACGGCCCCGCCATCACCCCCGCCCCCGCCAACGGCCCCGCCATCACCCCCGCCGCCGCCGGCGCCAATCCCGACGACGCCCTCGCCTGGGCCCGCTGGGAGGCGCTCGCCACCGCCGCCCGCCTGGTGGCGCCGATGATGCCCCACCTCGCCGAGGAGCTGCACGCCCGCCTGCGCGGCCCCGATCTGCACGGCCCCGGCGAGGACGCGACCCTGGTCGCCGAGCTGCCCTGGCCCGAGCCCGACCCCGCCCTGCTCGCCGCCAGCACCGTCACCATCGCCGTGCAGATCATGGGCAAGCTCCGCGCCACCATCGACGCCGTCCCCGACGCGCCCCCCGACCAGGTCCTCGCCGCCGCCGCCGCCGAGCCCAACGTCGCCCGCCTCCTCGACGGCCGCCGCATCGTCAAGCGCATCCACGTCCCCAACCGCATCGTCAACTTCGTGGTGGCCGGATGACCCGCGGCGTGCCCAAGCCAGAAAGCAAGGCCGGGCTCTGCCCGGACCCGCAAAGGGCCGGCGGCCCTTTGATCCCATTCCTGAGAAAAGGAAACTCCAAAGGCCCTGCCGATGGCTGCGTCCAGAGGCGGAGCCTCCGGCCTTCCTTCCTGCCCTGCCTCGCCGCCCTGCTCCTCGCCGCCCCGCTTCTCGCCGGCTGCGGCTTCCACCCCCTCTACGGCAGCGGCGGCGCGAGCGCCCAGGCGCAGGGCGGCCCGGTCTCCGCCCAGCTCGACGGCATCTACGTCGAGCTGATCCCCAACCGCCTCGGCCAGCTCCTGCGCCAGGCGCTGCAGGCCCGCCTCGACACCGACGACGGCAACGCCAAGGCCTACAGCCTCGCCGTGGCCTACTCGATCGACGAGGAGCCCATCTCGGTGCTGACCACCAACAGCAACACCCGCACCCGCGCCATCGGCCGCGGCACCTGGGTGCTCACCGCGATCGCGGCCCCCGGCGCCCCGCTCGCCAGCGGCACGGTGCGCGTGCTCGACGGGTTCAACACGCTCGACCAGCAGGTGTTCTTCTCCGTGCTGGAGAACGAGGCGGTGCAGCGCCGCCTCGCCGACAACGTCGCCGACCAGATCACCCAGAAGCTCGCCACCTACTTCCGCCGCCGCACCTGAGCGCCGTGACGGCACAGCAGGCAAGGTTGAGGCTCCGCCTCAAACTCCGCCAAAGGCTCGCCTTTGGAATCCCTTACCTAAGCAAATCGGTTTCCAAAGGCCTTGGCCTTTGGCGGGTCTGGGCAGAGCCCGGCCTTGCTTGCTTCCTCGCCCCGCCATGAAGCTCGACGCCCGCCGCGTCCCCGCCTTCCTGCGCGACCCCGGCGCAGCCCGTGTCGTGCTGCTGCACGGCGACGATGCCGGCCTGATCCGTGAGCGCGCCGAGGCCCTGACCCGCGCCGTGGCCTCCAGCCTCGACGACCCGTTCCGCGTCGCCGTGCTGGAGCGCGAGGCCCACGGCCGCCTCGCCGAGGAGTCCGGCGCGATGTCGCTGGTCGGTGGCCGCCGCGTGGTCCGCCTGCGCGACTGCGGCGAGACCGTGCTCGCCGGCCTGCGCCGCGCCCTGGAGACCCGAGGCGACACCCTGCTGGTCCTGGAGGCCCCCGCGCTCGGCCGCGGCAGGCTGCGGACCTTCGTAGAAACCCTGGACGTGGGCGCCGCCATCGCCTGCTACCCGGAGGAGGGCAGGGCGCTCGAAGCCTCGATCCGTGCCCTGCTCGCCGAGCGCGGCGTCGCCGCCGACCCTGCCGCCCTGGAATGGCTCGCCGGCCACCTCGGCGCCGACCGCGAATCCACCCGCGCCGAGGTGGAGAAGCTCTCGCTCTACGTCGGCCCGGGCGGCACCGCCGACCTCGACGCGGCGGAGGCCTGCATCGGCGACGCCGCCGCGCTCTCCCTCGACGAGGCCCTGTTCGCCGCCACCTCGGGCGACCTCGCGAGCTTGGACCGCGCCCTGGAGCGCGCGCTCGCCGAAGGCACCAACGCCATCGCCGTGATCCGCCCCGCGCTGTCCCACCTGCAGCGCCTGCACCAGGCCCGCCTGATGATGGCGGACGGCGCGTCGGCCGCCGACGCGATGCGCGCCGCCCGCCCGCCGGTGTTCTTCCGCCGCACCGCGCAGTTCGCCCGCACCCTGTCGCTGTGGTCCGCCCCCGCCCTGCTGCGCGCCATCGGGGAGGCCCGCGCGGTGGAAGCCGCCTGCAAGGCCACCGGCGCGCGCCAGGAACTGCTGTGCCGCCGCTTCCTCTCCGTGATCGCCCGCCAGGCGGCGCGGCTGTAGGGCGGCGTCCTTGAAGGGAGAAAACAAGCAAGGTTGAGGCTCTGCCTCAAACTCCGCCAAAGGCAAGCCTTTGGAATCCACTACTTAAAATAAAATTGCCCAAGTGTTTGTCTTGAGAAGTTGCCACAAGCCATCAAGTCTATCAAACCGAACTACATTTTTGGCTCTGCTGCTAAAGCCCCAGCTTCAAGGAGTTTCACCAAACACCAGATCGTTCCAATCTGGCCATTCCCCCTGACTCAGGATGGCGGTCACAATCCGGCTTCCTAAGGCGATGTCTGCTTCGATCTCATCATCTATTGCTGTCCAAGTGTCCAATTTTCCTTTTACTGTTCCAAAATGCGCCGCCTGTGATCGGAGATCGTAGAGGCGACGGATTTTCTGACAAATAGATTTTCTTTCGGCAGCGTTTCCTCCAAGCAACCAGCCGGCATGCACGCCAAGCCTGTAGCGAATTTCTGTGTTCTGATTGCTATCTTTGCCCCTTGTGTGAGTAAGTACAACCTCCAGGCCAATGCCGAGGTCGATTGCACGTTCCTCACGACTCCATCCACCCCATGCCTCAGCAAGTCGAGACATCGCGGTATCAATTGGATGAAGATCACCACGGAATTTTATATAATTCGCATAGAGGGAGTGAACCTGTTCAGGATCGACATTATAGGGTGTCGCTGTCCCACGACCCCATCTAGGATCACCATAACCTACCCCACTTGATAGGATTGGAAGCCGAGGATCGTCATCCTCACACCAAACCGTCAGGATAGCTGGCGAGCGTTCCGCAGTGAGGGCGATGCAGTAGGCCATCTTCCGAAGCTGAGCGATCTGCGACAGCGGAAAGCTATGTTCAATTTGATCTTCGGTCGTGAATATTGGAGATAACGGGTGTTGCATAACCAAGGCGGATGAAGGGGCCACACGTTCAAACGTAGGTGATAGCGGCCATGAGGCCTCCTCGTGCAACTCTTTAATCCACGCAGGTGGCTGTAGCTCACTAAACGGCACAAAATCAATTCCTGGTGTTAATTCTATAGCCCTTGATATCTGAGCGCCGGTAAGAACCATCACAATGCGAGCACACGCTCTATCAGCCTTAACTAAATCACAAAGCTCATGCACCGCACCCTCTGCATCGCCAAGAGTGTACGCACGTCTTACCAATGCGGATGCAAGTTAAATTCGGTGAAGCGGCCTAATTTTACTGGAACCAAGGGAAAGCTGTCGAAGGCTAGGGCGTGTGGACGGAATCCCTGACATGCGTTTCTGACGGATCCCGAATCGGTCTTTGTTCGAATCACTGCGTGAGCGGTATCACGGAGCCGGACATGCTGACGGGAATGATGGAGCGC
>JAABUV010006403.1_pt1 | contig 12846 bp, 12 predicted proteins | sample 5559971 | NCBI WGS metagenome assembly JAABUV01 (sample SAMN10711881, study PRJNA513362) | rock metagenome | isolation source: Antarctica rocks | place: Antarctica: Victoria Land, Knobhead nord | collected 2015-12-19
ACAGGAGGGTCATCATGCGATAGACTGCGGGTGGCATCGGGAGGCTCCTTCCGGACGATATGGTGTCAGCACCCCTATCCTACCAAAGCCCTCCCGATTGCCCCCTTGTTAGCGAAAACTAGAGTGAAAATAACATCAGGAAATATCAGAGGTAGATAGAGGCCGTTTGTAAGGAGCACGCCGTGGCCTGTCCGCACTGCGGGTCGTGCCAGACCCAGGAGCGAGAGAAGACAACCAGCCTGGGCTATCGGACCTTCCGCTGTCCGGCCTGCCGGCACCGCTTCAACGAGCGCAGCGGCACGCCCTTTAACGATCTGAGCGTGCCCACCGACATCGTGTTTCGGGTGGTGCTCTGGCTGCTCCGCGACAAGCTGAGCCTGCGCGACCTAGCCGAGATGTTCCTCGACCGGGGCTTCGTGTTCAGCCACGAGACGGTGCGGTAGTGGGAAGCGCGGGTCGCACCCCTATTGACCGAACAATTACGCCACAAAAGACGCGGGAAAGTCGGTAAACGATGGCATGCCGATGAGACCTATGTGAAAATCCAGGGCGTGTGGTGTTACCTCTACCGGGCGATTGACACCGACGGGAACCTGGTCGATTCCATGCTCAACAGGCACCATGATATGGACGCGGCGAAACGCTTCTTTACCCAATCGCGAGAGGTGGTCGGGCACGGACCGGAGCAGGCGCCCACCGACGGGCACGACGCCTACCCCCGCGCCATCCGTGAGACGCTAGGGCCGGAGGTCCTCCACCGCTGCAGTCGGTACAGAAATAATGTGATGGAGCAGGATCACCGGGGTGTTAAAGGACGCTATCAGCCGATGCGGGGATTCGGGAGCGTGATCGGGGCAGCGCGGTTCTGTGCGGCGTACGAGGAAGTGCAGGACTTCTTCCGCCACCGGACGACGCTGCATGAGGTGGTCCCGCTGGGGGTACAGCGTGAGCAATTCTGTAGCCGCTTGGCGGCCTTGCGGGCCCTGGTGCCGGCGGCGTAATCCGCCCAACAGCTACGGCCACCGTGCTCAGGCGCTCCGTGCCGCTCGCAGCGCCCAATCTGTGCTCCCAGACTTGACGCAACCCGACGTCGAGCCGGACCCCTTCGTGACCGGCGTGCCGGAGGCTGGACACCCAGGCGCCCTGCGACGCCAGAACGGCGGCGTCGGCCCTGGCCGAGGCTTGCGTGACCGATGCTCTGGTCGGATGGAGGCAGTCCAGGTGCGGGCCAGCCACGAGAGTGGTATCATCTGGACAAGCGCATTACACAAGGAGTTCGCAGGAATGCACCGTACCATCGCTCTTGTCGTCGCCGCTCTCGTGCTCACGTTCTCGTCGGCCAACCCGGCCGGCGGCGCCGCCCGTCCGGCGGCGATGACGGCGCACTACGCGGCCGCCCCGCTGTTCGGGGCCGGCGGCGGACCCGCCTCTGGGGCCGTGGCCATCGTCGCCGACAGCGCACGGCTCGATGTCTACGTGTCCGTGAGCGGCCTGCGGCCCGGGAGCGCCTACAGCGCCACGATCCGCGTGGGGACCTGCGGGGAGAAGAAGCCCGTCGCCTACGGCCTGCCCGTACTCAGCGCCAATGCCGGCGGAACGGCGTCCCTCGCCGCGCGCGTGGCCCCGCGGGCGCTGCCTTTCATGGGCTGGTACCTGACCGTCACCGCGCGCGACGCGGCGCAAACGCCTGTTGCCTGCGGCATCCTGTTTGGCCCGGACCTGACCGTTCAGCTAGGGCCGGCGCGCGCGTCCGGAGTTAGCGGCGTGGCCATCGTGCTGGGCAACATGGATAGGCGCGGCGCTATGGCCGGGCACGACCAGGGCGCGGATGTGATCGTGTTGACCCACGGTCTACCTGCGGGGACCGTCCATGCCGCACTGCTGCGCGCAGGGGCGTGTGGGGGACACGGAGCGATCACGTATCGCTTGACCTCTCTGGCCGCCGATCGCAAGGGGAATGCGCTGGCCGGCACATTCCTCAAGAACATGCAGGTGCTGCGGCCAGGCATGTCGCTCGCCATCCAGGACGCTCAGATGCGCCCCGTCGCCTGCGGCAACGTGACCGGGCATATGCCCTCGATGTAGGCGCCCGTCCTGCGCACCCCTGGCGCGGAAGACCCATGGAGCTATATGACGGAGTCGTGCGCGACAACCGGGTCGAGCTAGACAACGGAGCGCGCCTGGCCGGTGGAGTGCGGGTTGAGGTACGCCCCCACACGCCGGCCGACGCGACGCGCGAGGAGCGGGACGCCGATAATCCGCGCGCGGCGGAAGAATCGTTTAAAGAGGATTGGCGCGCCGCAGGCTGGCTGGCCCCGCCGCGTGTAGAGACCGCACCTGTGTTGGCTCGTATATTCAGGATGTCCGATCTCGAGGGGGTGGTGAGGACGCGGTGACAGCCGCGGCACTCCGGTGACCGCGTAGCAAAGATTGTCCTGTGCTGGCTACCGTCATCATCCGTGGCTGCCTTTCAACTGGATGACGACGGTAGCCAGCACAGGGGCGGGTGACAGACGGTGTCGCCCCCGTGGCGGGTGTGGCGGACATTCTGACGGATGACGGCAGTCGAGAGCGCCTGACCGGCCTTATCCGGCGGAAGTAGGGGTCCGACTATCATTGGAACCGTATCGTACGTTAAGCCTCTGAGGTCTCAAATAATGCATCTGTACGAAGGAGGGTAAGGCTTAACAATATTTGACTCCCATGGGGATTCATGTTAGACTCGGCATGTACTTTTAGTCGGGTGCGGGAGTGCAGGCGCATGTTCACGTTCGCCGGTTCGTATCACTATCACAGTTGCCGTCCCGCACCGACCGCGTGCTCCCACATAAGCACCTTGACCATCCCACGGTGCCGTTTTAGCGGTGACCACGGGAGAAGTGCGTCCACTTCAGGGTAGATTTACCCATCAGGCAACGACAGGCCGTGGCGCTTCTTTCGCGTCCACGGTTTTTTTGTCCCTTCTCCGGCGCTCGTGTGCGCCGTGACATAGGGACAGGCCGTGTCAGTTCTCATAAGACGCGCGGCCTGTCATCTATGTGCCGCATAGCACCAAGAGAGGGACACATGACGAACGATGCACGAGCGCTCCCGCGCTGGGATATGACGAGCGTTTATCCCGGTCTCCAGTCTCCAGAGTTCACGCAAGCGCTGCGGCGGGTCATCGCGGACATCGACGCGCTGACCGAGCTTTTTGCCGCCTACCACATCGGGCACCGCGACGTAGCGCCCCCCGACGACGACATCGTGCGGCCCTTCGAGACGGTCGTTGAGCGTTACAACAGCGTCCTGGCGGAGACATGGGCGGTGAGCGGGTACATCACCTGTCATCTTAACACCAACTCGCGGGACGCGCTGGCCCACTCTTTGTCCGGTCAGCTCCAGCAGCATGCGATGCTCGACTTCATCCCCCCCCGCTTTTCCCTGTTGTACGCGCGCTTCGCCGCGTGGGTCGGGTCGCTCGACGTCGACGCGCTGATCGAGCGTTCGGACGTCGCGCGCGCGCATGCGTTCGCCCTACGGAAAGCGCACCGACAGGCGAGGCGCGCGATGACGTCGGTGGAAGAGGATCTCGCGGCCGCGTTGTCCCTCTCCGGCAGCACGGCGTGGTGGTCTCTGTACAACACCCTCACATCACAGCGCGCGCGACCGGAGAGGGTTGCCGACCGCAGGGACCGCGTGAGCCGCGCCCGCGCGTACGGGGAGGAGCGCGCATCGTGGGGAGAGATCGCGGTGTCACTCGCCGCAGCGCTCAACGGCATCAAAGGGACGGTGACGACGTTGGCGCTGCGGCGCGGCTGGGCCTCGCCGCTTGATGCCGCGCTGTTCGACCACGACATCGATCGCGCGGTTCTGGATGCGATGCTCGTCGCTGTGCGGGCGGCCCTCCCAGACTTCCAGCGCTACCTCCGGGTCAAGGCGCGCGCCCTCAGCGTCCCGACGCTGGCGTGGTACGACCTGGACGCGCCACTCAGCCCGAACTCGGTGGCCTGGGAATTTGACGACGCCGCACGCCTGGTCGAGGAGCAATTTGCGGCCTTCTCGCCGCGCATGGGCGCTCTGGCGGCGCGCGCCTTCCGTGAGCGGTGGATCGACGCCGAGCCGCGCGACGGCAAGCAGGGTGGTGGCTCCTGCATGCTGCTGCGCGGCGGCGAGTCGCGCATCCTCCTCAACTACACGCCCACGTTTGGCGGCGTGTGCGCGCTTGCACACGAGTTGGGGCACGCCTACCACAACAGCGTGCTGGCCGACCGCACCATGCTCCAGCGGGCCATCCCCCTGACGCTCGCCGAGACCGCGAGCGCTTTCTGCGAAACGCTGGTCCGTCAGGAGCGGCTCAGGCACGGGGGCGACCGCGCGGAGTTGGCCGCGACCTTGGACGAATGGCTGCAAGCGGCTTGTTGGTATGTCGTCGACAATACCGCCGCGTTCCGCTTCGAGCAGGGGGTCTTCGAGGAGCGCCAGCGCGGGGAATTATCGGTCGACGAGCTGAAGACCCTCATGCGCCAGGCGCAGGTAGACACATATGGGGACGCCGTGGACCCGACGACGCTCAACCTTTATGCCTGGGCAGACAGCGACCCGTTGTACCAGACGAGCGTGTCGTTCTACAACATCCCTTACACCTTCGGGCTCCTGTTCGGCCTGGGGCTTTACGCGCGGTATCGGGCCGACCCGGAGGGGTTCAGGGCGGGCTACGACGATCTGCTCGCCGCGACTGGATCGGATGACGCGGCCACAGTAGCGGCACGCTTCGGCATCGACATCCGCACGCCGGACTTCTGGCGGGAGGGCCTTGCCGTCATACGCGCCGACATCGACCGTTTCGAGGACCTACTCGCGACGGTGTAAGCGATCGAGCAGACAGGCCGCGGGTCCGCCGTTGCCAGAGAAGACGCAACCTCTGGCAACGGCCAGCCGGAACAAGCTCGTTTGACGCCTAGACCGTACTGCCCTACACTGGCGAGAAAGCCGGATTTCTCAGGCAATAGCAAGGGGAGGGAATGCATACCACGCTCGCGACGACCTATGACGCCTTCCTCGCCGACGCGACGCACCTCGACCAGTTGCGTCCGCACACCCTCCGCGCCTACCGTTACGAGCTCGCCGCCGCGGCCAACGACGCGCGCCTGGCCGGTCCCCTTGCTACCATCAGTCTAGCCGATCTCGAAGCCTGGATCGCCCGCGCGCCCGCCAGCCCCAGCACCGTTGGGCGACGGGCGGCCACCTTCCGGCGCTTCTTCGCCTGGGCGGTCCGGCACGATCTCTGCGCGCGCGATCCCATGGGCGGCTACCCGCCGGTGCGGGCACGCCGGCGGTTGCCGCGCCCCATCCGCGAGGACCGCGAACAGCGCGCGCTCGACGCCGCCATCGCCGCGGCGCCGCAGCCCTACCGGCTCCTCGTCACCATCCTGCGCGAGACGGGCATGCGCGCCGGCGAGGTCCTGGCCTTGCGCGTGGGCGACGTCACCCTCGACCCAGGGCGCGAGGCGCTGCGCGTGCGCGAGCCCAAGAACGGCAGCGAGCGCATGGTCGTGCTCGGCGCGACGGCGACACCGAAGGCGCTGCGTGGGTTGCGCACCCACCTCCGGACGCTGCACGGGGCCGCCCCCTCCGAGATCCTGTTCCGCTCCAATCGCGGGACGGCCGTGTCCTACGACGCCCTGCATTACCAATGGGCCGGGATCTGCGCAGCCGCCGGCCTCGTCGACGAAGCCGGCGCGCCCCGCTACACGCTGCATCAGCTCCGGCATACGCGCGGGAGCGAGCTGATCGCCCAGGGCCAGCGCGTCGAGATCGTGCAACGCGTGCTCGGCCACCGCGATATCCGCTCGACGCTGGGCTACGCCGAGTTGCAGGAGGCGCAGGTCCGGGCCGCGCTGGAGACCCCGCATGCCCGTTGACTTCTTGACCCAGGAGCAAGAGCGCCGCTACGGCCGCTTCGCGGGCGAGCCGACTCCGGTCCAACTCGGCCAGTCCTTCTACCTCGACGACCACGACCGCGCCCTGGTCGCGGAGCGCCGCGGCGACCACAACCGGCTCGGGTACAGTCTCCAGCTCACCACCGTCCGGTATTTGGGCACGTTCCTCGCCGATCCGATCGCCGTACCGCCGGGCGTCATCACCCACGTCGCGGCCCAGCTCGGCATCGCGGACACCTCCTGCCTGCTCTCCTATGGGACACGCGAGCCAACCCACCGCGAGCACGCCGGCGAGATCCAGCGGCGGTACGGCTATCGCGACTTCGTCGACCCGGGCGAACATTTCCGCCTGGTGCGCTGGCTCTACGCGCGGGCGTGGGTCACCGCGGAGCGGCCCAGCCTCCTCTTCGACCTGGCCACGGCGCACCTGGTCGAGCGCAAGGTGCTCCTGCCCGGCGTCACCGTCCTCGCCCGCCTGGTCGCCCGCGTGCGCGATCGCGTGGCCGAGCGCCTCTGGCAGACCTTGGCCCGTGCGCCGACGCCGGAGCAACGGGCGGGCCTGGAGCGGCTGGTCATTGCCCTCCCCGACGCGCGACAGACGCCGCTGGACCGGCTCCGCCACGGCCCCACACGGGCCAACGCCGGCGCGCTGGTCGGCGCGCTCACGCGTCTGCAGGAGATCCGCGCCCTCGATGTCGGCGCCCTGGACCTCGTGCGCGTCCCACCGAGCCGCCTCGCCGCGCTGGCGCGGCACGCCGCGACCTCCTGGGCCGCGACGGTCGCGCGCATGGCGCCTGAGCGGCGCGTCGCCACGCTGCTTGCCTTCGCGCGGGTCTACGAGGCGCGGGCCCAGGACGACGCGCTCGACATCCTCGATAACATGATCGCCGCGCTCCTCGCCCGCGTCGAGCGCGAGGGCGATCGGGCGCGCCTGCGCTCCCTGCGCGACCTCGACGTGGCGGCCCTGATCTTGCGCGACGCCTGCCGTATCCTACGCGATCCCGCGGTCGCCAACGCCGCTGTGCGCGACGCCGTCGACCGGGCGCTCGGCGCGCGGGACATCGACGCCGCCATCGACGCGGTGGGCGCGCTGACGCGACCGCCTGACGATCACTACTAGGCCTGGAATAAGCGTAGCTGTCACCAAGTGCAAGGTAGGTTGATAGATAGGCACGCAAGGTCAGCCGAAGAGGGCATGACTAGTGCCGGCTTTTACCAAGAGTCGGCTCTTGTTTAGGATAAGGGACGGTCGATAGTGGCCCTGCACCGCGTTAATGACCGTCGCAAGGCCTCAAGTGCCACTTCCCGCGCAACAACCGGCACTTTAATCAACACCTTGAGTGACCATCTATAAGGCTACCTTGCCCCTGGTGACAGCTACGCTTATTCTGGGCCTTATCTGGAGAAGGCCACGATGACGTCCCACGATCCCCGACGCCTGTGCGCGTCCACCCCCGCTGCCATCGACCGTCTCGCTGTCCGGGGGTGTACGCCCAAACCCCAGAAATTTCTGTCCGTGAGAAATCATGTGCAGTAGTGGGCAAGCGAAGAGCCCAGCTGCCCATAGGCAGGTCGGCATCAGCGTACCCGAGGCACGGTACCCCACGCAGTCCCTGTACGCTGGCTCACCATGGTGGGTGCTACGGCAAGCGCACTCTTCCACACGGGAACAGTCCCGTTTTTGATAGGTGACACGAGGGCCTCTGCAGACGTCGTCTCTGGTTATTTGCCCAGAGAGACCCCCGATCTTTCCGCATATCGGTTCTTTTCCGGAAAGTTCACACGGCGGGAAGGCCTGACGGAAATTTCTGGGGTTTGGGCGTACACCCCCAACACGTCAGGCATTGTGCCGACCACGATTACCGGCGACATGCATAGCATCAACAAGGCCAATTTCGCCATCCTGCACTGGTTCGGGCTACGTTTCCAGCCGCGCTTCACCGATTTGGACGCGCAACTGAAGGAACTCTACTGTGCCGATAATCCAACGCAGTACGAGCACTGCCTGGTGCGTCCCGTCGGTCAGATCGACCTGCAAGTGATTGTGGACGAGCGAGCCAACATTGACCAGATCATCGCCACGCTGGGCCTCAAGGAAATGACCCAGGGCACCCTGATTCGGAAGCTGTGCACCTACACCCAGCCAAATCCCACACGGCGGGCGATCTTCGAGTTCGAGAAACTGGTGCGCAGCCTCTATACGCTGCGCTACCTGCGCGACCCGCAGTTGCAGCGTGACGTGCATCGCTCGCAGAACCGGATCGAATCTTACCACCAGCTTCGCTCAGCCATCGCCCAGGTCAGCGGCAAGAAGGAGCTGACCGGCCGGACCGACATCGAGATTGAGATCAGCAATCAGTGTGCGCGGCTGGTCGCGAACGCCATCCTGTACTACAACTCCGCCATCCTATCGCGCCTGCTCACGAAGTACGAGGCGAGCCTGAACGCGAAAGCCCTTGCCCTGATCAAGACGATCTCGCCAGCAGCATGGCGCCATATCCACCTGAACGGGCACTACACCTTCATCAGTGACGGGACGTTGATCGACCTAGATGCCTTGGTAGCGAGCCTGGATCTCGGGTGACGGAATTTTCGGCGGTTTGGGCTTACACCCCCTACTTGTAGGTGTGCCCGATCTTTTTGATGAGACCATGCGCGTGCAACCGCTTGAGCACACGCGAGAGTTGCGGACCGGAATAGGTCGGCAAGACGCGCCGCAAGGTAGCGTTGCGGAAGCCGCTAATCTGCCATTCGCCGCGCGCCAGGGCCGTGTAGAGGGCGAGGTCGTCGGCGCTGCACAGGTTGAAGCCGCGATAACTGCGCTCGTCCAGGCGGGTCGGCGCGGCCAGACGCTCCACCTGCCGGACGCCGGCGGTCGGGTCGGCCAGGTCGGAGAGGAAGGCCAGATAGCGGTGATTAGCCGCGTTGAGTACCTCACACAGGGGTGCCAGGCTTTAGATCGTCTTCTGCATCGGCGCGAGTTTGGTCTCGGTGGTGCCGTCGCGATGTTCCACCCGGCGGTGGTGACGAAAGAACGAGACGTCGTTGACGGTCGTCTCGATGCGCAGAACCAGGGCCTGCTTGTCATAGAGCTTGAGGGCCACCGGTCCCATGTGGTGCTTCAGACGGGTCCCTTCGATACGCGTATGGACGTCATTGCCCACCTCATCCTGGTAGTTCCCCGTGAGCTTGCGGCCCAGGAAGGTGGCGACATGGTCCGGCTTGACCGCGTGGATGGCGGTGCGGACCAGGCTCTCATACAAGGGGCGCAGGTCGTCCTGGCGGTGGAAGATAAGGTCGGTCGCGTACTCCGCCTGCATCAGGCTCCAGTGATAGGTCGTGCCAAACCGCGCCGTGACCGGGCAACAGCAGGCGGCCAAGCGATCGAGTGCCCCATGGAGTCGCGCGATCGGGAAGGCGTCAGCCAGGGCTTGTGCCTGGGCATAGTCGCCCAGGGAGCGGAAGGTGTTATCGAGGGGCTCAACGGCGATGCCCTGCTGGCGAAGTTGGCCGGTCAGCCAGTTGTGGCCGTTGCAGTAGAATTGCAGCCGGAACGGCACCCAGGTGGGGACGCGCAGATAGCACAGGCCGAACTCCGCATCGAGGACGTAGAAGTAGTAGTGCAAGCACTTGCCGTCTTTGTAGCGCAGCGTGGTCTTGCCCGTCGCTTTGTCATGCCAGGGCGTGAAGGCGGCGCAGGGTTCCATCGCCGCGAAGATGTGGACCAGGCCCGGCTGGTCGCCACGCTGGTCAAGGATCGCGCGGATGCGATCTTCCTTACGGAAGGCGTGGGGCGAGCGGATGAACTCGATCTCCAACCCGTGCTCCCGCGCGAGCCGCTCGGTGTTCTGCCGGATCTCCTCGCGCAGGGGCTCAGCGAAGCGGGGATAATCGAACAGGCGGATGCCGTGGCCGCGCAGGTAGGTGGCCATGCCCTCGGCATAGCAGACACCGGGCAGCGTGCCCATGATCACGAGGCGGTCGTAGCACGAGACGACGCCGGCGATCTGCTCAGCGTAGCGGTCGGTCAGCAGGGTCATGGTGGCACACTCCTTTCAGCGCCCGTTGCACTCAGGAGACGATCAGCAATGCCCCAGGATACACCTTTTTTGGTTTCGGCTTTGCCGAGTTAGGGCCTTATACCCCAGACCTAGATCCTGCCCATGATTGTCGTGTCGTGATATGCCTTGAGAAGGATCTGAGAAAGCGCTGTCGCGGGCGATCAGCACTCGCCCATACGCCTCGTTATATCCATGAGCGCCGGCGGAAGACCCAGAGCGTCGCCGCGCTGATGGCCACGATGCAGGTGAGCATGATCACGAACCCCGTCGGCTTGTTGGTCGCGAGGCCCTGCACCGTCGACCCGAACAGACTGATGAGCACCGAGGACGTGAACAGCACGGTCGAGACCATGGTGAGTACGCGAATCACCGCGTTGGTGCGGTGCGTCGTCTGCGACACGTAGATCTCGAAGCTGCCGTTGACCGCCTCCCGGTTGTCCGCGAGCGCGTCGAGCAGGCGCGCGAGCCGCCCCTCCAGATCCTCGAAGTAGTCCTCCACCTCCTCCCCTGACACCCACGCGAAGTCGGGGCGTAGGTAGGCCGCGACGACGGCGCGGTGCTGCTCGGCCAATTGGGCCAGGGCGAAGGCGTAGCGCTTGAAGCGCGTCAGGTCCTCCAGATAGTGGTCGGAGGTGTCGCGCAGCGCCCGCTCCTCCATGCGCTCGATCTCGACCTGCATATGCTCGTTCAATGCCTCGTAGTAGGCGAGCATCTCGTCGAGGATGACGTAGAGCATGAAGGCCGCGTCGAGCGTCACCAACTCAGGACTGCTGCGCGCGCGGGCCAGCAGATGGTCGGCGAAGGGCAGCGGCTGCTTGTGCGCGCTCACCAGGTAGTTGTGCCCGACGAACAGGTCGAGTTCGGTCGCCTGGACGCGGTAGGCGACGGGGTCGAGGCGAGCGATGGTGGCGCTGGTGAAGAAGTGGTCGGGGTAGACGGCCAGACGCGGACGCTGCCAGGGCGAGAGCGCGGCGTGCACGGCCTTGCGGTGCAGGCCCAGCAAACGCGCAACCTCGCGCAGGTCGGCCTCGCCGTAGCTGGACAGGTCGACCCACACAAAGTTCGCCTCGACGGCGACGAGCGCGGTGACGTCACGGGGAGCGACCGCGACCGGCTCCTGCCCCGTGCGGAATAGCCAGGCGATGGCCGTGTCCAGGAGGGCTCCGGCGACGGCATCCGCCACCCCCTCGACGTCCACGACATCCGCGTGCGGGGCGACCGGATCAAGCGCCCCACCCTCGCCCGCCTCGGGCAGGACGCTGTCGCCAACGATGGTCGTCCCCACCTCGACGGGGGGCGACTGGTCCTCCGTGACGCGTCGCCCCCCGCGCCGCGCGTCGCGCAGCCCCAAGCCCCCGCCGCCGGTGACGAGGGACGGGCGCTTAGGAGGCATGCAGGGCCTGCCCGACCGCATCGGGGACGATCATGATGCCGTCCTCGCCCAGCCGCAGCACGTCCTCGGCCTGGAGCGCAGGCGCGCGGTGGCGCAGCTTGTCTAACAGGGGCACAGACAGCGTGTACGCATCGACACGGCGCACCGCGTCGTCGATCTCCACCTCGGCAATGGTCCCCACGAGCGTGCCGCCGTTGGTCACGACCTTGGTTCCATGGACCTGTCCCAGTGATGTCGCGCCAACCAAATCGGCGAAGCGCCCCTCGGCGTTGATGGCGTCGGGACTATCCACGGTCAGCGCGTCGGTGCCGACGGACGTCACGCTGTCCCGTGGCAGTGCGTCGGCGTGGTCGAACACGCCGCGCTTGACGCGGAACCCTAACACCCGCCGGTAGGTCGCGTCGAGCAGCACGTCGTCGACGTGGCCGACCTTGGCCGCGTCGGATAGCGTGACCACCGCCCGCCCTTTCAGGTCGCTCGCCTTCATGATGATTCCTCCCTCTTTGCTTTGTCCTACACTCATGTCCTAGTTCTAAGATAGCGTATCGCACGATGCCGCAGGACTCGTGACCTATCAGCGGGCACGACGGGGAGCGTGGGCGTGCCCAGATAAGTTACGAGTCCTGCGGCATCGTGGGGCAACAGGATCGTGTGGGCCGCGATAGGTAGATCCGTAAGACGACGGGCCGCCGCTCTTACAGCGCCACGTTGGGCGTCTTAAGGTCGTTGGGAGCCTGTCGTTCATCTAGCGCCACGCCCGGCGCGACCGCTTCGGCGACGGCCTGCTCCGCCTGGTTAGCCTCGAAGCGCTCCCGGAGCTGCGCGTCCTCCTCCTAGATCTCAGCCTCCGGGCACAGCTATCCTCGGTCAGCCTCCGCTCCCTGGCGCCCCCGCGCGACCAGAGGAGCCTGACCGGTTAGAGCCGCCCCACGTCTTCTAACACTACTTTGGCGTGATGCCATTTTCCCAGCTCAACGTCCGGACATAGTAGCTGGTTGTGAGGTACGGTGAACCGCACAACCACCGTTAATTGCGCTGCTAACTGGTCAATGTGACTGGCGATTTTGGAAGTCGCCAAAGTAGTGCTAAGTAGACACTGGTAAGTTTATGCACACTCGATACGGCTGAATGCCTGTTTCTCGCAGCCGCTTTGGCTTGCACGAACTTACCCACACATACTTAGCCTGGATTATTCATGAACATTTCTGTCTAATCAGTTCGGCCACGTCTAGCTGCACATTCATCCTTTTGGGCCGCTGAATCGACTCCAGAACCGATTTTGGCGCCCAGAGTGGGCTTCTGGGTCCTGCGGAAGCCGCCATCAGCAGCCAATCCATTTCGATAAATCTCTAGTTTCCGCTGAATCAGGCGGCTAGGTCAAGCGGAGCAGGGGTTTCTGGGGCCGCGCGCGGTCGCCGTTGGCCCCAGAAACCGGTGGGTAGATGGTCCGTCCGGGCCTTTTTTGTGCGAA
>JAABUV010006405.1_pt1 | contig 12844 bp, 18 predicted proteins | sample 5559971 | NCBI WGS metagenome assembly JAABUV01 (sample SAMN10711881, study PRJNA513362) | rock metagenome | isolation source: Antarctica rocks | place: Antarctica: Victoria Land, Knobhead nord | collected 2015-12-19
GCCGGCGACGCCGGCGCGCCGCCGGGGCCCGGCCGGCTGACCCTGACGCTGTCGCTGAAGGCCAAGGGCGCCAAGCCCGCGGCCAACCCGGGTCGCAAGCCCGCGAGCAGCCCGGGCGGCGCGCGCGCCGGCGCGCCGGCGGCCGGCGCCGCGCCCGGGGCGCCCAACGCCGACCCGCCCTCGCCGGCGCCGGGCGGCCCCGCCAGGGGGCCCCGCTCGCCCAAGGCCTGCCGCGGCGGGCCGCCCAAGCCCGCCACCAAGGCTGAGCGCGCGGAGGCGCGCGCCGCGCGCGCCGCTGCGGCGCCCGCCGCCGCCGGCGACGACGGCGGCGGCAGGCCAAAGGGGTCTGCGCGCGCGGGGCCGCGCTCGCCCCGGGCGGGCGCGCCCCTCGCGGGGAGGGGTCCGGCCGCCGGCGGCGCCAGAGCCGGTGCCAAGCGCGGCCGCGGCGAGCGGGCGGCCGCGGCAGCGTCGGAGGCCGCGGATCAGGCCGCGGAGGCGGATGCGGAGGAGGGCCGCGAGGGGCAGCGCGCGAAGCGGCAGCGCCTGCGCGCCGCCACGGCCGACGCGCCGCCTGCGCTCCGGGTGCGGCCGGCCCCTGGTGACCGACGTGTGCTGTTCGCTCGCCAGGCATGGCGTACGCATGCACGTTAGGGGGCGGCACGCTCAGAGCAAGCGCTGGTCAGGCTCGGCTATAGGCCGCGTCCTGCCTTTGGGACACCCAGCGCAAGTCACGGGTGCAGCAAAGGAGGGACCCTGACCCAGACGGCAGGCTTAAACGAGGGTGCCACATGGGGCTCCCAGACAATGGGTGCTGGCCCCTAAGCCTAAGCCTAGACCCTAATATGGTATACCCTAGTAGGGTAATCCTACCCTGGCCGCGACCCGGTGCGCTGACGGGGCACCGGGGCGCCGCGCAGGTGGAGCGGCAGTGCCTCATGACGGAGGACGAGGCGCAGGCGTCCAACAAGGTGCTGCCGAAGGAGTACCGCTACCGCGTGCTGCCCCGTGACCGCTGACCCTACCCTTGACCCGACTCAGCGGAGCGCGCCGCTGCGCGCCCGCCCCCTGCTGGGCTGGGGCCAACCTCAGCGGGGCTTTGGGAGCCTGACTGCCCGGGCGCTGCCATTTCACGAGTGCGACTGCACCTTGGGGCCTCGGGCAGCGCAGGGCCTGGGAGGGTATGTGCCCATTAGGTTTTGGGTGTTGGGTCTGCTTGGTCCCCTGCCCATCTGGTTCAGTGGGCTGCGCAGTGCCGGGGTAGCGGCCGGCAGCTGTTGTCGCTGCGGCATGGTGTTGGCCCAGGCTGCCGTTGAGCGCCCCCGTCTGTGTGTCGAGAGTGAGCCCGGAGGGACCTGTAGACAGCACGCCCTCGAGCGTGGAGCCTCCCCGTGCTGCAGTGAGTGCTGTTGATTACTTGCAGAACTCGGCCTTGGAACTGATGCAGGCGCACACCGCTGCTTGGAGAGCTATGCGCCCTAGGCTTGTTACGCTAGCCAGTGAGGCGCGCCGCATGCGCTACCTTGGCCACGGACATGGGGCTGCGGCCTGCCTGGCCAGCAAAGGAATGCTGTGTGCTGCTTGCGGCCGGCCGTTTGTAACATTAGTGCAGGGTTCGGCTCAAATGTAACACCCAGAACGCCGGCGAGCTATGGCTGACATGCAGAGCACTGTGTAAGACTGTACAAGACAACCGGGCACTGTGTAAGACAACCGGGTGCCTGGTGTCAGGCTGTCTTGCGGGCCACGCATGAGTGGCCGCAGGAAATAACTGCACAACCAGAATCAAACACGCTAGTGTGTAAGCTTCCAACGTCTAAGAGCAGACAGGTCAGTCAGGCGCCCGCATGGATACGCCATGCGCGCAGGACTGTATCCATGGTCGCCGCAGGCTCCGCTGCCAGCCGGCCTGCGCCTTGCGGCAGACAGGCGTGACCGCAGGCTGCCAGGCGCCTCGGAGCCTGCGCCCTGGACGTGCGGAGCGCCGATGCGGGCCGGGCTAGGCTCAGGATAGGGTTAGGGGGATGGATAGGTGTAGGGTTAGGGTCAGGACACGCCGGCGTTGCTGCGCGCCAGGAAGTCGACCAGGTGCTGGTCGTCGAGCGCGAGCGCGCGCACCAGCGTCGCCATGAGCGCGACCGCCGCCTGCGCGCGCCGCCGCGTCCCGACCTCACCCCTGACCCTGTCATGAGTCGCGCGCTGCCGTCAGCCCGCGCGGGCGGCACGGCAGCGGCCGCGCCCGGTGCGAGCGGCGTCTGCGCTGTCAGCGCGGCTCGCGGCGGCTGCCTGGTGCGCGCCCGCGCTTCCTATTCTGGCGCGCGCGGCGCTTCTGCACACGGCGCGCCTGCACAAGGAGGCAGGCACTGCACGGCAGGCCAGGAGAGCCGATGGAGCGCGAGGAGGCCCTACGCTGGCGGCGCTCACGCCCGAGCAAGTGCACCGCGCAGCCGGCAGTGGCTCGGCGCCGGGCGGGGGCGGCGCGCACCCGCGGCCGCTCGGCAGCCAGGCGGTGCAGGCCGGACTCTGACAGGCGCAGCACGCGGCAGCGCGCGGCGGCGACCGCGCGGAAGCGCGCCGGGCCGTCCAGGAACATGTCGGCCGAGCCCAGCACCGCGCCCGGCCCGAACTGGAACGTCCTGCCGCACCGCGGGGGACCGGCCTCAGCGGGCGCAGCCCTGCGGGGTCCGGCGGCTCGGGCAGCGCAGCGTGCGCTGCCTGCCCAGCGTGCGCTGTATGGCGGGCCCCTGTTCCTCAGCAGGCGCAGCCTCGCCTGCCGTGGGGCAGCCGGGCGGTTGCGCACGCACCACTCCAGGCTGTCGGTGAGCAGCGTCTCGGGGAAGTCCACGGCGCGCTGCGCCTCGGGCAGGTTCAGGAAGTTGGCCGCCACCAGCACCCGGCCCTCCTCCACAAAGTGCACCGTCGTCGCCGGCTCGCCCGCCTGCGGGCCAGGTTGCACCACTGATGTCATGTGCACTATGTTCGTGTTCAGAGGCTGCGCTCGTTGCGCACCCCGCATCGTCACCCTGGAAGACATGCGGACCGTAGGAGGTAGCTGCTAGACACTGCATGCAGACCAAGTGCATGCGCCGGCGCATTCAGAGCTCCCAAACAGCGAGTCTAGTGCAGTGCAAATACGCCACTGTTCTAATAAATACACAGCGCTCCATGCCGGCGTGTTGTGCAGCTGCGCTCAGCGCCATGCGAATCAGCTGCGCGCCTCGATGATGACGGCGCCGTCCTCGTATACAGCCTCCGTGAAGTAGGGCCGCACATCGGCCGCCAGCGCGGCAAAGTCCGTGCCTTGCGAGACCACCTGCATTGCGAGGCAGCGCCAGGGCTGTCGGCCAGGCAGGCGCGGCCAGGACACATGCAGGGTTCACGCAGGGTTGTGTCCTCCACGAGCACAGCGCCGCGGCCTGGGCCAGCGCACATGTGACGCATGCGTAGCCAGCGCCTCTTCGAGCGTGACGCGCTGCTGCGGCAGCCCCAGCACGCCGCAGCGCCGCGCGACCTCCAGGAAGCGCTCTTCGCAGAAGTGCACGCCGTCCTCCGCCTTATCAAACGCCCTGCGCGCGCGCCGCCCTCGGGCCCGCCGTCGCGGCTCTCCCCCCGCCGGACTTGGTGGTCTGGCGCGAGGTCCCAGCATCAAAACGGCATGGCCGCATGCCACCAGCAGGCACAGGCGACGCGCGCTGAGCATCGCGCACGAGTGATAACTCTTAACCCTAATTGTCACATACTCTGTGCGATGCTACTGGCGCGCGTCGCACAGAGAGGCCTGGGCGCTGGAGGGCGGGCGCGCGCTGCGCGCCTGCACGCGTCGGGGCCGATCACGCCGTGCGCGGCGAGCAGCGCCTGAGCGCTCGCGCAGCGCAGCTCGCAGATGAGCAGCTCGATGCCCTGGCGCTGCAGCAGGCTGCGCAGCGTGCCAAACGTCTGTGCCGCCGTTGCGTCCAGCCCGCGCACTATCCTGCGCGCGCGCCCGCTCCCCTGTCGCCGGCTGTAGGCTGGCAACAGGCATGCCGCGGCGCAGTCCTGCCTCTGTGTCACCCATTACTGGATGCAGCAGCAACCTGTAACCTCTACGCTGATGCTAAATCAGATCAGGAGGATCGCTTGTGGCTGCGCTCGACGACATGGCCACGTCACATTGGCCGGCGGCCTGGTGTCCCGACACGCAACACCGCATGCAGACCGCCTCCGCCTGAAGTCAAGCCGGTGCCTACGACATATATGCACGCGCGCCTTGTTAGCACAGCATGGATGAATTTTGCTCAGATGCACGGTCCAGAAAACCAACAACAGCCTTTGCCATGTTGCAGTGGCTTGCATCCCGCCGTAGGCACGCGCTGCTTGCTGTCCACAGCCAGGGCAGAGACCGCGCGCCGCGCCTGAAGTCCAGCATGATGAACTGCGGCGCGGCGGCGAACGCCGCGCGCGTGCGCTCGCGCGCGCCCGGCGCCCACAGCGCATCGCTCTCCGCGCCGCCCTTCGGCCTGCGGCCGCGGCCGCGGCCGCCCCCGGCGCCCGCACCGGCGCCCCTGCTCGCGCCGCCGTCCGCGCCGCCGCGGCCGCCGTCGCTGGACGGGCCGCTGGGCGGCCGGGGGTGGCGCGCTCCGGCCAGCGCGGGGTGCTGCGCGCTGGCCTCGAGCACGTCGTCGTCGGCCGCCAGCAGCGCGCGCGCGACCGCCATCACCTGCGGCCGCGCCGCGGCTTGTCAGAGCCCATGGCACCGGCTAGCGGAACCCCTCGCCGGTAACCAAGCCCAGATGTGTCGCGGGAGCGCCAACACGCCGAGCCCTGCGCGCCCGCCCGCAGCCGGTGCCCGCGCCGCTCCTCGCACCAACACCTTCATCACAACCAGGCAAGCGACTCGGAGAGGCGGGGAGGGCCATGCAAGGCATGTCACATGCTTTCCGGTGCAAAAGAATTGCCGTATCTGTTTAAAACCTGTGCACTTGAGTCACGTCAACGCATACCCGTCCCATGCACTGAGCTGCATGGGCAGCTGAATGCTCTCCCATGTTGTGGGGGAGCGCGCGGGCGGCGCCTGGTCGCTGATCTTGACGGAGGAGCCGAAGAAGATGTAGCCGGACAGCGACACGGCGGCCAGGCGCGCGGTGAGCAGGTCCAGCACCGCGCGCTCGGTCGGCCCGCGCAGCACCGCCGAACGCGCCGGGATGACCGCCGAGGCGCGCACCGTGACCTGCGCGCGGGCCGGGCCGCGTCACGCAAAGCTTTGCCGATAGATACTCACTGCCCGCTGCATGCACACTGTCGTGCTGACTCGTTCCAACCACACAGGTGACAGGCATACGGTGAAGGTTGTGAATATGTGGGTAACAAAGCACAGACGCCTCTCGAACACAGCGCTTGAAAGTGACTAAGTACTTGCAACCTGTATCTCATGGCAAACGGATTGCGGCCTGGGCCATGAGCAGATGAAGTAATGTGGGGCTTGGATGCGTGTGCGGTCAAGTGTCACAGAGGGCTTCTTGTGGCACGCATCATGGCAGCGCACTCGGCGCTGGAGAATGAATGCAACAGACCGCGGAACAAAACAGGATAACAGAATGACAACAGGACGACACCTGGTCACGGCTAGGGTGTGTAGCGCCCCCCGACTTGCACGCATCGCCGCCGCGCACCTTGGCATACGAAAACGCAAAGTAAAAGACGGAGAAGATGACGCCGGCTGCGATGCCGCGCTCCAGGTCGGTATAGATGATCGCCAGAAATGTCATCCACAGCAGCACGAACTCCGCGCGCGCCACCTACGCGCGCACTGTCACAGCGTCAGACAACCTTGGATCTGACCCTAGAGACACACAGAGATGGAGGCGGAGAAGATGCGCGTCGCGCCGCTCGCGGCCTGGCACTTCCTATAGCCCAGGTGTCAGCGCTGGCGTGCGCGGTCTCTATTTTGTGCATGACTGCAGGGCCTGCGCAGCGGCAGACGTCGCGCCCCCGGGGCGCGCGCGCCTTGCGGTAGCTGTGGAACAGCCAGTCCAGCGTGATCTCGATGCCGAACAGCGCCAGCAGCGCGCCGTAGAACAGGTTGGGCATGTACTGCACGATGCCGAACGGCGCCAGGAACACCGCCAGCTCCACGACTGCCCGCCGCGCAACCCAGCTCGCATGCTAGCAGCTGCTTGGTAACAAGATAGTCATGACGACACTGCTTCACGTAGCCCGGCTCTCATGCCAGCAGTGGCTGAGCAGTGGCTGCTTTACAACAAGGTAATGAGATACTTCGGCATCACATAGCATGGCATCTAGCGGAATGATGATTACCTGCAATCTGCACTGTGAGCACATGGCGCACAGAGCCTGCATACGCAGATGATGAGCGGGCATGGGAGCACACATGAGATGATCCAGCCATGCAGGCGCATGTGCACGCCGGCGCGCATGCTGAAGATGGTCTGCGAGAAGATGTAGGAGCCGGTCAGGCCCGCGCCGCTCAGCGCCGTGACAATGTTGGACAGCCCTGGCGCGCACACAGGGGCACCCGTGTCAGGCTTGCCAGGCGGTGCAGTGATGGCATGCTATAAGGTGAAGCAGAGGGCTATGTACGGGAGACCGGACGCAGTAGCAGCAACCAGTGCTGGTGGCTAGGTGAGCTTGACAGCGGCTGCAAACAGAGCATCAGCTTTGAAAGATGTGACCTGCCACCACGCTCATCGCGATGAAGATGCGCATGGAAGCACAGAGCCACGTCTTGCTGTCATACAGGACAGTGCGCTCACCAACCGTCTGCAGCTCGTGGTTGAAGTCGAGCGGCTCGGGCGACTCAGCCTGTATGGCCGCCACGTCCAGGCTCGACCCGAAGGCGGCCACGAAGAACAGGGCAACCATCTGCGCGCCGCACGCCCGCTCACATCCGCGCGGCCAGTCCCTCCACAAGCACGCGCTGTCGGCATCACTTTACATATATAAAGTAATGTTGGAGCAAAACAGCTGAATGTACCTTCTCCGTCAGCGACTCTGTTTCCCATCATCAGCGCTCACCAGCCAGGCGCTTGCACTTAATGTGCCCCCGGCCACAGATGCAGCGCATCATGGCGCGGAGGATGGAGGCTGGGAGGGCTGCGCCTTTGGCGCCTGCGTCAGGACCGCCCTCCAGTACACGCCGCTGAGCCGCCAGTCGGTAATGTTGAACAGCCGGTAGACGTCCCAGAACGGCGTCCCCGGCTGCAGGAGCACGGGGTTGTCAGCGGGACCCCAACAGCGCCCGCGGCGGCAGGACGGCAGCAGTCAGCACAGCCATCAGCACCCCACAGGGAAGTCTGCGACATGCGTCACCTCGTGCGCATGATGTCCTGCCGGATATATTCACAGAGGTTTACCGTGGTCCTGCATCCATGCGGACATCACGCGCCTGAGGTGACGCACGTTGCTGACTTCCCTGTGGGTCGCTGTAAAAGCTGCAGGCGGCAGCGCAAAGCGTGCGCCACGTGGCACAGAGCGCGCTTTCAGGCCACGTTTGAAAGCCGCTCGCGGGCGCCGCACCTTGGGCTGCAGCACCCAGCCCGCGTCGGCAGCCTGCTGCCGGCTCGTGCCGGTGGCGACCAGCACGACCTGGAAGACGACCGGGATGGCGACCAGCGCGGCCGGCAGCAGCAGCGGCGCGAGCGGCGCGAGCCGCGTGCCGCCGCACAGCGGCGCGAACTTCATGATGCCCCACAGCAGCGCGGTCGCGGCCAGCGTGGGCGCCAGCTTGACCAGCGCGTCGGCGCTCGCCAGGTTGGCCCAGCTGGCAAAGCTGCCGATCTGGCGGCCCGCGCGCGCGCGCGCTGAGCCGGGCCTTGGGGGCCGGTGGGGGGGCGGCGCTGCAGCGTGCGTGGAGTGCGCTGCAGCTGCGCATCAGCAGACGCATGCCAGGTCCGTGAAGACGCGCATGCTTGGCCGGCTGCCACTCGCTACAACAACCGACAGGGAAACTGACCGCGGCCCGGCGTGTTGGAGCTAGAACGCCGGAAAGACATCCACTGGGAGACATTGGAGCATGCAGCCACAAGGAAGCGGCGGCAAGCTAGGGCACGTCTGGGCACGGGCGCTGGGGCCGCACATCGACGCCGCAGGCGAGCGAGATGCCCGCCGCCAGACAGAAGTAGCCCACGTACCCCAGGTACCCGCCCACCACCTGCCGCCCTCACAGCCTGTTGCTTTTGGGGTGGCTAGGGAGGCTAGGGTTCCGCATCCTGCCAGCATCACCCTGTTGCCTGCGCTGGGGCCAGCGGCCTTGGCCCACCTCCTGCACCAGAAAAGCAGAGTGCACTATAGCAGTGCTGGCCAGCGCGTGCAGGGGCCTTCATGCGAGGACAGGTTGGCAGGAAGATAGAAAACACAGGGCCTGTGCGGGGCCGCACCGGCAGCGGCACATACTGCACCAGCGATGCCAGCTTGAAGTAACCTGCGCAGGCCAGGACAGAGACACTCAGCAGCCAGTCAGCCACACCCGACAGAAACCAGCAGCACTATGTTGTATAGCATGCTCAGCATGCTCAGCATGACATTACTACTGCGGAAGCAGGCGAGAGAGGGGGCGGCGCCGGCGCGCCCACGAGCACGATGAGCGAGCCGACCAGGAACGTGGCGATGACCAGCGTGACCAGCGTCGTGCCGAGCGCCTCTTCCGCAGACCTGCCCGCCGCGGCGCTCATGCCAGCGATGGAGGTCGCCATGGCGCTCAGGAAGATCAGGCCAACGTCCTGCACCTGCGCAGAATCACCCGGACACCGGGCTGAGCGGCCCAGGAGGGCGCGGCAAGGGAACCCTCACCCTAACACGCAAGACGCGCGGGCGCCCATGCATAGAGCAGGCCAGCATGGCGGCCGCCGCGCCGGGCGAGCGGCCTCAAGAGCGCGCAGCGCCGCCTGCACGCGGCAGCCCGTCAGTGCAAGGCCAGGCTTAGGGCAGGGTCGCGGCGTGCCTGGCCGACTGCGAACGGCAGCGTGGACGCCAGCGTAAAGACCGCCTGGTGCACCGCCGAGCCCAGGAAGGCCAGCTTGGCCAGCTGGCCCAGCCACGGTGTGTATGCCTCGTCCTTGAAGATGATCGCCGCGAAGCTGATCATCGTCGGGATGCCCACCTGGCGCGCCCGGGCGGCTGCGTTAGACCAGCGCACGTCCGCCTCTGCGCTCCTCAATAGCTGCACTTGGTCTCATAGCAAGACTTCTCACAGCACGGTCCATGCAACCGTGCCAGACCGTGCAAACACACGTGGACGCAGGCGCCATGCGGCGTTAGCAAGCGCCACATGAGAGGTCGTCACCACAGCGTTTATTATGCCGTACACGACGTTGTTGCCAATTCCGCGGCCAGCCGCCTTGCCGGCTCGGCTCTGCGCGCCGCCCTTGGCCAGAAGCGGCTCCGCCACGCCGTCCGCCACCCCGCCGTCGGCTGCGTTAAATGTGATTTAACTTTATTTTTTCTTTCAGTTGCGCCCTCTGTCAGATTGTGCGCCTTTCAAGTGCGCCATCTGTCAGGCTGTGCACCGTTGGACGGGGCCACCACCGCGACAGTGCAGAACAGAAGCCCAGGTGCGCGGTGACCTGTGTGAGCAAGCATCGGCATGGGCCTGAATGCGGGCATGCCTGCCCAGCGGCGCAGCAGCCACACCGCATACGTCCTCGTCGAGTCTGCGCGCAGGGCCTCAGGCGAGGCCTACCCAGGCGCGCACCGGGCGGGTACCCCTCCGCGCCGTCCCCGCGCTCCTCCGGCACGGCGACGGGCGTGTTGGCGCCCGACGCCGGCGGCCCGCCCGCGCCGCCACGCGCGGGCAGCGCCATGTGCAGCCGCGGCCCGCTCATGCGCAGGCCCAGGTTGCCGCTGCCCGACGGGTCGAGCAACGCGCGCTCCGACGGCGGCGTGCCCGGCGGCGTGGGCCGGTGCGCATGCGTGCCGCCCTGCCCCTGCGCGCGTCCTTGTTCAACAGCGGCGGTGACAGCAGAGGGGTAGGCAGGGGGCGGCGTGGGCAACAGCGCAGTCAGGCTGTGCGGCCCCTGCATGCCCGCAGCCCCCTCGAGACGCAGCATCCTGCAGCACGGAGCGCAAGCCAACGCGAGCGGCCCTCGGCGCCCACCGTTTCCAGGTCGTGGCGCGTCGGCGAGTGCGGCGTGGTGCAGGGCGCCGTCGCCGACCCGCCCTTGTCCCGGTCCCTGTTGAAGAAGGAGCCGATGAGTGGGGACGTGCCTGCCGCCCCACAGCACCGTCGGGGCGTGCACGGCTGTGGCTCGGTCAGGCGCGCGCTTGCAGCCTGGTCGCCCTTGTCTCTGCTCAGTAGGGGCAAGGCGCTGCCGGGGCGCACCCAGGTGCAGCGAGTTGGAGCCCAGGTGCAGAGAGTTGGCCCCCAGCTGCAACGAGGCTGCCTGCTGGCCGGGCTCCAGCCGGCTGATGGCCACCGCGCCGCTGCGCGCGTGGGCCCCAGCATTGCGCGGGGCGGGCGCTGCAGGCGGCGGCGCGGCTCCTCCATCGCTTGCAGCGGCAGGCGCCTCAACGAGAGCGTCAGCATGGACAGGCGGGCTCGACGACTGCAGGCCCCGTGTCAGGGCGGATGCGCGGGGCACACTGCCCGCGGCCTCGTCTACGGAACGCCGCCCAAACATACTTGCAGCGCCGCCTCACGGCTGCCCCTGCGCAATCATGTTTTGCATGTACCAATGCTGGCAGTAAATCACTGTCACTTTACAGGCACGGCCGCAACAAGTACAGAGGGGAGTCGAGTGAGCACCAGTGACACTTTCACAGACGGACAAATGCGGCCATGAGTAAATAGCAAAGAGGACCGAGCACAGCAGTCTTCTTCCCTTTTACCTGTGGCTGTGCTGGCTGCGGCCTGTAAAGCCCCAGAGCTGAACGCTCTGTCTCTATAACGCTCTATCCTCTATCTGCTGAACTGTCCTGGCTGGCACACGGTGCTACCTTCATATCGTCCACTTCCTGTCCAACAGTTGCTTTAAGCAAATGCGGGCAGCAAAGCAAGCGAGCGCTCCCAGCAGGAGGCTCTGCCCGTGTGCGCTGCAGTGCCCAGCAACTGCTTGGCAGTGCCTGCCGCCTGCGCGCCTGGCACCACAGCTGTGCCGTGGCAGGCGTTGCCGGCGCGCCTGCGCCCAGGTGCTGCGGGCCGCAGCCAAGGATGAGAGCACAGCCACGCTGCTCCGGGAAGGTTCGCTCCCGCTCAGCTGCGTGCCAGTGTGGCTACCTCCCTTGTTCTGTTGCACACTGAAGCCATGTCGTGCCTCCCAGCTAGTTGTGGCACCGCGGAACGAGCCGTGGTTACTCCAGAGTCAGCTTTCTGAAGCGGTGCTGACGCCTGGGGTACCTCGCAGCCCTCGCTGGCGGGCAGAGCGAGCTCGAGGGCGTGTACATGGCGGGCTCTGCGTTCTTGAAAGAGCACCTGGGCATCCAGAGCGTCGGGGAGCGCTCGCGCATCCTGGACCATGCGATGAATCCCAACAGCCTCTACGCGCTGCGGCCAGACCGCAAGGGCGCCGCCAACGCCTCGGTGCGGCTCTCTGAGGGCGTCGCGGGGCGGGAGAGCTGCGCACAACTGGCTCTTGCACCGCGCAGCTCTTGCAGGCTGCGCTTCCAGCGCTATCTCCTTGGTGCTCAGGCGCGCTGCTGGTCCCAACCGCATGAGCCTGCCCTCGCAGGCCAGGAAGGTGACCCCCGAGGAGATGCGCGCGGTGTGCGAGTACATGCAGGGCCAGGGGCTGACGGTGGAGGAGGTGCAGAAGGTACGCGCACAGCTTGCTTGGCACACCCTGCCTGCTGCACCTGCTGTGCCGTGTTGTTGCGCACTCACCTGACAGGCCAGCGCACTCGCTCTCTGCACACCGCAGACCACGCAGCACCTGGCCACTGCTTGTAAAGCATTCCACGCGTGCGTCCGTCTGTGACAGGAAGTCATGCAGCAGTCTCACAGGCGGTTGTGCGCGCTCAGGTGGTGTCGGAGCATCCGCCGACGCTCGTGTACGACCCGCAGGCCAGGCTGCGGCCCATCTTCGACTACCTGAAGGAGCTCGGCATGTCCGCCTCGGCCACCATCGTGCGGCGGCCTTCGCTGCTGGGGCTTGAGGCTGACGCGAGCCTGCGGCGCATTGTGGGGTACCTGCAGGAGGTGGAGGGCAAAAGCATGCCTGAGATAGAGGAACTCCTGGCCACCACGCTCTAGCTCTGCGATATTGTTTTTGGCGTGAGCTTGAAGCGTGGCTGCTTGGGAGGGACGAAGAGGGCTTGAATGCTGGGAAGGGGAATGACTGTGGCGCCGTCCCTGGCGGCATGTGGTTTACAGAGTGCGGTCAACAAAGACCAGCCTATGGCGGGACCGTGCTGGGCTGTGTTTGTGACAGGTGGCTGTAGTCTGGTTGCATATGAACGCGCTCATGCTGATCAGTCTCCGGTATGCTTGTTTTGGAAGTTAGCTCAGCCTTGGTCTTTGCTCATCATGGCACTATGTCACCGCCTCTTGCTGCGAGCTGAGATGTCCGTTCAAATAATGATTTTTTATATGTTATCCGGTACAATGCAGGTCTGTGAAGGCAAAGCAGGCTGATAGAGATCTGTGCGTTGTACACTGCTGCTGCAAAAACGTGAGGCAATGACAGTCTTTCAAGCATGAAAGGGGCAACTTAACTGCACGGGGATGCAGCTCATCAGCAACAAGTGGTGTGCATTAAGATACAAAGCTCCCACAACGCATGCACTGCAAGGGACCCCCTCTAACACCTGCCATTCCCAACATACGCTGAGCACGCAACGTGCAAAGTACACAACAGAGCTGATGACACAACTCTTGCACAACCAGGCGGGTCACAGCAGACAGGCTGAACAAGGTGCAGAA
>JAABUV010006408.1_pt1 | contig 12841 bp, 13 predicted proteins | sample 5559971 | NCBI WGS metagenome assembly JAABUV01 (sample SAMN10711881, study PRJNA513362) | rock metagenome | isolation source: Antarctica rocks | place: Antarctica: Victoria Land, Knobhead nord | collected 2015-12-19
CTGTTATGTCAAACATTAATATTATTCAATTGTTTTTAAAGATCTGAATTCAGCTGATTCAGAGCTACAAGTATGTCTTAGAAAGTTTTGTTAAATAATGAATGCATGAAGTTCAGTATTGATCGGGAAATTGCTGCCATGCGGGGAATCCGACCGCTCAGCGCATCGAAATATCCCCAACCTCGACTGCTAAATCAAACCTTGATATTTTTCGATTATTTTCGAAGCATTGAATTCGTCTGATTCAGGGCTACAATTATGCCTCCCAAAGTATGTGAGATAGTCAGCGCGCAGAAATTGATCCGGGCGGGGGAAGAATTACTACTAGGTGGACGGTCACCCAGCGCAGTGAACCTCCCCAACCCCGATTACTAGGTCAAACCTTTATATTTTTCAATTATTTTGAAAGCATTGAATTCAGCTCAATCAGAGCTACAATTATGCCTCCCAAAGTATGTGAGATAGTCGGCGCGCATATGTTGATCCGGGCGGGGGAAGAGCTACACTACTAGGGGGGCGGTCACCCAGCGCAGTGAGCCTCCCCAACCCCGATTACTAGGTCAAACCTTTAGATTTTTCAATTATTTTTGAAGCATTGAATTTGCCTGACTCAGAGCTACAATTATGCCTCCCAAAGTATGTGGGGTAGTCAGCGCGCAGGAATTGATCCGGGCGGGGGAAGATGGTGGCAGCTGGGCGATCGGGCGGCCAAAACCGTCAATATCCCCCATCGCAGTTGCTGAGTCAAACCTTCATATTTTCCAATTATTTTTGAAGCGTTGAAGTCGCCTGAGCCGGCTCTACAATTGCTGTCATAGAAAGTACCGAGCTCGAGCACGTCTAGTAGAAGTTCGGGGCAGGTGACGGATTGACCGGGGGGCAGGTGACGGATCGACGTGCCAAGGCGATCGCCGCCGGGGCCGTTGGGAGCGTCACCTGCCCAGGTGACGGTCGGGAATAAGAGGTAGGGGCATATGACGGATCGCCGCGCCAAGGCGGATCGCCGCCGGGGGGGTTGGGAGCGTCATATGCCCATATGACGGTCGAGAATAAGAGATAGTGTTCTTGATATGTTCATAATCTTTTCACTTGATTAATCAATGAGACTGATCTTTGATATTCTGTTGATTTAGTATATTTTTTACTTCGTACTCAACATTCTGATTCTTTGAATCAATTTCTGAAGATTCTGTTTGAATTAATGAATTCAAGTTTGCAGACTTCAAAAGAGAAATATGAAATATTAAGTGTATTTTCATAAATGTTGAAAGATTCAACTTGTAGTTAATCAATCTTTTTTCTTCTAGAATTTCAAATGATTCTAGTTTCATGTGATTCAACTTGTTATTTGATCTTTTCATTTTAATATTTCGTCTTAATAAATAAACTTTGTCTCTCTTTTTAAGAGTAGATTCTTTATTTCTTTTCTTATTTGCATACAGAATCATGTGTTTGCTTAGAAACTGAATGTTCTTCTGCAGCTTCTTGTGCAACAAATGTATTTATTCAATCTGTATCATAGCTTTTTGAGTTATTTGTATAAACTCACACGATTTCTTGAGAGTCTTCAACTCAAACTCATGATTTGCAAAGAATGATAACATGCTGATTACTTTCGTTGTTGTGCTATTAAAAGTCAACTGTGCTATTGATAGTAACTGTACTCAATCATTCTGTCTATAATTGATATAGCATCTGAGATACTGTTTCAATGTCTGATTCATTCTTTTCATTTGTTTATTCATCTGCAAATGATAAGCTGTAAACAACTTATGATGAATTTCTAGTTGATTCATCAACAATTTTCAGAATTTCAATGTGAAGAGCTTGTCTTTATTCAAAATTATCTCATCTGATAATTCATGATTTGCTATAATCATTCTCAGAAACGTGTATGCTAAATCTTCTGCAAATGTTGCTTTCTTGTATGACAAGAAGTATTCATACTTGATTAGTTTGTTTGTGATCATCAATATAAAGTTGTACGTTGTTTTCATAAAACTTTCTTTTGACTTTGATAGCTTAATTATAAAGTTCAAAGTTATGCTTTTTCATGCACAATCTGATGTGCTGAAACTTTTCAAAAGTTCGTAGAGTCTGTGTCAACTATGCTTCGTTTAAATTCATATGTTGCACTTTCTTATGATATTCTTTATTTGCTTTCTCATCTTAAAGAAGTAATAAATTCTAGATATTCTTTCAATGATTTTGTTTGAATTCTGATGTTCATGTATCATTGACTCGTGATAATCACTTATTATCTCTTGTCTGCATCTTGTTGAAACATAGATGAGATCTTGAAATGTTAGTATTTCGTTGATTATTTCAAAGTTCGCGTTGTCAGCAATGTTCTTTACAATATTCTGCGCGACTGAGTTCTTTGCTAGCTTTAGCTTTATTCGTTTTTCAAGATCTTGATTGTAGATTCATAACGTAGTTGCATTTTGTCTATTATAGACAATGAAATCATTCTGATTCTGTTGTAAGATAGTCTGAATTATCTGTGATCTATCTGTCATGTGATTTGCTCTTCTGCTCAAGACATCAATCTTTAAGTTTTCAAATTCCTTTCAATATTGAATGTTGAAGTTGTATGATGACAATTTCTTTGATCATCTGATCTGTTTTCGATTCAGAACTTTTGTGATCGTGAAGTATAACAGATTCTTATGATCTGTATATACTTGAATCTGATGTCTAAATTCTTTCAGATACATTCTTCATTGTTTGAAAGAATCAACAATAACTAGTAGCTTCTTGTCATGTATCTTATAGTTCAATTCAACAACTGTAAGCTTACAACTGTAGTAAGTAATAAAGTGCAGACGTTTCTTATCATCTGGTTGATTGATACACGTCTTAATAACTTCGTCTGACGCGTTTGTCTCAAGCGTAATAAATTTTCCTGATTCAAACATGATCAATATTGATTGAAAGATGAATAATTTCTTCAGCTTCTTGAAAGCTTCTTCTGCTTTCTCAATTCACACGAACGATATATTCTTCTTTGTAAGATTCATAAGTGACAAGATAATTCTGAAGTATCTCTTTATAAAGCGTCTATAAAAGTTCGCGAATTCTAAGAAGAATTGAACTTCGATCTTTGACTTTGACATCAATCAAGTCGTAACAACTTTTATCTTCTTTAAGTTCATTCTTAGACTTTGAAACATGACTATGAATTTCAAAAACTGTACACTTTGTACATGAAATTCACTTTTTTCTGATTTAATACGCAGATCAACTTTTTTTAAAGTTTGTAGAATCTTCTTAACATGTTGCACATGTTCTTTCTTTGTCTTTGAGTATACTAATATATCGTTCAGATATAATATGACAAATTGATTCAGATAACGTCGTAATATATTATTCACAAATGTTTGAAACGTGATTGAAGCATTGATTAGATTGAAAAACATGATCAAATACTCATAATGTTTTAGTCATGTGCAAAAGACTGTCTTTCACTCATTTTCTTCTTTAATTCGTATTCAATTGAATGCTTTAAGTATATTGAATTTCGTAAATCACTGTGCTTTCTGAAGTCTGTTCTGCAGTTCAGATATGAGCGATAGCAAATAACTGTTTTTAATCATGATGTTATTCAATGCTCTGTAATCAACATAAAGTCTTAAACTTTCATTCAATTTCAAAACAAACAGAATTAAGTATTCTGCTGACGACTGCGATTCTTTAATGAATTCTTTTCACATGTTCTCTTTCAGATATTGTTGCAAAGCATTAAGCTTTTCTATCAATAATGAGTAAATGAACTGTTTCGTGAATTTTTTGTCATCTATGAGCTTGATCTCATGATCTCACGATTGATGTTTGAATAGTGTTTCTTGATCACTTTCTTTCTCAAACAGAATCTTATATTTCTGATAATTTTTAGAAATTTCAACGATAGCGAGATTACTTTTAATCTTTCTGCTTCATAACATCTGTGCATCTGAACTGTTCTTCAGCTCGCTGCGCATATCATTCACTGTCATTACGAAGATTTTCACATTCTCTGATGACTTCAATATCAAGTGCAATCGCGTCGTTTCTGTATGAAGAAAAACGATTGTCTCATTGACTCAATTTATCATCGAATTGATCATATGAAGTCATGATATGTCTAGAACTATATTGCTGTCTGACTGCTTCATAACATCTAAATGTAACTTCTTTCAATGATGTTTGAGTCTCAAATGAATGAGTCAAGTCTCTTGATCTATTAGTTCATTATTATATCTCATGAGTGTTTCATTGAAGTTTCGCAGATTGTAAGATTCTTTCTTTTTCTGCAAAGATATTTACGTTTTTCTAGCAAATTCTGAGAACATATAGTTTCTTATACAATCACTGTCAATGAATAAACATGCTGTATAATCATTGATCTTGACTCAGACTCATAACTGCATCAAATTGCTTATGAAGATAAATATGCTTTTGATTTTCAATTCTTGACTAGACTTCTTCAATGATCTGGTGATTGAAGAATCTTCTAGTTTTTTGAACTAAAAGCTCACTTCTCAAGTACTTGTTTTATGTACTGAAATTGATTTAAATTGACTTTCTTCTGTGAATATTTCTTTAAGTCACACAGATCAAATCTCTTTCTGATGACTTCTGTCATCTGTTTAAGTTCTCTGAATATATTATTTTCATTAAAAAGTACATATTCTTTTTGCTTGATGAACTTGACTTCTGTGAGTGACTTTTTCATGACTATGTCATGATATTGAATGTTCTTATGCAATGCAATCAATTCATCTTGAACTACGTCATAAATAACTTGATGTATTTCATTCTTGATCTGTTGCATACGCTGCAAAAAATCTTTCTCTTTCTGTTTAAAGAAAGTGTACAATTCGTTGTACATGCTTATAAAACTTGCTTGATTCATAAGTTTTCTAAGATCTTTCTTTACTTTAAGATGATCTTCTTCTTCTTTGAGAGCATCTTCTGCTGTGATAGTGAATGCTTGTAGAGTTTCACTAAGTCGATTTTCTTTCTTGACTGCTTGATGAATAGCTTCTTCTGTGCTGTTCAATCTATTCAAGTCATATTCTTCGCTGTCGAGAATCTCTGATTTCGCGATCATAGTGAACAAACTTTCATCACTTTTCTCATCATGTACTTTTGACTGATGATGAGTTGCTGCGTAGAAATGATTCTTTCATGAGAGTTTCAAGTATCACTCAGATGAATGCAACAGTTATTTTTATAACATGCTGTTCACAACAACACTTGATGCTTATCTTTCTAATTTTCTTTCATTGTTGCAAAAGATCTGTCTTGTTTATCATAAAACTTTGACTTGTTCTTGTACTTGTTTTGAGTATAATCTCTGAAGAAATGATCTAGCTTTTTGCATGTATAACATGCTTTGCTCTGCTGAACTGTTTTATCGCGAGTGTTCATTGATATCTTTCAAATTGCATCTAACTTCATAGATTGAGAATTATAATAAGATTGCTTCTTTTTTTTCTTGCTTCATGCAATTGAGACATAAGTGATCTTGTTCTTCTTTTCAAGTCTTCGTTTATACTGTTGATTATTCAGCACGATTGTCTTGCTAATCATAATGTGCAAAGTCACAAGTTTATTCATATAAGTTATCTTATTCTTTATAGAACTGTGCTGTAAAAGTTGAGTCATTTCATTCAATCTCTGCTGTGATTAACTGAAAAGCAGCAATGTACTTAAATGTTGATTCTGATTACTTAATATCATACAACTGTCGTTTGATGGTTCGTTTTGCATCTATGTTTTCATACATTCTTCGTATTGCTTGCTCAAAGTTAGAAAAGTTCTCAAAGACTCTGTTAATCTCATCTTCTCGATCTTCTGACTTATTCTTCAAGTGATTCTTTATCAATGATTTAAATCATTTAAAAACATCTTTTTTGAAGTACAAGAATGCAAACAATATCTTGTCATGAAATGAACTTAGTTTCTTGTGTGCTTTGACATAGACGTTTACTTGTATAAGAAAAGCGTCAAGCTTGTCTTTATCTTCATAATACAGATTCAATGTTGATATCTTAATTGATGACTTGCTATTTGAGAATGCAATGATATCTGCTGATGTGATTCATTCTGAGAATGACATAATGATCATGATAAGATGATGCTCTGATATCTTGTGAAAAAGTGATGCTTAAAGTGTAATGATTGTTTCTTTAACAACATAAAATATAAACAAAGATTAGTATAGTAACAAACTAATCACTAAACTAAAGATTTGAAAATAACTAAAACAATAGACTGTATTGATTATTACATGAGTTGAGCACGAAGCTTCTATCTAAGAGAACAATCATCATTATATAGATATAAAAGAATCATGTCAAGTCATTTCTGCTCTGAATGATCTCTTTGATCATCTTTGAGCAAGATGAGTAAGATGAACATTATGCTTATCATGCTCACTGTGATCACTTCTGATTCAAGCAATCAGAGCAATCACTTCGAAATTCTGATTACATAATGATTATTTAATCATTGCTTTATCTAATCATCTGCAAAAGAGTTCTAACAATTGACATTGAATTTGTAAATAATCTGAGTTATAAGTATCTTATCACGTAAATGCTCAGTTAATTTCTTCATTTTCTTAATGAACTTTTCAACATTGATTAACTTGTTTTGAGCTTAAAATGTAAAATTCTTAAGCAAAAACTCAAAAAGTTCAAAGTTTAAACATAAATTCTGACTTAAATTGATCAAGAAGAATGATGTTAAAGTGATTAATAATGATGTTAAAGTGATTAATAATGATGTGTTATTGATGATGAATTTGACTTCAGAAAGTTATTTAATTCAATCATTCTGCATGTAGTTGATGAGAATTTGAAGATAATGCTTCATGACAGCATTGATTTTCTCAATTTGATCATTGATTTCAGAATAATACATCATTGATAACTTAACATTTATCTTCAACATTTTACATATATGCTTTCAGACATTGAAGATGAATTGTGTGTCTTGATCAGACATGAAGAACTCAAGTAAATCATGATGTTTTCAAACATAAACATAAAAACAGTTGATAACTTCTTCAACTTTCATAAAAGTGATGAGAATTAAATGTCTCATTTTAATAAAATGATTAACAAAGACTAGAATATATTTATATGTAATATTCATAAAGATATTGAGCGATAAAGAATTTATATAATTCATGAAGATATCACATCAACAACATTCAAAAACTGAAAGAAAATACAATCATTTTTGAGTTTGTTGTTTAAAAAGCTTAAAACATGTGCATACATGATAGTTTCATACAAAGCATTAAACATACTTATAAATGTTTAATCATCAATAAACTCAACTGATCAGTTTATAACTTTTTGCTCTTTCTGAATGATCATTAATGACATTATCATGAGTGAGCTGAATAATACAAAGATGTAGTTTATCTGAGTTAAACATGTACTTTCTTTCTTGAAAGTATAAATAATTCTCATGTTTTTCATACTTGATTAAAAAGATCTTATTGTGATATCATGCTTCATTGCAAAGCACTTTGATTATTTAAGTTGCAAATTTATCATTGATTTCAATTTACTTTCACAATGTCTAAGTGAAAATGTCAGCAGAATTTTCATCAAGATTCAAAGTATTTTGATTTAACTGAGACTTGACATCTTCAATGTTGAATTTTTTGATTTTTAAATTCATGAAAGTTAAAATTTGCAAAAATGCTGAAATAATTAAGAATAAATGTAACTGAACTGAATTTAAAACAATGATTTGTGATTGAAGCTTCATGACTTTGATGTTAAAGATGTTGAGAGTAAGATTTTTAACAATATTAAAGTCTAAAACATGAATTTTCAGAATTGTTTAATGTTGATATTGATGTCAAGAATTAAATGTATTTTTCTTTTTAAAAAAATCTTCTGAGTGACATGTCAAAGCATTCAACTTATCATTGATTTTGTTAAAATGATAAGCGATGTGATAGTTGAATCTAAACAAAAACTCACTTTAATGAGCTTGATAATGACTCAACTGTTTAATTGACATGAAATACTTAAGATTTTTATGATTCATAATCATTTCAACAAAATAAATAAAGTCTTTAAGCTCTGATCATCATTTCTCAAAAGTGCAAACAATGATCATGAGTTCTTTATCATAAATCTCATAGTTACACTTGACTGAGTTATGCTTCTTTGAAAAGTAAGTGATTGAATGAAGAATCTCATTCTCATCATATTAAAAAAGAATGTCTTTGAACACATAGTTCAAAGCATTGATTTCTATCACAATTTTATGATTTAAATTATAATGATAAAGAATAATCTTGAAAGTGAAGACTTTCTTAAGAATGTTGAATGCAATCTGACATTTCTGAAATCAAACAAAGAGTACATCTTTTCTGATGAAATGAGTGAGCAAGATAGTTATTCTACTATAATTATAAATGAATCTTTCATAAAAGTTCATGAAATTTAGAAAACTTTGAATGTTTTTAACATTGATTAAGATGAATCAATTAACAATGATGTTTATTTTAAAAGAATTTATCTTAATCTTTTTGATAATAATTATCAATTCTAAATACAAAACTTAAGTGATGTGAAACTTGCATTTAATTATATTTGTTTGAAGATTTACTTCTTGCAGCTTTTGCAAAATGAGCTTGACATGAATCTTGTGTTCAAGTTCATTGTTCAAGTAAATCAAGATGTAATTCAAATAAACAATATAAAACTTATTTAAATGTTTATGAAGAATATTGTTGATGTACTTCTGAAATGAGACAAATTCATTACATAAATTAAAAAGCATGACTAAATACTTAAATAATTCAAATTGAGTGCAAAAGATGATTAAAGCTTCATCTTCTTCTTTGATTTGAAGTTGATTGAACATGAAGATGATATTAAGCTTGATAAAAACTTTAACTCAACTTAAATGATTCAGCATTTCTGAAATCAAAGACAGAGAATATCAATTCTTGATTGTGATAGCATTCAGATCTTAATAATTCACACAAAAGCAAAGTTCTTCTTTGAATTTCTTGATAAAAAGAACAAAGATGATCATCTGAAAGTGATTGACTTGAATGAAATCTTTGCTCAAATTTTCATTCAAATAACGTCAAAGTTCTAAAATTTCATCATGATTTATGTCATACAAAACGAAGACTGAGAATTGAACATCTTCTTTAAAATGTATGACATGATCATGAACTTAATGTAAAGACAAGATATTAACATTCTTCTTAAAGAAAACATTTAAAAACTCAAAATATTTAAATAATAAAATTGTGATTGAATCAATGTTCTTACTTTGTTAATAAACTTCAAGATTTTCTTGTGTTGTAAATGCAGTTAAATGAAATTTCTTTTTCATTTGATGAAGATTCAAATGATGATTTTTATTATACATACTGTCTTGAAAACAAGATGAAAACTAAGCAAGAGTTGAGCTGTTCTTTGAATAAATAATCAAAGTTACATGATATAATTTTGACTCATCAGAGTTTAAACTAAAAGATGAGATTGATTCAAGATTCAAGAAAACATCAATTTTCTTTAGAATGATGTTAAACACTTCAATGTCTTTGACATGAGTAGCATGATCAAAGCTTCAAGCTTTCAACTCGATTATGTCAAGTTGTATAAAAGATTAATTGAATTAATTTGCTTGAAAAACAATAAAAGTTTTAAAAAAGAAAAAATTTTGACATTTAATTTTTGATGAGTATTTCTTTTGAATGACTTGAAAAATATGATTAGAAATTTCTTGTTTCAGATGAGAAACAAGATTAAATGAGATTTATTTCTTGTGAATGAGCTGAGTATTAATTTACTTCTTATGAATGAATGAGAAGTTATATTGCTTCTTGTGAGCAGATGAAAAACTGAATTGCTTCTTATAAGTGAATTGAAGATTGAGTTGCTTCTTGTGAGCAAACTGAAAACTAAGTTACTTCTTACAAGTGAATTGAGAACTGAGTTACTTCTTATAAGCAAACTGAAAACTGAATTACTTCTTTCAAGTGAATGAGAAACTAAATTGCTTTTTACAAACAAATTGAGTGTTGAATTACTTTTTGTGAATGATTTGTAAACTAAATTGCTTCTTGTGAGTAATCTGTAGACTGAATTGCTTTTTGTGAATGATTCATTAACTTAGACTGATCATCAAGTCAAGTTTTCATATCTACTTTCTGACTTGTTCGAGTACTCAATATCAATGTCGTGACTCAACTTGAATACTTGATATCAATCTCATGATTCAACTCAATATTGATCTCGAGTTGAGTCAGAACTTGCTGACTCAACTTAACTCATCAAGCAATCGAATATGACGTCAAGAGAGCTAAATATAGAAATTTTTTCGGTTTTTCGCCTTTGCATTATCTTTTTGCATTATCTTTTTGATAGAAAGTCATAAAGAGAAACATGAAGAAAAACATGAAGATCATTTGATAGAAAGCTTTGATAAAAGACTATGATAGAAAGTTATGATAGAAGACTATGATAGAGAGCTATGATAGAAAGTCATGATGAGAAACTATGAAGACTGTTTGATAGAGAGTCATGAAGAAAAGTCATGAAGAAAAGTCATGAAGAAAAGTCATGAAGAAAAGTTATGAAGAAAAGTTATGAAGAAAAGTTATGATAAAGAAGCTATGATAGAGAAACATGAAGACTATTTGATAGAGAGTCATGATAGAAAGTCATAATAGAGAGTCATAATAGAATATCTATTTATCTATCTTCATGTCTTGACGAGTCGAGTCGAGAATTTCAAGTTGATACTCAATTTCAATTCTTTGACTCGACTTAAATACTTAAGTTGAACATCTCAACTCAACTCAAATACTCAAGTCAAGAATTCTGACTTAAATCAAGTCTTGACGAGTCGAGAACTTAACTCGATCTTAATGACTTGACTCATCGCAATCAGTTTACATGAACTGAGTTACTTCTTGTGAGTGAATTAAAGATGAGATTGAAGAGAAGCTACTTTGTTAACTTCAAATGAGAAATTTTTTTCTTATTGATTAAAATCATAAATCTTGATGAGAAATTGATAACAATAATTAAAACAGAAGAAGAAAAACAAGATGAGAATATTGTGTTCAAAATTGACATCAATGATGTGATGATAAAATCATGACAAATTTATGATGATAAAATATTGATTTAATTTAATGATATAAAAGAATAGTTTTTCAATGTGTTCATTAAGAATCATTATGATTTCAATAACATGAATAATGTCATTAATTAAAGTGACTTGATCATCAAATTCTTAAAGTCTGCAAGAGTGAATTAATTAATGCAAGAAAAAATAATGTTGTTGCATGAAGAATTTATTCATAAAGACATAAGCAAAAACTTCATTATCAATCAGAGCAAAAGCAAAAACTTTAAATTGAGCGTGATGTAAAATACAAAATACTATTATGTGATTATCTTTGAATGTTGAATTGAATTCAAAGAGTTTCAAGACAGATTTAACAGAAAACTTTTTATATGATTAAAGTGAGAATGAAAAGATTGAGACTAGTAAACAAGATGATATGTATATAAATTTCTGAGCATAACTTAACTCAGAAATTAAACTTTTCTTATAAACAGTGAGACTTCTTCATCTATATTGACAACATTACTGTCATAAACATTCATGATATGCAGAGTGAAAAGCTTCTTATTTGAATATTCTTTAGCAATTTTGCTTGAATGTTGCAACTTGCAGTAGTAACACAGCTTTCACTTGTTGCAAATTTTCTTAATCTCAGAAATGATCAAAGTTTTATCTTGAATGATGATAATGATGAAGTTTAAATTCATTGACTAATTAAAAGATGAAAGAGAAAGAAATGAAGATACTGTTAAAACAACAGTCACAGAAATGATAATCTTTGAATTCAAAAAATTACTAGTTAATGCAAAGATGCTCTGGACTTTGATGAATGAAATGATAATAAAGATAAAGCAAGATTAATGATGTTTAAGCTGCTGAAACTCTTCATCAATGTTAAAAAATGCTTAAACTCATTAATGAAAAATGAATGATTGAGTTTCATCAAAATTTTATCAGAAGAAAACAACAATTTAAGTGAAATAATTGACATTATGCTTCAAACAGTTAATCAATGAGAAATCTTTCATCAAAGAATATTCTTTCTTTTAATAAAAAAGATTGTAATAGTCAACAAAGTTATTCATGTCTTACTTCAGAATTTTACGAAAATATAAATGAGCATATTCTGTCTTGAAAGAATTGTCACAACAATGATGCAACTTATGTTATTAATTTGCAAAGATGAAAATGATATAAAGATCATTGATTTGATATTAATTCATTAAATTGTGAGTCTTCTTATCTATGATGAATCATGACTCGACATAAATGATTTTGACTTGATGAAAGAAAAAATGATCATTATTCATGTAGATGTGCTGTATTAGACTCTGCTCTCATGCATTTAATCAATCTTTGTTCTTCTCATATTTAAATATGTTAAGAAGCTTCTTGAATTTAAAAGCAATGAAAACAATGACAGAGTTCACAGAAAGATGAATGACAAGAAGAGATTGATTGTTTAAGATTTGTGCAACGATTTGAGTTATTATCATAAGAGACTGAGAATTCAATTTTATATAAATTGAAAAACTAAGAAGAATGAATGAAAACAAGATGATAACATCATGTTATTGAACTTGATTTTGAAGCTTTTGCATTGTGTGTGTTAGGGACTAGGGCTATGTTCGAAAGAATGTAGCCAAAGCTTGATATTGGTATATACAAAGAGGTTAACTTGCAGAGCAAACCTACTGCGATACCCAGCTTCTCTATATAGGAGCCCCATTAC
>JAABUV010006409.1_pt1 | contig 12840 bp, 18 predicted proteins | sample 5559971 | NCBI WGS metagenome assembly JAABUV01 (sample SAMN10711881, study PRJNA513362) | rock metagenome | isolation source: Antarctica rocks | place: Antarctica: Victoria Land, Knobhead nord | collected 2015-12-19
GCGCCGCCTGTTGCTGGAACAGGGCGTACAGCGCGTCGGGGCCGACAGCGTACAGGGCATCGAACTCGGCGCGGGTCATCTCCATGCCGCTAGTCTACCCGCGAATGGCCCTCCTGAACAGTTACCACTGAGGCTAAGATCTCGGGTAGGAAGTGGTGGTGTCTTGCAGTCACGTGTGTTCGTCTCTCCCGATCATCAGCAGCATAGCTCGCGCGGCGGCTGGACTTCGCCCGACGATATCCCACGGAGATGGGCGGTCGTCAGCCCGAGGCCGACCTGCGTCAGGACGATGAACGGGGGCAAAACCGGCGAACTACGCGGCGCGGAGCACCCCGTCCGCGATCTGCCCGCTGAGTAAACCAGGATGCCCGCCCCCAGGACCGACGGCCTGACGGTGGCGTGACCGTCAGGCCGCCACAGCGCGCCGAAACACCGGATAGACGGCACGGTAGAACCGCACCAACTCCCGTGCGAGGCGCAACGGCGACATGGCGGAGGGGCTCATGTGCTGGAACCCGAGCTCGGTGTACTGCACGCCCGAGCGCCCGGCGAGGGCCGCTTGGAGCCGCCGCGATTCCCCCACCGGGACCACCGTATCGCCGCGATCGTGCAGGAAGACCAGCAGCGGGGCGTGGACGTCCGCCAGGTACGTCAGTGGCGACATGGCGGTCAGGCGCTCCTGCAGCGCCGCCGGCAAGCCGCGCAGCGCGGCGTCCGCCCCGGCGACGTCCAGGGGGGTCAGGAGCGGATAGACCGCCCGTCCGGCCGGCGAGAGCGTGTCGGGGTCGACGCGCCCGCCCCGTTCCGCGCACGCGGCGCGGAGCAGCGCCGCCTCGCTCGCCTCCAGATGATCAGTCATCGAGCGGATGTACACCGTGCGCGTGAGCGGATCGACCGGCCAGGGCTCGCGCGTCCCCCCCTGCAGCCGGGTGGCGCTGGCGATATTCTCGGGCGAACGTCCACATCGAGGAGTAGGGCGCGTAGGCCGCGACGAACGCGACGCGGTCCCGGATGCGCGCATCGGCGGCGGCCATCAGGGCGAAGGAACCCCCGACACACGTCCCCAAGAAGCCGCTCCGGGCCGGGTCGACGTCGGGCCGCTCGGTTAGCCAGCGATAGGCCAGCGCGAGGTCACCCGCGTCCCCCGGATCGAAGCGGAGGTCCCGCATCGCGGGCGACCAGTGCAGGAGCGCCGCGAAACCGGCCCGCGCCAGCGCCTCGCCGAGGCGGGGGACCTGGGGATGATCGACGGCGAAGGGGACGACGCCGAGGCAGACGATGAGGCCAGGATGGGACCCGCCCGCGGCGGGCCGGTAGAGGTCGCCCTCGGCCAGGCCGTGCGCCGTCGGATACCAGACCCGCTCGATCACCGGCCGCGCGGTCACCCAGTCGACCGGACGCGAGGGCAACATCGGGAAGACCTTGAGCAGGAAGGCCGCTGAGGTGGCCACGGCGCGGAGCGACAGCCTGGCGTCGGCCAGGACAGCGGGAACCGACCGGCCGGCGCGACGCGGCGGGGTAGGTCGAGGTCGCGGTTCGACCAGCGTGGGAGGCGGGGTGGCTCCGGTCGGCATGGTGGATTTCCCTTCTAGCCACGGTAGCGTTAGTGCGGAGTGCCGCACGACGACGGCCCACGGGTCAGGCTGCTGGACTCCCTGAGTATTGACCGGAGCGGATGCCCGCATCGTTGCGGTGGGTGAACCGCGCGTCAACGCCCCAGCTATCGCCTACCACCGCGACCATTGCGTGCTGCTCCTCCGCGTGCGGCGCTGAGGCCGTTCGGCACACTCTCCCGAACCCCGGGTGCCGAACCCGCGCGTCCGACCCGGCCTCAGCGCGCCGGGTACGTCTCGGCCAGCACCGTCTCGACCATGATCCGGTGGAACGCCTCGAACTGCTCGAAGACCGAGGTTCGCTGCACAGGCCCTTCCGCGAGGTCTCGCTGGCGCTGGTCGATCGTGGCCTCTACCATTTCACCCAAGCCTATTACCGTGGCGCGGCCGACGATGTGGTCGCCTACCTCACCACCCACGCCAAACTGCTGGGCCTGCTCAAACGCAAGCGGCGGACGACCACCGGGACGCAGGGCGACTTGACAACGGGACACGACCCTGAACTTGCGGCCTCTGCTGCTAATCCAGGTGAGAAGGGTGCCACGAATCGCTGTGCCTGGAGCGCGGGTAAGGCGATGGCCGGGGAGTAGTCTGGATACACCGCGATGGCCTGCGCAAGATCTCAAATATTCGTGTCGTTCGCGGTGGGCTCATGATGCTCACGGTCGGCGTCCGCGCTATCTTGCTCGTGGAGGATGAGGCGTGCCAGTAGTCCGGCGCGGTGTCCTCCGAGGAGCTCCCACGAGCGCGCCAGCCCGATCCCGTACACGGTCAATAAGAGGTATGCGGCCGTCGCCACTCCACTTGCATCACCCGGGCGGCGCAGGAGGACAATGCCGGCATAGATACCGCCGCCGTAGACGACAGCGGCGGCAAGAAGCAGGCCGGGTGTGCGCACCGATCGCAGGCGGGGCGCAGGTGACCGCCACAGACGTACCGCGCGCGCGAGGGTGGAGACGAAGTAGACCAGATTGACGGGGAGGAGAACGTATCCGAGATTAGCCCCGGGGATGAGGGCCACGGTGGAGACGAAGAAGGCGACGATCAAGGCACCGAACGCACTCCGAGCGACAAGCTGACGGTCGGTGGAAGCGTCCGGGCCGAAGACGCGCTCGGGGGCGACGGCGATGGCAACGAAGAGCAGCCCGATGAGGGCGGCTGCGGCACCTATACTGCCGAGAAAGAAGTCGTGGAAGGTGTCGGGGACCATGGATGGAACGATCCTTTCGCGCGGGCGGTTTATTGAGACGGTCGCAGTCTCGCCCGTTTTCCGCGTCCTTGATCGGACTCGCAATCGTCTCGTAGTTGGGTTTTGCGACCGCGATCGTCAGAATCGAACGGGTCTTCGAGCATCTCACTCATGTATACAGACCGTACCTATGTCTGCCGCTCCCCTGGCGTACTCGGACGGCGAAGGCCGGCATGAACTTTTGTCATCGCGCCGACAGGTACCACCAGCGAGAGCAGACGGTGCGGCGTGGGCGGGCGTACCCGCGTGCGGCGCGATCACGTGTCGGGATTGGTCTCGCGGTGGCCGTTCCCACATCGCGGTGGTACCGTCGCGTCCCCGCTCCGTTCGGTGATGCGCGTCGAGCCGCCCGGAAACTTAGCGCGGATGCGACGGGGTACCTAGACCCCGGCGGCGGGGATGCCGGTCAGGTGATCCCGCCCGTCCGCGCCCTGGCGACTGTGTCGGCCGGCGCATCACGCCCCACCAACCAGAGTCCCGCCGCCAGGGCGAGGATCGCGAGGCCGAGCGCGATGTAGACCGCGAGCAGCCAACTGAAGCCGATCACCACCAGTTCCACCGCCTCGAAGATCAGGATGATCAGCCCGGCAATGCCCGAGGCCGCGAGTCCTTGAGCCGACCGACGGAGCAGCAGTACGGACGCCAGCACTCCGCTCCCGCCGACGAGCACGATCAAGGCGAGTGCGGGGACGGTGTAGCCCGCGAAGGGACTGCCATCCAGGAGGTCGGCAGGTATCCCAAGCCAGCCGAGCAGGAGTGCCACCCCGCCCAGCACCGCCGTGACGCCGAGGAAACCGTCGAGTATGATTAGCCCGCTCCGGGCCGGATGAGCACCGCGCTGTGTCTTCGTCCCCATCGCCTCACCATCCTCTACCGCCCGAGGCGGTGTACTCGTCGCCTCAAATCGTCGGCTGGCCGTGCGAGCGCGGCGCGTCACGGCACAGCGCCACTAACGCCCTCAGGCCGAGGTGTCGAAGCCCTGCCCCCGCGCGACAGCCGCCGCGCGCAGCCGCGCGATCTCCAGGCCGCGACCCGCGCGCAGCCAGATCCCGACCTCCGCGATCCGCTGCCCCAGATGGCACGCCTCTTCTACTTCCTCGGCGGTCAACCCGCGCTGCCCCTGCGGCCCGGTGATCGCCGTCGCCCCATACGGCGCCCCCTCCTGCTCCAGGATCGGTCCGCGCTGGCCGGGCGTGACCACCAGCATCCCCAGATGCATCATCATGGTGAGCAGCGAGTGCAAGGCCTGCTCGTTGCCACCGTGCGGCGTCGCCGAGCTGGCGAAGGCCGCGTCCGGCTTGTCGCGGAAGAGGTAGTGGTGCCAGGGGCGCGAGCGATCGAGCCGCGCGCTGCTAGCGACGGCCAGATCCTCGAAGAAACGCTTCAAGGGTGACGCCATCGAGCCGAAATAGGCCGGGCCGCCGACGACGAGGGCGTCGGCCCGCGCCAGCCGGTCGAGCAGGGCGAGGCGGCGGTCGTTCGCCTCCTCGCTCGCCGCCGACTCGCCCGCGCGCAGCTCGGTGAGCGGGTCGTCACCGACCTCCAGCAGATCGACCTCGGTGCCAGGCACGCGCGCGATGCCCTCCTGGATATGCCCGGCCATCGCCTGGATCGCGCCGAAACGGCTGTAATACACGAGCAGCACGCGCAGGGGCTGCGGCACACGGTCATCGACGAGTGTTGCTGGCATGGTGCTCATCCTGTTCTCCATCGGACGATTTGACTGCCGCTTCACCGAGCGTTCCGTACCGACATCAGCGCCCGTTGGCGCGCAGAGGGAGGAAAGCCGCGAGCATCGCCACCCAGGCGGTGATCCCGGCCAGCGCGATCTTCGTGAAGTCGAAGATGGGCCGGACCACTACAACCGTCTCGCCATCCTGGACCGCAGGGTGCGGGCGCTTGCCCCGGCCGGAGCCGAAGCCGCCGCCTGCGCTCACCCCGCTGGCCGTGATGACCGTGTACGACCCGGTGCCGTCTTCGGCGCGCCGAAGACGGCACCGGGTCGCGCGGCGGCGGAGATCTGTGCGATCATCATCCCGGCATAGCCCTGAGGCTGATCCAGCGACCGACCGAGCGGGTCCATCGAGAGGTCGCTGTCTGACTTTGGTGCTCATGGTGTACGCTCCTTACGCTTGCTTGCCAGACCCCGACCGACGACAGCGAGCAGCAGACTCGCCCCGATAAGGGCGCTCTGCGCCAGCCGGGTGGTGTCGTGGATCGGCAGGCGCGTGGTCCGCCCGTCGCACGCCACGAGCACCGCCACCGGCCGGTGCCACACGAGCGTGGCACCCGATAGGCGCAGCACCAGCGCTCGCGACAGCGGCGTGACCACGACCGCGCCTGTCGTCACCGTGTCACCTGTGCGCGTCCCCAGCGCGAACCACGGCTAGCCGTGCCAGGTCGTTCGTCGCTCGCACCATCGCTCCTCCTGCACTCCCTATTAGACGTATCGATCGGGCCAAGAAACAGATCTGGGGGAGAAATCGGTACAGCGAGAGGTCGGTACGGCGAGATCGCCGCAGTCGGCGCTACTTTGCTGCCAGTGGCGAGAACAGCACGGCAATTCGCCCCATCCCTCCAGTGCGCTGCGCTGCGCCGTGCGCTCAAGCGTGTGTCTCAGTTGGTTACGACGGAGCCGCGTCCGGCCCCTCATGGATGATCGCGATGGTGCAATCGGAGACCAGGGCCGCGAGCGCGCCGATCGCTGCCGCCCACGGCACGATGAGCGCGCCTACCACGCCGACGGTGAGCGGAATATCGGCGACGATCCGGGTGCCCTGGCGGATCACGATCCGCCGCACATTCCCTTCTTCGATCAGCGCCTGCACCTGCTTCGCGAGATCATGGGCCTGGATTGTGAATGTCTGCTTCCGCGATTGTTCGGACATGGGATGAGTTCCTTTCACGTCGATCGGCGCTGCACATTCGCACATCTGGGTGATATCACTGGTCGCCGCCAGGCTTCAGCCGCGCAGCACCTCCTCGGCGGGGCGGCGGGGGCTCAGTTGCGCGCTCATCATGGGATAGCCGACCCGGAACGCCATCACCGCCTGGCTGCCGGTCGCCGGCAGCACGCCCGCGAAGGCGCGCGTGAAGGCCGGATCGATCCCGGTCGCCCGCTCGCGGTCGATCCGCTCGGGGATCTGGCATAGTGGCTGCACCGCCAGGCCCTGGGTCGTGGCGGCGAGGTGCAGCCGTTGCCACAGCCGACCAGCCGCGAGCCGCTGCGCGTTATCGCCGCCATCGCGCGCGATCAACAACCCGAACGCCGCGGCGGTATTCACCTGCCGATCGCGCATCCCCGCCGCCCAGGACGTATCGTAGGCGGGGAGCGCTTGCGCCGGGAGGATCTTGCCCATCGCCCGAATGAAATCGGACAGGCCAGAAGGGTCGAGGGTGATGCCGTCCTTGTGCTCCTGAATCGCCCGCCAATCGCCGCGCCACCAGGCGAAATCGTCCCGCGCTTGCTCGGGGTCGGCGATAATCGCGCCGGTCGCCTGAAGGGTGAGGTCGGCGAAGCGGCCCATGTCGGCGGCGGTCGTGAGCCAGACGAGCGTGAGGGCGGGGTCGGTATTGAGGCCCGTCAGGTCCCCCAAGGTGTCTGCGGCGACCGCTCGCGCGGGGTCGTACGCGCCCCGGTTGGTATGCCGGTGCGGGATCGCGGCATAGAGCGGCGAGACGACGACCGCGCCCGGAGCCAGGTCGATGCGCGCGACGTGCATGGCCTCGCCGGGTGTCGGGAACACCGTGACGATCGGGTCGAGGCCGTTCGCGCGCGCCGCCAGCGTGAGGTTCTCCAGGGCGCAACCGAGCGAGAGATAGAACTCCCGCAGGAGGGGGTCCATCGCCCCGATGGTGCGCGATGGATCGGCGAACAGGTCCACGCGATTCGTGCCGAGCGCGAAGAGCCACGGCTGGGTATTGTGCGCGTTGGCAGCCAGGGCGGCGGCGCGGACCAGCGGCAGCAGGGGGCCGCCGCCCCGCGCGTCCCAGTCGGCCCACGCCTGGTAGGCGGCACCCTCGCCGGTCGCGAAGACGCCCTGGTCGACGGCGCGCCACGCCGTGCCGGCACCGGCGGCGACGATGATGGCCCCCGCCCCGATCCCGGCGCGCTTCAGGAACCCTCGCCGACTCATGCGCGGGTGGTCCGCCACACGCGGGGACAACATCGGCTGCGGTGCTTCGCTGATCGTGCTCATAACCGGGTCTTTCTGCGGCGAACCGCCAGATGGGTGCTATCAACGAGGGAGCGCAGGCCGTCGACGGGCGCTCCTGGGGGCGGGCGAGGTGTCGCTACGTCCTCCGGCCGTGCTCGGTCAGGTTCGGGCGCGGGCGGACGTGGCGAGGACGCGCGCCCCCTGTCCGGCCTGCGCGCGATACCAGCGCACGGTCGCGCGGATCGCGTCGGGCAGCGGGGTGGCGTGATCGCCGAAGGCGCGGGCGTATCGGCTATGGTCGACGATGTAGGGCTCGTAGGCGATGTAGGCGTTCTCGCCGAGCCCGCGCAGCGGCGGCATGAACAGGCCCAGCAGCGGCAGCAGCGCGCGGGTCGGCGGGCGCGGCAGCGCCATGAGCCGGGGCGGCACGCCCGCCTCGGCACAGACCAGGGCGATGAAGGCGCGGAGGGTGATGGCGGGTACGTTCGGCACGTGCCAGGCCTGCCCCAGCGCCGCGTCGTCCGCGCCGACGGCCACCATGGCGCGGCCGGCATCGGGGGCATAGGTCACGCTGTGCGGCAGGTCGGGGTCGGCCATCAAGTACACCACCTTCCCGGCCAGGGCGGGATCGAAGAGGCGCGCCCCGGCGAGCGACTCGCGCACTTGTGGCCCGAAAAGATCCGAGGCGCGGACGCTCGCCGCGCGGACCTGGCCGCTGCGGTGCGCCGCGAACAGCTCCGCGCTCATCGTGCGCCGGGTCGTGCTGCGCGGCCCGATGCCGCGCTGGGGCATGTCCTCGGTTATCGGCACACCGCCGTGCGGGCCGTACAGGTAGAGGTTCTCCATCGCGATGAGCTTCGCGCCGTTGGCCACCGCGCCGGCCAGGACGCCACGCTGGAGCGCGGGGAATTGCTCCGGCCAGCGGTGGTAATCGACCAGGCAGGTACAGTTGTAGACGTGGGTCGCGCCCGCGCAGGCCCGCCGGGCGTCGGCGGGAGGTACCTGGGGGCGCCGCTGCGCGTGACCACGCGGATCCGCTGGCCCCGCCCCAGCAAGGCCGCGACCACTGCGGTGCCGATCGGGCCGTTGCCATAGACGACGTGGAGTTCGATTCCTGGGTTCATCGCGCGCTCCTTCTCCGTCTCCGTGTTATGTCCGTGCCGCCACCACTGGTGTGGCGCTGGTGCCAGAAGCGGGATGCTGTAGGGAGCGCGCCGTGTGCATCAGATCAATGGCGACACTGGCTACCCATCGCCGCGCGGGCAACCGTGTAAGCAAGCGCCATACTCCCGGTGGGGCGAGCGTCACGCTTACAATTTAGCGGGCTGATCGCGTTGCGGCATGAAGTTTCATCATCGTGTCGGCAGCGGACGACGCTTGGATCGTGGTAGCACCGCGACGATGATTCAGCGCTCCGGCCCTATGCACAGCTCCGGATTTCTCCCGATGCACCGAGCGTGACGAAGATACTCCCGGCGCGACGGCCTTACCGCGATGTCAGCGTCACGTTGCCGCCGCTCGCCTGGACGAGCAACGTGCCCGTACCCCGCCCCACCCACCAGCGTGATGAGCACAAAGGCGAGACGGACCAGCGTCGGATCGACATCGAAATAGTCGCCCAGGCCACTGGACACGCCGAACACCATGCGATTGTGACGATTGTGATGGGGCTGACCCTTGTACAACTGTGTGTCCATGATGCCCCTTCTTCGTTCGGGTCGACTACTCTACCGACTTTACCGCCGCAATGCCACTCTGTTCGATGTCCGTCACCAGGGGGTTGTCGTCCGTGAACGCCACGTAAATTCAGACTGGTGGCCGCGATTGGCCACTGCGGTGCCAGCGATTGCGTAGCAGACCCAGCACACCGATAACGAGTGGGGGCGTGCAAAGCTGGGGGATGCGGTCGGCGAACCAACGCGGCAGAAAGATGTCCGAGACACGACCACTCTCGGCCCCGAGATATTCCACCAGCGTCGTGAGTGGGCAGCGCCCTCGGTTGACCACGAAGACCGCCGACTCCCCGAGCGCCGCCGCGAGAGCAAGACCGGTCCAGCGTGACGGTCGGTTGCGGGTGCCCGCCCAGAAGATGTGCATGATGGGATGAAGTTCGCCAGGAAGATTGCGGAGTGGATTACTTTGATCATGATGATGGCACTGTGCCGCCAGTGTGGGTGACTGTATCGGGTTTCCATATTGGTGCTCCACACGCATGGCGATGTGCTGCGGCATGCGTCATCCTCATACGCTCAGGGGCTGGCTGGATACCGCGCCATGACATTTCGTCATCACGGCGCCGCAGATCGCCCTCTGTAATGGCAGGAACCCACGTCCGCGTCGCCGTCGCTGTCGTCATCGCCCTGCCCCTCTGCATGGACAGACTCATTCCGATTGATTGCAAACACACGCGAGCATCGGCGCGTACCGGTGGCATCGCACCTCGGCCTGCGGAACACGCGCCGGGTCGGACGGCGCGTGTTCCGCAGGCCGCTTATTTATGCGGTATTCCTCGGTACGACCCGGAATACGGGCAGGCGCACCGCCTCGCGACGACCATGATGGAGGACGACGTTGCCCCCCGCTGCCCGCACATTCCGTACCCAATTCGCCTCCTCGCCGAGCATCGAGATGAGATAGCGCTCGCCCTCAACGTGCACCATGACGAGCGGCAGGCTGATGGGCCGACCGGAGTGACGGCCTGCTACCTCCAGTGTCACCAGGTAGTTGGGCGCGGCCCCGCCTCGGTTGGGCATGCGCGCGACCCGATTGGGGTGGCCACCGCGGTAGTACCACTTCATCAGTCCCATCGGCATCTCATCTTTACTGGGCTACGGCTCGGGTTTCGGCACGCCGCGCCCTACCCTGGCGCGTCGTCGGCGCAACGGGCGAGCGTGCGCGCCGCGCCGCCTATGTCACCCGCGTCGGCGTCGCCGTGATCGGCGAGCCATCGAGCGAGTCCAGGATCGTGTTGGACATCGACCACCTCCCTTCGCCATGCCCCCCGGCGCGGGTCGCCTCACCTGGCGGGTCCGACCAGTGGCGACCCTCCACACCGGGCCGCGCGGGGTAGTCGATCCCCATCTGGCACGCTCCACTAGCCGCAGCCGCCCCGGCGGCCCGAGCCAGCGGCAGCCGACCGCGACCAGGGTCGGTGCCGACCGGGCCGTCGGCGAGGTCCAGCTACATAGCAGAGGCGATTGCGAAATAGCCCGCCAGAGGGTGCCGCCGCACCATGCGTCCGAACCACATCGTGCACCTTCATCCCGGCTATGGCGCTTGTGTAGCGCTCTTGCCGCACCATCAGTCCCCACCGCCGATCGCTGTCCCGATGGCGGGCGTTGCCTGCGGCAGCGCCCCGCCCCGCCCGGCGTCCGCCGACGCTACCGCCCCGCCGCCGAGCGCCCGTAGCGCGTTGAGGATGACCGCAACGTCGATCGCCTCCTGGATGAGCGCACCGATCGCGGGCGGAATCAGGCCGAAGCTCGCCGCTACCATACAAGCGAAACTCAGCCCCAGGCCGATATAGATACTTTGCTTGGCGATCCGCAGCATCCGCTGGCCGATCGCGACCGCCTCGCCCACTTTCGCCACATCGTCCACGAGCAGCACGATGTCGGTGGCCTCGGCGGAGATCCCGGTCCCGCGCGCGCCCATCGCCACGCCGACCGTCGCCGTGGCCAGGGCGGGTGCATCATTGATCCCGTCCCCGACCATCACCACCGGACCATAGCGTTCCTTCAGGGCCACCAGATGCCGTACCTTGTCCTCGGGGAGCAGGCCGGCCTCGACCTGCGCGATGCCCGCTTGCACGCCGATCGCTGCGGCATTGGCCGCGTTGTCCCCGGTCAGCATCACGGTGTGGCGGACGCCGAGCTGCCGCAATTGGCGCATCAATCCGGCGACGCCGGGGCGCAATTGATCATTGATCGTCGAAACGCACCAGCCCCGCCGGGCGCTCATCGATCGCGACGTAGGCCGCCAACCCGGCGGGGCCGTCTGGCTGGGGCGGCCCGCTCGTGCCGAGCCGTTCGGTGAGGAAGCGCGGCGAGCCGACGAGGATGTGCTGCCCCGCCAAGTCCGCCTCGACGCCCCGCCCCGGGACCTCGCGGAAATGTTCCGGCAAGGGCAACGTCCCGACGCGGCGCTGCGCCTCCGCCGCCAGCGTGTGGCCCAGGAGATGTGACGAGAGTTGCTCCACACTCCCGGCGGCGCGCAGTAACGTCTCGGCGGGGAGGTCGCCGAAAGGTACGACGGCGCTGACGACCGGTGTCCCATAGGTCAGGGTACCCGTCTTATCGAAGACGATCGCGCCCGCCCGTCCGATCTGTTCGAGCGCCGCCCCGCCCTTGACGATGATGCCCGCATGCGCCGCCCGGTTGATGCCGCCGATCACCGCCACCGGCACGGCCAGGATCAGCGGACAGGGCGTGGCGACGACCAACACCGCCAGGATCGTGTGCGGGTTGCCGGTGATCAACCAGCCGATCCCGCACATCACCAGGGTGACCGGGGTGAACCAGACGGCGTAGCGATCGGCGAGACGTTGGAGCGGCGGCTTCTCCTCCTGCGCCTGGCGCACGAGCGCGACCATCTTCGCGTACTGGCTCGCGGCGCTCACCGCGTCGGCATGCATCTCCGCCACATCATCGCGATTGATGCTGCCGCTGAGCAGGCGATCGCCACGATGCTTGGCCTGCGCCAGCGGCTCGCCCGTCAGCGCCGACTCGTCGATGTCGGCCCGCGCGGTGAGCAAGGTGCCATCGACCGGAACGAGATCCCCCGGCCGCAGCACGAGCGTGTCGCCGACGCGTACCGCCGCCACGTCGATCTCGAGCAGGTGCTCGCCCTCCTTGCGCCAGGCGCGGTGCGGCGCGCGCGCCAGGAGTTGTTCCAACGCGGACGACGCGCGGCGCAGGCTGTAGCGCTCCAGCGCCTCGCCGCCGGATTGCATCAGCACGATAATCAGCCCGGCGAAGTATTCGCCCATCGCCACCGCCGTGACGATCGAGAGCGTGGCCACGACATCGGACGCGAGTTACCGCGCACCATACCGCGCGCCGTGGTGACCACCAGCGGCACGCCACCCAGGAGCAGTGCCGCCAGCCATACCCATTGCCCGAGGTCGGGTCGTGCCACTCCCCAGCGCAATATCGCCCCGGCGATCAACCCGACCAGCACGAGGATCGGGACCGGATTCCTCACGAGAAACGACCAGATCGCGCCGCGCATACCACCACCCCATCTTTTCATGTCGAGTTTTGACGCGGTGTGAACCGCGTCGGTCGCGTGATGCGCAGCGCCCGCGTGGGTATCTACGAGGATTGCTGCTCATGCGCGCCTGGTGAACAGCCTGGTAATGCGCGGTGAGCGGTCTGGCCTCGGCCCCACGAATCAACATCGGTCAGCGATCATTACCGGTGCCGCTCGCCTATGTGCCGACCTGCTGCATACGCATGAAGGCACCGTGCCAGGTGTGGTATTAGATCTGGCCGGTATAGCCGTTGACCGAGAGCATCCCGGTGATGCTGCCGTCCTTCGTCAGGTGGATCCTGTAGTAGCCGGAGAAAGTGTCCGGCGTCTCGGTCGCCAGTCGGCGCTGATCCTGGGTCAGCCACGCGGTGGCCAGTGCTGTGGCCTGGTCAGCCGAGACGGTCATCGCCTTGGCGTCGCGCTGCCAGCCCAGCATGCCGTATTTGGGGCCTGCTCACGAAACGGAAAAGATCGTACGCGAAGGCTGCGGCCGGGCCGCAGAACGCTGGGAAGGATACTGGCCGCTGCGGCCGTCTTGGCGCGCGGGGGTGATCCGGCATGGCAGTGCTGT
>JAABUV010006410.1_pt1 | contig 12838 bp, 16 predicted proteins | sample 5559971 | NCBI WGS metagenome assembly JAABUV01 (sample SAMN10711881, study PRJNA513362) | rock metagenome | isolation source: Antarctica rocks | place: Antarctica: Victoria Land, Knobhead nord | collected 2015-12-19
GGCGGGGCTGCGCGGGCGCGCAGACGGGCGCCGGCAAGACCTACACGCTGAGCTCCATCCAGCCGGACGCCATCGGGATGATGCCGCGCGCCGCGGCAGAGATCTTCTCGGACATCGCCAACGACCCCGTGCATGAGTACTCGGTCATGATGAGCTACATCCAGATCTACATGGAGCTCATCCAGGTGGGCCCGCGGCACTGCAGGGCGCATGGACGTCAGCGCTTTCGCATGTGGTGGATATGAGCTGGTGGCCAAAGGGCCTATGCCACATGCAACCCAACAGGAGGGTGCACAGGTGTGCTGCCAATAGACACTGTGTTGCCGTCCTCGCTCGACTTCACATTCCAGTCAGGTCCCGCTGCATTGTGTGCAGCGGCAGCCACGGAGTGTGCAGGCAGCTCAGCAAGCACAGGTGCTTGAGGGCGCACTGCCCGCCGCGCAGCGGGTCGCCTGCCGCGTCTGGGCCGGCGCCACGGCTGGCCGCACGCTTGTCAGTTCGCGACGTGCCTCCGCGTCCCCAGCCCAGAGCATGCTCTGGTTAGGTCACATCACTCCTCTGAGCCAGAATTCTGCACCATATTAGGGTTAGGTTTAGCTCTGTCCTGCTGACGCGGCGCGCACGCTCGCAGGACCTGCTGCGCCCGGAGAACAGCGCGCTGCAGATCCGCGAGGGCGAGGCGGGCGTGCACGTGGCCGGCGTGCATGAGGCCGAGGTCGCCAGCATGGAGGACTGCCTCCACCTGCTCCAGCTCGGCGAGCGCAACCGGTGCGCGGCCGTCAATAGGGTAGGTTAGGGTAGTTTAGGATTTTGCATGCGATAGGTTGTGTAGTCGCATTTGCAAGCCCCAGCTCAGGCTGCATGTGCTTGCTGGTCTGTTCGTATTGGGAGAGCAGTAGGTGACAAGCAGTGGGTGCAAGAGGTGACGGCAGAGCCATCCGCGGCCGAGGACATCAGCGCCTAGGTAGGGCCTCCACCTGCTTCAGCCCGGCAAGGTAGACTGGCCATGCTGCTCGCTCGTTGTGAGTTCTGATGGATGCAAAGAGGCTGGCAGCTGTGAGACGGGCTGGGCAGGGCTGCAGGACTGAGGTTTTTTTTAACCTGCTTCGGCTTGGCGCACCTTGCACACACCTGCCTTGTCTGGCTGCGGTCGGTGCACGGCGAAGCATCGGGCCGCTGCATCAGTTCTCAACTCGTGCATCAGCTGCATCAGCGCCAGCATACCTTGCCAGCCCACGTGCCAGCCTGCTGCAGCCCAAGCAACTGCGCCCGAGCGCACCACCGCGCCCGCATGTAAGGCCGACCGCCGCCCTGCGCACGCGCGCGCAGCGTATTTGCGTTCACGGCGCTCAACGCGCACTCCAGCCGCAGCCACGCGATAGTGATGCTGACCATCGCCAAGCGCCCGCGCATTGCGCCGGGCGCGCGCCGCGAGCAGCGGCGCGTGCGCGTCGGCCGCCTGTTCCTTGTCGACCTGGCCGGCAGCGAGCGCCTGAAGAAGAGCCGGTCCACGGGTGCGGCTGAAAGCAGAAACCTTCAAGGCCTTCTATCTATGAAGCGCCGCGCCGCGCGGCCGCCCCTCTGCGCAAGCAGGCAGAGTGGCAGGCAGCGCCTTGCGGGTCGGGTACACGCCCGTGCACTGGGTGGTCGCCCTCCAAGCGGAGCCGCCTGCATAGCGGGCGCACGCCGAGCCAGGGAGCCAGCAGCCCTGCAGCACTGCTGATCCTGCGGTCCAGGCCCGGAACACCGCGCGCGCGGCAGGCCTGCGCGCGAGCGAGGCCATGAGCATCAACCTGTCGCTGACGACGCTGGGCATGTGCATCAACGCGCGCGCGGACCCGACGTCCACTCACGTGCCCTTCCGCGACTCCAAGCTGACGCGCCTGCTGCAGGCGCGCGCGGCGCCCTGCCCGCCCCGGCAGTGCCCGGAGCGGATCGGCCTCCTGGCCTTGCAGACAAGGTGGTGTGTGCGCATGGCAGGGATGGGGTTGCCCTGACCCATTCGAGGCTGCACGGCTCCAGGGGCGGGCAGGCGGTCCAGCTGTGACGGCGACCCGTCTAGCGCATGCTTGCATGTGACTGTGCCGCAGCCGCCGTGCTGAAGAGTGGAGGCAGGCGGCGGGCCAAGGTGTTGTAATTACAGCCTCCGGTGGTGTAGGCACGGGCGGCGCCGGGAGGCGGGGCGTGACGGGACGCCCGGCCCACGGCGCAGGAGTCGCTGGGCGGCAACGCAAAGACCTCGCTCGTCATCGCGGTCGCCAACGCGTTCGAGCACGGCGACGAGACGGCGCAGTCGCTGGCGTTCGGGTCGCGCGCGAGCCGCGTGCGCACGCGCGCGGTCGTCAACGAGCGCGCGGACTTCCGCGTCATCAACGCTGAGCTGGTGCGCGCCGGCGGGGCCGGGCCTAGGGCAGGGCACGGCCAACGCCGGGGCCGAGCGCACGCGGGCGCGCCGCGCCGGGGCGGCCGGCCGCCGGGCGCCTTCGGCGGGCCCGCCGCCGCAGGCCGCCGCTGGTGGCCAACGCAGCACGGCGTCAGGCAGCCGGCGCATGCGCGAACAAACCGGCGGCGAGGCGGCGCGCCTGCTCCATGAGACGGGGGCGGGCCGCGAGCGGCGCGGCCTAGCACACACAGTCTTGGACATGGATATGGACATCCATAATCTGCACGTGCTTCTGTGCGCGCGGCCGCAGGTGGCTCTGGTGCAAGGCCATATCATACGCGTGCACAGAGCCAACCGGGGAGGGTAGGGTAGGGTGCTTGCTCCGCAGTACCGGGGCGGGCCGCGAGCGGGCAGCTCGCGGCGCTGGACCGGCGCGACGACCGCACGCACGTGCTGGAGGCCAGCACCCTAAACCGAAACCTATCCTACCCTATATCTGCGTGAGCTTCTGTGCGCGCGGCTGCAGGTCGCGGCGCTGGACCGGCGCGACGACCGCACGCACGTGCTGGAGGCCAGCCTGCTGGCCAAGGCGGAGGCGCTGAGCGCGGCGGAGGACGCGCTGGCCGGCGAGCAGGCCGCGCGCGGCCGCATCGTGGCCGCCCTGGACGCCGAGCGCGCGACCGGCGCCGCCGAGCGCGCGCAGCTGGCCGCGCAGCTCACCGAGTCGCAGGTGGGCGGCGCGCCCAGTCCAGGAATAGGGTTTTAAAGGGTTTAACTAGGGTGCGAGTGCGGCACAGGGCGCCCACCCGGGTGCGCCGCCTGGCGCAGGTGGAGGCGGAGGGGCGCGCCAGCGCGCACGGCCGCGAGCGCGCCGAGCTGGCGGCCGCGCTGGCCAGGGCCGAGGCGGGCCTCGCCGACGAGCGGCGCCAGGTGTGGTCAATCTAACCCTGGCGCCATGTGTGGTTACCCTACTCCTAGCGCCAGGCGTGCGCCGGCGCGCTGCTCCCATGATCTGGCGAGGCCTGTGTTTGCTCCTGGGCGCGCTGCCAGGCCGGCCCAGGCCCTGTGCTGCTCGGGGGCGCTCGGGCCCGAGGCTGCCGGCCGTACCACGGCAATGCCTCCTGCCACATGCTGGCGCCCGGCTGCTGTCGCGCTTGTGACGCCGCTGCATGCGCAAACCGCAACCCGTCAGGTTGGCGTGCTCAGAGTGTCCGCCGCAGGCGGCGGCTGCCGCGGCCGCCGCCGCGGCCGAGCACGCCGGGCAGCAGGCGGAGGCGGAGCGGGCTGCCGGCAGGGCGGCGGCGGCGCTCGAGGCGGCGCGCGCGCAGGCACGCGCCGCAGCCGCCGCCGCCGCTGCCGAGCGCAAGCGCCTGCAGCAGGCGCGCGCACCCTAACCCCACCCTGACCGTTTGCAAGCGCGTGCAGCAGGCGAACACGGCCCGACCCTGGCCTGCGGCCCCGACGCGCGTATCCAAGCCCCTGGCAGCCACAGCGCTCCGCTGTGCTCTCGCGAGCAGGTGAGCAGCACTTGGTGTCTGCCACTGCCGGCGCTGCGCGCGAGCATCACGGCTCGCGCCCGTCCCACCCGCACCGGAGTCGCGCGCTCCCGCCGCCTGCTCCAGGCCTCCGTCCGAGTTCAACAAAGGGCATGTCGCGGCAGCCGCGCTGTGCAATTTTTTTGTCAAGCACCAAGCCGCTGTACTAAGCCCCTTTCTTTTTGCTGCAGGAGCACGCCGCAGCGCTCGTGGCGGCCGCCGACCGCGCGCGCCTGGCCGCGCAGGCGGAGGCGGCCGCCGCGGCCGCCGCGCGCGCGGCCGCGGGGGAGCGCCAGCGCCTGGCCAGGGTGCGGTCACTGCAGAGCTGCTCTGCGCGTCACGCTGGTCTCTAGGTCATGCTGTGCATTACACATGCCACGTCCTCGCCCTGACGTGTAGAATGTCAGCACTCACGACCTTCACGTCTGTGCCGCTGCAACACAGCCATAAGCAGGCCAGCGGCACGGAGCCGCCATCGAGCAGCTGGCGCCTGCTGCTGCAGCCGCACGGCACTCTTAGTTGGAGCAAGCACGGGGACAGCAGCGGGGCGCCGGCCGGTCAGGCGGTGTCACAAAACGAAATGGCGCCGCGCATGCGCGCGCAGGAGCACGCGGCGGCGAGGGACGCGTGGGCGTCCGAGCGCGAGGCGCTGGCGGGCGAGGCCGCGGCCGCCGCGGCGGCCGCGGCCGGCCGGCAGGCGCAGCTGGAGCAGGCGCTAACAGACGCGCGCGGGGCGGCCGCCGAGGAGCGCACGGCGCTTCAGGGCGAGGCCGCGGCCGCGGTGGCGGCCGCAGCAGCCAGCGCGCAGGCCGCGCTGGGCGAGCTGCAGAAGCGGCATGCGCGCGAGCAGGCGCGGCGCCCGACGTGCGGGTGCAGGCCGTGGAGGCGGGGTGAGGTGCAGGGGCGCGGCGCGGTGCTGGCGGGGAGGTGCATGGCGTCAGGGTAGGGCAGGGTTCACGAGCAGGCGCGCGGCCCAGCACACCCGTGCAAGCCGAGCGGCCTCGCATGCGACGCCGCTCGTGTTGGCACCATGACTGAAGCGGCGTGTAAGCGTGCAAGCGCATGGGCCGCCAGGAGCGCGAGCGCGCGGCGGCCGAGGCGGCCGGGGAGGAGGCGGCGGCGGCCGCAGCGGCGGCGGCGGCGGCAGCAGCAGAGCGCCTGGCGGGCGCGGAGGCGGCGCTGCGCGCGGCCGCGGAGGCCGCCGCCGCGGAGCGCGCGCGCCACGCGGCCGAGCTACGCGAGGCAGAGGTGGGCGCGCAGGCGGCGCTGCGCCGCGCCGCGGAGGCGGCCGCCGGGGAGCGCGCGCGCCACGCGGCCGACCTGCGCGAGGCGGAGGTGCGCGCTGCTGAGCCGGGTGCCTGCGCAGGCCACGCCTGCGCAGCTGGGTCCGCGTGCCTGGCGGCCGCTGCGCGCGCGCTTGCATGGTTCAAGGGCATAATGCGTTGGTAGAAACACGGTCCGCATGTTTGGGGCCAGACGGCAGAGAGAGACGCGATCAGTGCCACCACCCTTGCGTTGCACACACTGCCTGGTCCGCGTGCAGCCGCGGGGTCCGCGTGCAGCCGTGCGCCGCGACAGGCACACTGCTGCATCCATGATCGGTGTAACGGCTCTGCTCCCTGGCAGCCCTGATCGGCCCGGGTGCGCGCGCGCCAGGCGCGCTGGGCGGAGCGCCAGGCCGCCGCGGCCAGCGCGGCGGCGGCCGAGCTCGCCGCCGCGCGCCACGCCACTGCTGAGCGGGAGGCCGCCATCCGCCGGCTGCGCGGCGAGCTGGCGGCGGCGGCGGCCGCCGCGCAGGTGCGGCCGACTGCCCGTGCCTGCACCATCCCAGGCCATCTGGCTGGCTGCAGGTGGGTGGCAGGCGCACCGGCCGCGGCAGAGCTCACGCCCGGCGAGCTCCGACCTGCTGCGCCAAAGGCATGTCTGTGCGGCCTTGCAGCGCCATGTCGCTGCGCCGGGTGCGCAGGTGGCCAGCGCTGTGCTCAGCCGCTGGGCTCACAGACCGACTCCGCAGCATCACAATGCGCCGCCAGGGTGCGCAGGCGGCCGGCACCGCACATCTCAGCTCTGCTGCAGAGCGGGCGGGCTGATCGCGGTGCCGCGGCCGCGCAGGAGGCCGGCGCCCGCATCGTCACGTTGCAGGGCAAGCTTGCGGCGGCGGAGGCGGACGGCGCGCGCGGCCGCGCGGAGCGCGCGGCGCTCGCTGCGGCGCGCGACGCGGCGGCCGCGGATGCCCAGAGCCTGCAGGCGCGGCACTGCAGGGAGCCAGGCCCTGGCTGTCGTGCGATCTTTGCATGGTCCGGCGGAGCTCTGCATGGCATGCGCTGCTGCTGTCATGCCAGTTGGCATCGGTCAAGGCTCTGACTTTGGCCTAGCATGCGGCGCCGGGCTACACCAGAATGCCAGCTATGCCACACCATGACAACCCTTCCCGCCGGCCGCGTGAGCGAGTGCCCGAGAGGTCGGTGCGGCAGGACGCGCTGGCGGGAACCAAGGCAGCGCTGGCGCGCGAGGAGGGCCGCACGGTGGCGGCCGCGCGCTCGCGCGCCGCGCTGGTGGCAGTCTGGGGTGCCAACCGGCGCCGCGGCGGCGCCGCGCGCACGGTGCAGCGCGCGTGGCGCGCCTGGCGCGTGCGCGGGCTGCTGCAGCAGGGCCGCAGCGCCGCGCAGGCACGCGCGCCAACCTGCATCCATAGGGTTGTGCTAGGGGTTCCAGCCAGGAACACCCTGTCTCGGGGACTCTTAGCACCAGCCTTAACCGCAGTGTGCTCCGAACGGCGCTTGGCCGGCTGACGAGCGGCGGGGCGCGCCTCATGCGCCAGGCGCTGCAGCGCGCCACTGTGGCGCTGGGCGAGCTGGACGCGCGGCAGGCGGCCGCGAAGGCCGCGCGCCGCGCCGCGCTCGCCTGGTCCGGCGCCGCGCTGGTCAGCAACTCGATGGCGGGCGCGGGCGCGCTGCAGGGCGCGATCGAGGCGCTGCGCGCCGCGTTCCTGCTGCCGCAGAAGGAGCTCAGGTTGACACCTGAGCTGAAACCTGAGCTAAAGAATCTGACCAGGCAGAACTGCGTCCTGACCGCGCGCGCGCGCTGCTGCCCTGGGAGCGGCCTTGCCGCCGCGAAGGGCAGCCCGGGCGCGCGCTCGTGCTCATGCATGCGTTGCCGCTCAGGGTCTGGTGTGATGAAAGTGTCGCTGCTGTACCCAGCTCCCAGCTGCTCAATGCCCTGCGCCACGCACTAGGCAGGCCCGTCCTTCTGTCCTTGAACAAGACTGGTGCATGTTTGGCAGCAGGGGCGCTGCCGCTGGTGCCTCTGGAAGGTTGTTGGGCCCTGGCGGTCGGGCCAAGCAGTAGTATGCTGCGCAGGACGCTGGGCAACGTCAAGCGCATGTTCGGCGGCACCGCGTCGCCGCTGGCGCCGCTGCGCCCGCGCCCGCCCATGGACTCGCCCAGCTGGACGCTGCGCACGTTCTCCGTCACCGCCGCCGCCGGCCGCGGGGGCAGCGGCACCGCTCGCCCGGCCTTCTTCGCGCGGCCACAGGCAGCCTCCTCGCTGGCGTCGCCCGCAGTAACGCCGCGAGGGTCCCCGCCAAAGCCCCGCAACCCTGCCGCACCAGACGGCGCACGGCCCGCCGGCCTGGGCGCACCGGCTGCGCCGCGCCCGGGGCACCCTGATGCGCCGAGCCCTGACACCTATCCGAGCCCTGAACCCTACCCGAGCCCTGCCGGCTGGGGCGGCGAGGCGGAGAGCCCCGAGCCGCGCGCCGGGGCGCGCCCCGCGCGGGGCGCCGCGGGGCCGCCCGCGGACGCGCGCGGCAGCGCCGACGGACCCCTGGGCCTCGGCATGAGCCAGAACGAGGCGCCGGGGGCGGCCGGGCGCGGCGACGGCGGCGTGGGCGCAGCGTCTGGCCTAGGGTTTGGCTGGAGCGGCACGCCCGAGGCGTTCCGCGAGCCCATGCGCGCCGGCCTTGCCAACCTGCCGGTGACGCCCGTGGCGCTCGCCCAGGGCGGCGGCCCGCCGCGCCGCGTGCCGCTGAGCCCGAAGTCTGGCAACGTGCGCGAGGCGGCGCCGGCGGCGCCGCCGTGGAAGGCGGAAGGCGGCGCGCGCGCCCGCCATGCGCCTGGCGCGGCCGCCGCGCCGCGCGCGCACGGCTAGGCGCGCCCGGCCGCCGGGCGCGGGTCGCACGGCGCGCGCGGCGCGCGCAGCCCCAGGGGCTGCCCGCGTGCAGAGCGGCCGAGCGGGGGCGCGGCGCCCGAGGCGGCCGCCCGCATGCGTGCGCATCAATGCGCACGCAGAAGCAGCGCGCATTGATGTTGATGATGGTTACAGAGTGGTGTGCGCACTGCTGGAGCCAGATCGGACGGGATGATAGGGTAGTTCTTGCTGCGCAAGGCCACCCTTGGGTAGCTGCAAGCAGGGGCTCTGTCAGGCAGGATAGATGTGGAAGTGAGCAGCCCAGGTAGAGGCTTGGCGCGCTGGAGCAGCACTGGGCCGTGTGAACGGTGCTGCTATGCGCCGCATGTAACGCACTCCGCGCATCGTGTCAGAGAAGGCCTGTAAGAGCACAAAGCAGAGCGCCTGCTGGCTGGAGATACACGCTTACGCCACCGGGCCAGCGCTATGCCCACAACAGCCGCCCCACCAAGCAGGGCGGCCACGGCCGCAAGCGGGGGAGGCCGCTGCAGGCGAAGGCGCATCCTGCTCGGCCGCTGCAGGCGACGGCGCATCCCGCTCGGCCGCGACCAGGCGCTGCCAGCCCGCTGCTCGTGCGCGCCTGCGCAGAAGGTGCTCTACTTTGCGTACGGCGCCAACACCAGCAGCGCGGTGCTGCGCAAGCGCGGCGTGTCGCCGCTCTCGGCCGAGCCCGCCGTCGCCGCGCACGCCGTGCTGGCGTTCAGCCACCGCGGCGGGTATGCGACGCTGCTGCACGGGGCGAATGGCCCGGAGCGCAGCGGGGCGGCCGGCGGGGCCGGCACCTACCCCGCGCCGGCCGGCGTCCTGTGGGAGCTCACGCGCGCCGACCTGGCCCGGCTGGCGCTGTTCGAAGCCGGGTACCGCACGGAGCACGCCCGTGTCGTGACGCGGGAGGGCGCCGAGGCGCTTGCCGTCGTGTTTGTGAGCTCCGGGCTGCTGACGCTGCCGCGCTCGCTGCCGCCGCGCCGGCGGTACCGAGACCTGCTGCTGGAGGGCCTGCGCGAGCACGGCTGCCCGCCAGAGTACTCGGCCTGGCTGGCTGGCCTGCCGGTCGCCGCCGACGGGCGGGCCCTGGGCTCGGAGTACTTTCAGACGCCCTCTGAGGCGCTCGGGCAGGCCTTCCTGGCTTGCGCCGCGTGTGCGCTGCTTGCCTGCGTTCTGGCCAGGCCGGGGCGTGGCAGGAGGTAAACGGAGCCGCTTACGATTTGTTTTCTTCTGCTCCACCTGTACGTCGAGGTGTGGCACTGGGCGGCCCGGCTAGGCGGTGAGCGTCCAACCTTTGTATTTCTATCAAGTAACTGCCTGCACCCACAACTAGGCAGCATCTCACACAGGTCGTGCTTGTGCGCCATAGTGGAATCAGATGTGCACACCTGTCCCTAACACTTTGCATCAATGCTGCAGCATTACAGTATTTCTGGTTGCATGTGCCGCTTGTCACCTAGGACGCCGGAGGTGCGGCTGTGTCGGTCCTGCATGCCAGTCAGGTTGCGCAGTGTGCGCTTTGTACGGAGCCAGAGCGCTTGAGTATTAGCAAGACGAGTGATACAGCAATATACAAGTGATTGGGATGATGGTTGGAGCCCAAAATGGCAAGGCAGCAGTATGTCTAGCAGCGTGCACTGTACAACACCCCATCCAGCCTGCCTCCCTTAAGCACGCATGCATGTTGGTGCCCAACAAACCAGGTACATGTAGCGCAAGCCAGGACATCTGAAATGCAAAAGGAACAACTCTCCCATCCGGCCTGCCTCCCACACGAAGCGCATGCTGCATGCTGGTGCCTACCGAACGAGCAACCCAGAACATATGGGACGCAAAAAAAGCGGGGCTGTTGTGCCGCAGCACACAACTCGGTGACTCCCCCGCCCAACCTCCTGCCCGTTATCGCCCGCACCGAACCAAGCGCGGAGGCGGCCTGCTGGGTGTCCCCCCTCGGCCAGTGACTCCGGCTTCAAGTGCAGTGCCGCCCCACCCTCCGGTGGAACAGCAAGGCACACTCAGTCCTTGCAGGTGGCAGGCCGTCTGCAGCTGCCCGGGGGCCGAAGCCATGCACAGCGCACGCCTCGCCCCACACCCCTCACTCGAGTGACAGTGAGACGTTACACCCACCAGGTGACCGGCGCTAATTAAATACCGTCTATATCACATTACTCACATAGTGCGCCCGAGGTTGTGGGCGCGCTGCTCGTTCTGTAAACTTGTCTCTTCTCTTCTTCTGTCTCTCTTGAAAAGTACAGGATTTGCAAGTCGTACCAATTGGTAAGAGCTAGACTCATGCTACTGCACCTTCCTTGAGGCGCTTAGATAAGTCGCTTCCTCTTCGCAGTCCTACTGTTCTGCAGTCTTCTGTTCTGCAGTCTTCTTGGTTCCTGCATACCGCCCACCATGAGCGCATCAGCGGAGGAGGCGTCCCGTCCCCCGCTGCCGCCCTTTGAGACCGAGGACGCCGCGCTCAGAAAGGTAAAGCTAGCGGAGCAGGGCTGGAACACGCGCAACCCGGCAAAGGTGGCCCTGGCCTACACGCCAGGTGAGGATTGCCCATGCACCTGCTGTTGTCTCAGCCCCAAGCGCTCACTCCCTGCCATGTGGTTATTTTCACACGGGCTCGTGCTTTATTTCACTCAGTATAGAACACGCTGCATGCTCCCACCCAGAACTTTGCAATAGCAAGGTACTGCATCTTGATTCCTGGAGTGCCCTACACCAACAAAAATCAGGCGCCAGGCAGCTACAGGTGTCCTCGTTGATACTGACTGAGTACCTTTGTTTACAGCTCTGCCTGCTGAACGTGTGAAAGCTTATCAGATGTTGGTCTTGCAGCCTCCTCAAGCAGCTGGACAGGCAGTGTTTGCAGAGCTCTTCCATCGCTATCTGCCTGCCTGTGAGGTGAGCTCGAGTGACGCAAGGCGCTGTGCACGCAGACTCTGACTGGCACGTCAACGGAAGGAGCTTCAGTGGCAGGGAGGAGATCATAAAGTTCCTGACCGACAAGTGGGACCACGAACTGGACTACCGCCTGGAGAAGACGCTCTGGTGAGGGAACGCTGCTCCTACGCTGGTCCTACACAGTGCAACAAGAGGCGCTGCTGTGGTGACACAGTGCTGTATGGGATTCATACTGTGGTGTCCTCCCTCTGTGTATGCGGTTGCTGGTAGGCCGTGGCATTTGCAGACATACTTGTATGGTTGACTGCGTGTGATGTCAGCCCTGTCTACATGCATGCAGCCAGGTGTGTGAAACACGCCTTGCAGGTGCTTCAGAGGCAACCGCATTGCGGTCGTGTATCGCTATGAGCACCATGATGACAAGGGCCAGTGGTTCTGTGCGTACGGGAATGAGGACTGGGAGTTTGCACCCAACGGTACGCTGGTAGGTTGGTGACACAGCAGAGTATGTGTGCCTTTTTAAGCAAACTTGCGGCAGCAAAGCGGGCCCTGGTCTGCACTTGCACAGGCGGCATAATGGTCACTCGTTGGCGGTCAAATAGGGAAGGTTTGCTTTTCACACGCTCGGCGTTCACACATGTGCAAGGCAGGCTGGCTGTTAGTCATACGCTCATGGACCAGAGTGCAGCTGTGGAGGCTTTGAGTGCGGTGCAAGCGTTGAGCTTGTTGCGGGCCCGCAGGTCTGATGCAGCGGCGCGTTACCCAGATCAACAAGGCGCGCCTGCGCCCTGTCCGCGTGTGCCCTGCAGGCCTCACCTGTGTCGAGCGCGCGCTGACGGCCCCGTGCTGCTGGGAGCAGGTGCCCATCGCTGAGGAGGACCGCGTGTTCCGCTGGAACCGCGACACGCACTACACATCGTGAGAGCGGCCAGCCGCTGCGGTCTTAGCAATACTTAATCAGCGTACTGCTGTCCATGCATGCTGTGTTTTGCGCTGGGGCGTTGCTTTTGCTGCTGTGTTGGTGCTTTCTGAGTGAGCCATGTTGCATGCTTGGCTGCAAGGCCTATGCAGACTTTCATGTCGTGCCCCCATGATGGACCTTTGGCCTGAGGGCCACGTGAGATGTCACTGCTACAAGCTGACAGGCTGGTGTGGGTCATCATTGACAACTCGCAAGTGTAGAAGATGCTCTGGTGCTGCTAGTGTCTGCTTTTGAGCTGGGACGAGCTGCGTGATGAGGAGTATTCACAGCATTGTGTATTACATTGACACCATATACTGTCACCATTGCACGACAGACGTGCGCCGACAGCAGCTCTTGCAGCACCAAGTGAACGACAAGCACCTTGCCAGTGTTCAGGGCAAAACCGCCATGACTCGCAAGTGTTGTGGTAAGTGTGTTGACTCAGTGCACAAAACTTGCAACGGACTACTGTGCTAAGGTGTCGCAGTCCCGCCAGGGCTCAACCATGAATAAACAACAAGGACCACCCACAAATTCCGCAGACAAGGACGGGCAATCACGCGCCGTCTACACATGCCGCCTAAGGAGTGCCTAGACCCAGGTGCGCAGCACGTTGCAGAGCGTTGCTGGCACACGCGTGCGCCTTTCAGCGCCCTGCAAAACGCCCAAGACCTGATTTATCCTGTCCTACAATTTCCAGCGGCGCTCTGCTGACATCAGCATTGGCAAGCAATAGCCCCGCCATGCAGACGTGACGTTGGACAGCGACAGATGCACAGGGGAGTGGCATTCCGCTTCAGGTGACTAACGCGCGGCACAGCGCCACAGCCCAAAGCCAGAATAAATCTGACAAAAATGGGTACATACATTCTGAAAAGT
>JAABUV010006411.1_pt1 | contig 12837 bp, 10 predicted proteins | sample 5559971 | NCBI WGS metagenome assembly JAABUV01 (sample SAMN10711881, study PRJNA513362) | rock metagenome | isolation source: Antarctica rocks | place: Antarctica: Victoria Land, Knobhead nord | collected 2015-12-19
CGGAGAGCGAGGAGGAGCCGGACATGGTCATCGAGGTGCCGGCCAACAAGGTGAAGCTGATGGTGGGGCCGGGCGGCGAGCGGATCAAGCTGATCCAGCGCAAGTCCAAGTGCCGCGTGCAGGCGCGGCGCCGTCCCGCCCACGCTGACGTCAGCACTGCATGAGTGGCCGGGATGGTTTGCGCGCGCCGTACGCTGTGGCAGCTGCAGAGTGATGCACCTGCTTGCGTGCCACGTGTGGTGCATGCCGGCCGCAAGCAGCTGCGCCGTCTTGCCCATGGGAGTCAGCATGCAAGCAGCTGACGCACGCAAGGTGGCGCGGACAAGCGCACCGCAGGTCAGGGCGTGACATGCCCGCATGCAGAGTGAGTGCTTTCCATGACGTGCCGCGCACCTGTGGTGCACAGAATCCGTGACATCAAAGCTGCACGCGGTCAGCATCACGCCCACCTGCTGCATGTTCCTGCGGTCCTTCTCCCGTGCGTTGCACTACGCGCGGCCGCAGGCAAATACGGGCAATAAGGCGCATACGGCAAGTACGCCCGAAAAGCGGCTGCAGCGCGCTCCCGGCAGGCGCAGCGGCTGCCCGCGCCTCCCCGACGCCGCACCGCGCCCCGCGCGCAGGTGAAGAAGGAGGAGGAGGAGCTGCAGCGCGCGTTCGGCGCGTCGGGCGTGGCCGTCATGGGCGTGCAGAAGCCGGGCGCGCCGCGGCCGGGCGCGACCGCCGCGGACCTGGCCGAGGGCGAGAAGAAGATGGTCACCGTCATGCTGTTCGGCAACGCGCACGAGTGCGAGGTCGCGCAGCGCATGATCGGCGAGGCGATCGACAACAAGGCGCGCGCCCGCTCTAGCCCTTGCCCCAAAGCCCTCATAGGGCGAGCGCTCGTGTCCGGGAAGCCGGTGTCTGTGGGGATGCTCCACACGTGCTGCGTTGCTGCGGAGGCGCGGCGCGCGACGGCAACCGCTGTCGACGGCCGCTCCCGCTCCGATCCGGTGCGCCTGAGGACAGCAAGTGGCGAGCTGCGGTCACGAGACCAACAACAGTGGTGCCCCCTGCATCACGCAAAACCTCTTCAGGCGAGCAACTTCCAAGCTATGGCCCAGGAGGGTTTAAGCATGCAGCCCGATGGACAAACTCGCGAGCGCGGCCATGCAAGCGGCGGCGGCGTGCGCAGGAGCAAAAGGCGAAGCAGCGGCACAAGGAGTACGAGAAGAAGCGGGAGGCCAAGGCGCGCGACCGGCAGATGTACATCCTGCGCCACACGCGCGACTACGAGGCGCTGGAGCTGCCCATCGGCGCCGCGCGCGCCGACGTCAAGGCCGCCTACCGCAAGCTGGCCAAGGCGCGCCGCCGCCCGCCCCTGGCCTGGATTTGAGCACGGCAGTGGCGGTGGGTCTAGCTCGAGATAATACAGGCGGCACCCTGCTACAGGCAGCACCCTGCTCACTTCAAAACGTGTCCTCAGCATAAGACGCACCAATGACGGTGCATGTGACGTTGAGGTGTGCTGAGTCATGTGTTGTGCCGGCGACAGTTGTGGCATCCGGACAAGCATCCGGAGAACCAGGAAGAGGCCAAGGACAAGTTTCAGGCGATCCAGCGCGCGTACGACTCGCTCATGTCCACGGACGAGGACGCGCGCATCGAGGCGCTGGCGCACAAGTGACCTGGCAGCCGCGCGCGTGCGGCGGGCGCGCGCGCAGCGTGGTCCCTGCTGTCCGTGGCCCCGCACAGCTTATGCGCCGGTGCATGCTGCGGGCAAGCAGCTGGTTGCTGCACAGGTCGGCGTCCTGATTGTTTTTGCGTTCAGGCTCTGTGCGTGTACGAGACACCATTGTCAACGCATGCATTTGTTTTCAGATGTGGACCAAGCGCCCGGTGGAACTCCTGGCTGCGCGTTACAGGCCACATGCAGGCCATGCCCTCACCGCTCAGCCGAGAATGTGTATCACCTCCATACACACCAGGTACACTCCCACTCAGTCACTTGCAAAACAGCCTCACCCCCCTACACACCAGGTACACTCCCACTCAGTCACTTGCAAAACAGTCTGACATGAGTTATCTCCCTATCATGCGTTCCAAGCGGTTTCAAACTGCACAATGTCAGAAAGCCAGTCATGAGCAGGCTGAAAAGCGGCATTTGCCACACTTCCGGACTACTGGCAGCGGGGTTGGATGCTGTGGCAAGCGGCGCTGCAAGCTAGCAGGGTGTACAGGTAATACATAACCGAGGGGCGCAAGCTGCGGGCTCAGTGCTGCGCTGCCAGCCTGCTGCAGTCCACTGCCGCAGCGGAGCCCGTGCAGCGCAGTAGTGTGGCCAGTGCCCTGCTCGCAGGGCTGGGCGGACGGGCCAGCCTCGCCTGCAAACCTTGCCGGCCGCTCCCGGGTCCTGCCACTGTGCAGCGGCTAGTACGGCATCCGCTGCCCGGGCGGCGCGGGGCCGCGCGCAAAGGCGAGCCGCGCCTGCAGCTCCTTGCCGGCCTGCTGCAGGTCCTCCGCCGCTGCATGGCCCCCACGAAGTCAGATGCGAATGCACTGCTCTGCCTGGTCTGAGCCTGCAGGCCTGTGGGTCAGACAGTTCTGCACAGGGGGCACGGGCGTGCTCGCCGGGGCAGGGGGCGGGGCAGGTGTGCGTGGGGCGCTGGTGGGGACTCCGGCCGGGCGCACTTCGATAGCTCTGCAGCGTGGCGGGCGAGATGAAGAGGCCCTGCTCACGGCTGACGCGCTCTATCCGGCCCACTGCGTTGCTGCACCTGCGCAATGGACGGCAGAGACTTGCATCCAGTCCCATGCTTGACATTCCAATGCTTGACGGCACAGAGTCTGGAGCACTGCCTGTGGCGAGGACGCACAGTGAGCACTTGGCCATGTCGCTCGCGCAGCAGAGGCAGAACGCGTGCAGGCACGGCCATATGCGGCCGTACACGGCGACAGGAAAGTCGCACTGGATGCACATGTGCACCCGGCTGCCCTTGCCCTCGAGTGCGCCCGTCCCTGCCTGTGTCTGCCTTTGCATCAAGCCAGTGACAGAAGACTGCCAAGCGCAAAAGTTTCAATGCTGCCTGTGAAGGTTGATGGAGCGCTGCCCGGCTCGACCAGAGCTCGAAGGTGGCCTGAGTAGCTGTGTTCCTGTAGCTGTGTTCCTGTTCTGCGCCCAGTGAAGCCCTTCCAGGGGGGTTCCGATGCCAAGCTTTCGGACTTTGTCGCCCAGGGACTCACTGCCTGCCCAGGAGGGGCCCTGGTCGTGAGCGCAACTGGCCCGTGATGATGTAGCTGTGTCGCGATGCACGAGGCGCAATGGCTCTTTCCATGCCAGGCGCAGCCCAGACCCTCCTTGCCTCCCTTGCCAACAGACTGCGCGGCGCTGCACCGCCACCCGCGCCCGATGCGCCCGTGAACGGCTGGGACCGCGCGGCGAAGGAGCGGCTGTGTCATGCGTTCCAGGCGGACAGTCTGCAGGCGGTGCAGGCACGCCCCTGCCTCCCTGTGACACCACCAACGCGCACACGTCTCAAACAGGTACGGACTGCGCTGCAAACGTCAACGCTTTTTACTTGCATCGCTTGCTCAATGACATGTCCTCTGGCCACACCAGGCAGGCTGCGCTCAGCAGCCTGCTGTGCGCAAGCGCTGCCCCTGACCCCTGCCGCAGCACAGAGGGACCTTGCCTTGGAGCAGCGGGTGCGCCGCGCTTGCTCAGCTCGCAGCAGGCAGCCCTGCTCACGGCGAAGCGCTGTGCTGAACGCTGCGCCGCGCGCAGGACGTGCTCAACTGCCTGCTGCTGGCGGAGTGCGTGTATCGCGCGTACGACGGCGGCGCGCCGGCCGCCGCGGCCGCGCTGGCCGAGCTGGCGCGGCCGTTTCCGGCCGGCCTGGTCACCGTGCGCCGGCTGCAGTGCTCGCTGCCGCACGTGGCGCACCGGTGCGTCAGCCCGCTTCCTGCGCACGCGGGCCCGGCGGCCGGAGCTGCAGGCCGCAGCAGGCGCCGGCCGCGGCGCCCGGAGGCGGCCCGCCGCTCTGACCCTGTTCGGGCTGAGCCAGTGGGAGGCTTCCTGTTGAGCCTGGTCGCTGTGTGCCAGCGCTTGCAGTGCCTGCTACCGCACGGCGGCCACTCCCGCACTTTGGTGCTGCCAGCAGCAGAGGCGGGGCTTGCAGGCCACAGCGAAGCGGCTTCGCCGGGCGGTTCCCGCCTCGGCCGGCGCCACGCCGCCGCACGCCAGAGGCCGAGCGGCGCCGCGCGCTGAAGGCGCGCCGCGCCGCAGGTACCTGGTGGCCGAGGCCGAGGCCGGCGGCGCGCTCTACGTTGCGCTGCTGGGCACCAAGGCCGCGCGGGACGTCCTGGTCGACGCGAACCTGCTGCAGGCCGCCGTGTGGCAGGAGCCGGCGGCGCTTGCCGCCGCGGCTGCCCCCGGCGACGCGGAGGCCGCGCTGGCGCCTGCGGCCGGCCCCGCTGCCGCCGCAGCGGGCAGGCCGCACGGTGGCCGGGACGGCGGCGGCGAGAGCTCTGAAGAGGATGCGTCCAAGGCCCTGCAGCCCTCTGGCCAGGGGCGGGCAGCGCGCCCCAGCGCGGGCGGCGCTGTGGAGCGGCCGGCCGGTGGCGACACAGGGCCCGGCCCGGCAGGCAGCTTTGGCGCCGCGGCCGCGCACCGAGGGTTCCTGGCGCGCGCGCGCGGCGTGCCGGTCGAGCTGCTGTATGCGCACGGCGCGCGCACCGGCCGCCGCATCGTGTTCTGCGGTGCGCGCCCCTGCCTGCGGCGTGCGCCGCCGCCCGGCGGCGCAGCGGTGCTCGGTCCAGCCGCTGCGACAGCCGCGGGCTCCGGCCGCTCTCTGCATGCCGCCTGCGACGTGCCATGGCTGCGTGTGGCCGCACATCTCTACCCTAAACCTACCCAACAGGGTTTGACACAAACCCCGCCGCGCCCGGCCAGGCCACTCGCTGGGCGGCGCGGTGGCCAAGCTGTGCGCGCTGCGCCTGCTGCGGCAGCTGCCGGCGCGCGCCGCGGCCGCCGGCGCCGTGCGCTGCGTGGCCTTTGGCGCGCCCGCGCTCGGCAACGCCGCGCTCGCGCGCCTGGTGGCCGCGCGCGGCTGGGACCGCCACTTCTACAGCCTGACGCTGCCGGGTGCGCGCGCGGCAGCCCTCCTATCATAGAGTGCTGCGGTTGCTGGACCTGCTCTGTGACAGGGCGGTGGAGGCGCGCGCGCGTTGTTGTCGCTTCCCAGCATGAGGCGCTGCTGTCTCCGCGCAGAGGATGTGGTGCCGCGGCTCCTGGCCGCGCAGCTGGGCCCCGCCGCCGCGGCGGCCGCCGCGCAGGCTGCCGCCGCGCCGCCGTCCGCGGGCGCGCCGCCGCCGGCCGCGCCGCCAGGGGCGGCCGCCGCATGGCTGGCAGGCCCCGCTCCAAATCCGTCCTATGACGCACGCTTTTTGTCGCCCGCGCCTCGGGACGGCGGCCCGCTCGTCGACGCGGCAGGTGGCGGCGGCGGCGGCGGTGGCGCGTGCGCGCCGGCCGGGCCGCCCGACCCTGCGCCGGACAATGTCCGGGGCGGTGCCGGACTCGGCGGCGGCGGTGCGGACCGCGTGCGCGCCGCGCTGGCCGCCGGCCTGGAGCGCCTGCGCGCCGTGTCAGCGGTCGCGCGGCTGCGGCGCGGGCCGGCGCCCGACCTGGCCCCCGGCAGCGGCGGCAGCACTGCGACATTGACCAACGCGCCGCTTGCAGCGCCACGCGAGGGCACCTCCCTCGGCAGCAGCCTGCGGCCGCCGCAGCCGCCAGCAAGCAGCGGAGCCCCTGCAGCGGGCGCGAGCGGTGCCGGCTCAAGCTCGGCCGGCGGCGAAGCGGCCGAGCGTGCGCCTGCGGCCGGCTCGGGCGAGCTTGCCGGCAGCGCTAAGAGCAGTGACGCGGCGGGGCGGTCGAGCTTGGATCTCCTGCGCGCTGCGGCGGCCGCGCTGGCGGGCGCGGCCGCAAGCGTCGCCGGCGGCGCCGCGGCGCTGCTGCCGCCGCTGTCGTACCCGGCGGCCTACCCCGCCCTCCTGCCGGCCTACCCCGCATACGCGCACTTTGGCCGCCACCACCAGCTTTCCGCCGGCGCCGGCCCAACGCCGTCTTTCGGCGGCGGCGGCGGGGCGCCGGGCGGCGGCGGCGCGGGGGTTTTGGCGGGGCCAGGTGGCGCGGCGCCGGGCGCGCTCGGCGGCGGCGGCGCGCCGGCGGCCGCGCTGGCGGGCGCGGAGGCCGCGCAGGGCGCGCTGCTGCTGTCGTCGCACCGCATGCCGACATACCGCGCGCGCGCGCTGGCCGCCGCGCGCGGCGCCGCGGGCGTGGCCGCCGCCGAGGCGCCGGACTCGCTGGACCCGGCGCAAGTGCTATCCGAGGCCGTGGCGCCGCCGCTGGCGGTGACGGCGGCTGACGCGGTGCTGCCGCCGCTGCCGCCGCGGGCGCCGGGCGAGCCGGGGGCGGCGCCCGGCGGCACCGGCGCGGCCGCGACCGGCGCCGGCGCCTTTGCCGCCGTGCGCCAGTGGCGGCCCTGGCGCTCGGGCCCGGCCGCGCCCGCGCCCGCAGAGCGCGGCCTTAGGGCGGGGTCGGACCCGAGCGGGTCGGGAGCGCCGCGCGGCGGGGAGCCGGGCGGGGACCCTGGTGCGGACCCAGGGCCGGACGCCGCCGCGCAACCGGCGGCGCGCGGCGCATGGCTGTGGCGGCCCTGGCGCGCGGGCGCGGCGGGCGGCGCGGGCACGCTGGGCGCCGCCCCAGCGCACGTCTGGGCGGTGGGGCGGCCGGGCGCCCCGCCGCCGCCCGCGCCGAAGCAGGCGCCCGGGCGCTGGCAGTGGCTGCCGCGCGGCGGCGGCGCGGGCGCGGGCGGCGGCGGCGCCGAGGCGCCCGTGCGCGCGCGCGTGAGCGTGACCGGCGCCGGCCTGGACGGCGTGACAAGCGCGCGCGTGCGCGCGCCGGGCGTGCCCTGGCGCCCGGCGCTGGTCGTGCGGCAGCCGCGGCCGCCGCCGCCGGCCGCCGCCGCGGAGCCGGCGCCTGCGCCCGCGCGGCCCGCCTGGGCGCCGCCCTGGGCGCTGCGGGCCTGGGGCCCGCCCGGCGCGCGCGCAGGCGGCGCGCCGGGCCTGGCGCCGCGGGCGGGCGAGCCTGCGGGCGAGCGCGCGCTGGTTGTCGAGGCGGAGCTGCCCGCGGCGGTCGTGCGCGCGCTCGGCGCGGCCGCGGGCCCGGGCGGGGGCGGCCGCGGCGGCGCGGCCGCGCCCGGCCTGGACCTGCTGCTGCGCTCCGACTTCCGCACCGCGCGCGCGCGCGCCGCCGCGCGGCCGCCCGCGGCCTGGCTGCTGCCGGCGCGCGGCGCCGGCGCGTCGCGCGCCGCGCTCGCCGCCCTGACAGCGGCCGCGTCGCGCGCGGCGAGCGGCGCGCCCGCGCCGCCGGGCGCGGAGCGGGAAGTCGCGTGGGCCGAGGGCGCGAGACCGGGCAAGGGCCCCGGAGCATCGCGCGCCTGCTTCCCCAGCGCGCTGGTCGACGGCGTGCGCTGGGTGGACCTGGCGGGCGGCGCGGGCGCGCCGCCGCCGCCCGCCGCCGCCGCCCTGGTCGCCCTGCTGCTGTCGGGCGGCGCGCCCGAAGGCGCCGGCGCCGCCCGCCGCGGGCCCGCTCCTGCTGCGGGCCGCGGCCGCGGCTGGCTCGCGCGGCTGCGCGCGCCCGCCGGCGGTGCGGTCCCCGCCTGGCGCGCGCTGGCCGAGGCGGGCGGCGAGGGCGCGCGCGCGCTGGGCGCGCGCGCGGCCAGGCGCCTGGCCGCGCTGCGACACCGCGCCGCCTGGCGCGCGCTGTGCGCGCTGGACGCGCCGGCCGCGCTCGTGGTGCTGGCGGACCCGCCGCCGAGGCGCGCGGCGAGCCGGGCGGTCCCCGCGGGCGGGCCCGGTGGGGACGCGCCGTCCGGCGACCTGGGCGAGCTGCGCCAGGCGGCCGCGGCCGCGCGCCGAGCGGGGGTGCACGTGCTGGTGGCGGCGCCGGCGGCCGAGGCCGGCGCGCTGGCGGCCCAGCTCGGCGCCGAGCGCGTGGCCGTGGAGGGCGTGCGGACCGGCGGCGCGGAGGCCGCCGCGGCGCTGCAGGCTGCGGTTTTCAGGGCCATTAAGCCGGAGGAGCTGGCGAGGCTGTAGGGTCAGGCAGGTCGGTGGCACTGTTTTGTGCTGAGCTCCAGTTGATGTTCGCTTGTTTCAAGCTCGTCCTTGTTCTGCGTGTGGGGCATCGTGTCACCTGCTCTATTGTTACAATGTTGAGCGTGTGCACAAGGCTGCCGTCGCGGCTGCTCGCCCAGGTGGGTCGCCCGGAGTGTGCATGCAGCCAGACCTAAGCGCCGGGCACCACACTGCTTCCGGCCACAGCCAGGGCCCGGCAGCGCACAGGTCGCACAAGCGAGCCGGGACTGCTGTCGAGGCGCCGCGCTGGCCGCGCCGCACAGCGCGCGCCAGTGCTCCAGCGATGCGAGCGCGCCCGGCGCCGACCGCGTGCACCTGCGCGGTCTGACCTTCTATGGCCACCACGGCGTGCTGCCAGAGGTGCGCTGTCCCTGGGCGGCCATTGCAGGCTCTGCCATGGGGCAGCTGATGCGCTGATGCAGTGCGCCCTGCGGAGCAGTGGAGCGCGTGTTTCAGAGGCCTGTCTGCGGGCGGGCAGGAGACGCGCCTGGGGCAGCGTTTTGTGGTGGACGCCACACTGCTGTGCGACCTGCGGGCCGCGGGCCGCAGTGACGACCTGGCCGACACAATCGATTATGCCGCGCTGTACCGGTGCGCTGAGGCGGTTTTTTCTCCCTAGGAATGCCAGTTCAACACTTATGGCTTCAAAGCAAGAGTGGGCTGAGCGGGTGACTTTTGGGCCTGAAGAGGGGCTGAGCGCACGCCGTGCGCAGGCACATTAAGGAAATTGTGGAGGGCCCGCCATACAAACTGCTGGAGGCTGTAGCAGAGACCATTGCGGGGCGCATCCTGCAGGGCGACGCGCGGGTCAGGGCCGTGGAAGTGTCCATCGCCAAGCCACACGTGGCTGTCGGCGGCGTGGTGGAGTCCTTAGGTGCGCTGTCAGTATCCACTGCGTGCTGCCTTGCCTGATACATGTTCCTGCACGCTGACGCGCTGTGAACGTGAGGGCCAGGCGTGGAAATACGGAGGTCCCGGGAGGCCGCGTAGCGCGCTCTGCCATGCTTCTGGCTGGTGCACTGGCAGCGGGGCTACTCTACGGTGTTGACCTGGTCTGCTAGTCTTATGTTCGTGCTCCGCATCCAGTCGCACAGACTGAGAGAGGGGCATCATAGCCAGTTTAAGCAACCCTGCATTTGTAGTACAGTTTGCCTCAAGGGCTGTTCCGAGGCTTGATCGCCGCGTGCATTCCCCAGCACTCCTCTGCACAGCATCGGTGCATCGCTCGACACTGTTGGGCGTCTCGCTGCATCCGCAAGCGGGCCAAGGGCCTGGTGGGTCGCGCTTTTCACCTTCTTAGCCGGTGCGGCAGTAGGAGATGGTTGCCGTAGCCGGGCGTGCAAAGCCGGTCACAGACGCTGCAATATGCGAGTGCGACTCACAGGCGTCCGCCAACTGAGCCACTCGAGTGTTGCGCAGCACGAGACGATGGGGGCTGGTGGCGCGGGCAGCGTGGGGGGGCCAGAAACTGTGGCCGCTATCAAGAAGATAACCGGTGCGCAGCCAACACTTCGGCAACCTCGTTCACAGGGCCGAGCGGCACCATCGTGCCAGACCCTCCAGGGGACGGTGATGCACGCCTGGCAGGTCGCTGAGTAGTCGTCGCCCCTCCGGCCTTAGCAGGATACAGGTTGGCAGGTTGGTAGTATAAGCCTTGGCGCTGGGCGCCTGAGCTCGAAACGGCAGCTCAAGCTGAGGCCGCGCGCAGGGGAGACGCAGTTTCTGCGCGTCAGCAAGGCCGCTTTCCACCTCTTCTGCAGCTACGCCGGCGTGCTGCTGCTGGTGCCCCTCGCCTCGGCGGGCGTGGTGCGCGCCCGGCCACCGCGGCGCATGCGGTTGCAGCACCCCCTCCTTTCTGTCACCCCCCAACCGCCGCCCGGGGCGCGCTGCTCCTCAGCGTGCCTGCCATTGCCTGTTGAGCATCCGCTGCTCATGCGCGGAGCTGCTGACGCTGCTGTGCGGGACGCCTGCAGCGCCGCGCGATGGACTTCCATGCGCGCGGCGGCACGGCCGAGCTCGCGCGGCTGGCGCAGGGGTGGTATGAGTCCAGTGGCAACCCGGTGCGCCCCTAGCTTTGCACTGAGCGCACCCCTGCGAAAGGGCCTGGGCCGCCAGCCCTCTGGAAGCGTGTGAGGCTTGTGCCTGCGGCCCTTCTCGACCTGCGCGGCAGCCCCCTCACCGCCTGGTGCAGCCTCTGGCGAAGCGCAGGAGCTGCCGCCCGACGCGCGGCTGACGCGGTGGCTTCTGCGCGCCCCTTACGCGCGCGCGCCCCGCGCGCGCAGTGGGCGACCGTGGGCGTGGCTGCGGCCGCGCTGGTCGCGCTGCAGCTCGCGCTGGCCGCGCTGTACTACCTGGCCATCCGCCGCCGCAGCGAGACGTACCTGGTGGACTTCTACTCCTACCGCCCGCCCGACCGGTGCGCCCTAAACCTACACCTAGCGGTAGCAGTGCAAGTCCACCATATAGGGGTAAGCGCAAGCAGGCCGGGCGCTGGCTGGTGCTGCCAGCGATCGCCGGTGCCCTGCCGGCCTGCTGCTCGCGCCCAGGCAGCGCGCATGTGCTGCCGGCTCGGGGGCGAGAACTGCGCGCCGCGCTCGCGCGCCCGCAAAGCGCCGCACGCCCGCCGGTGCGCCGGGGCGGCGCACGCCTTGCGTGCCTGCGCTGCTACTGAGGCAGCAGGGCCAGCGAGCCTCCAGGTGCCGTGTCCGCCAGGTGAGCGGGCGGTCCGCGAGGGGAGCTCCCTCGCAGTCGCTAGTGGCGTGGCTGCGTTCCCAGCTGCCATTGGGTGCTCGTTCACGCTGGGCGGCCGCCCGCAGCGCCGCCAGCCCTGCGGCCGCTGACGGCGGCCGCGCGCGCGCAGGATGGCCTGCATCCCGGAGCTTCTCATCAAGGGCGCGGAGCGCTCCAACGTGCGCACAGCACTCCCAGCCCACCTTTCCTGTCTGTGGCATGAAGTTGCGCATGTGGCCGGGCATGCACTGCTGCCCCACCAACGCATGGGCATCAGGCACTGCGCACGGCGCACCGGGCAGCAAGGTTTGTTGCAGCACAGCAGTGACACCTTTTTTCGAGTGTTAGATGCAGAGCAGTGCTGGCAGCTCCGCCCCTGCCTGGTGTGCCAGCGGCGACACAGTCCGCCATGGGCCCGGCTGTGGACACCCAGGCCCCTCACCGCCTGCGAGCGCAAGCCGCTGACCCAGTGCGGGGCGCACGCCGGCCGAGCACATGCTGCCTGAGCGGCGAGGTCTGCTCGGCGTGCCCGGCGTGCACGCGCGCGGCGCGGCGCCGCAGATTTACATTCAATCTTACCCGCGCGCGCGCGCGCGCCGCAGATCTACAACGAGCGCACGATGCAGTTCATGAAGAACGTCATCCGCATCTCCGGCATTGGCGACCCGCAGGGCTTCCTGCCGGACGGTGCGGCCCCCGCGCCACGGCCCCCGCGCTGAGCCTGCTAGCCCGCGCCTCCGGCGCCGGCACCCCGCAGGGCTCTCTGCCGGGCGGCACGCTCTGCACTGAGCCCGAACAGGAGTCGAATGCCGGACAAGGGGCTGATGCCCGCCAAGCAGGTTCCGCCCATGCCGCCGGCTGGAACCCACGGGCGCACGCATGCTCCACTGCCGTGGCCCTGTAGTTGCGTAACCGCCGGACGCGCACTCCACGGCGCGCCCTACACCCGGGACGGGCGCACGAACTAACTGTTATTACACGGGCCCCATCATTGCAGAACCTGAGTGGACAGCGGAGGTCGTAGGTTTCTAGCTTGTGTTCCGCGGCAGGTACGCGCCATGTAGGAGTGTGCTCGCAGGGGTGCAGAAGGGCGTGCACAATTGCCATCATGCCCCAAGTCATATAGGTTCAGGTTCCAGTACTGGCAGGCGGGTCATGCGGGGCGGCGCGCGCGCAGAGTTCCAGGAGGGCGTGTACCGCGATATGGTGCACTCGATCGCCAACAAGCGCGCGGAGACCGAGCTCGCGCTCTTCACGTGCGTGCAGAAGGCGCGCTCGCCCGCCCGCCCTGCCCCGCAGCGCCGGTTCTCTGCTCGGATGGCCGGCAGTGGCGGCGCGGTGCGCGCTGCGACCGACGGGGTCGAGAGACAGCGCCCTGCATTTCCTGGGGGCAGACAGGGTAGAACGCCACCATGCGGCTGGGTCGCTGATGCTTTGCACCTGCTGCCTGGCGCTCTGCGTGCTGCATGGTCCCATAATCGCGCGGCACCGCCCGTCGCTGCGCGCGCTTGCCCCCTCTCGTCCACGTCAGCCCTGCTCTCCGCCCTCTGACAAGCTTGGGATCCCGAGCAGGAATTTGCAATCCATTTGCGCAACGCTGAACCCTTGCACCGGCGCCCCGCTTGTCACGCCGAGCGCTCGCCGCCACCGGCGCCGCGAGGCTGCGACCGAAGCTGCGCGCATCGCGCGTAACTGCTGGACAAGACCGCCATTACTGCCATGAGGGTGTGACTGAGGCTGCGCGCGCGCGCGCGCGCGCGCAGCTGCTGGACAAGACCGGCGTCAAGCCGCGCGAGGTGGACGCGCTGATCACCAACTGCTGCACGTTCAACCCGGTGCCCTCGCTGTCGGCCGCCGTCGTCAACCACTTCAAGTTCAAGCAGGCCATCAAGACGTACCACCTGGGCGGCATGGGCTGCGCCGCGTCGGTCATCG
>JAABUV010006412.1_pt1 | contig 12836 bp, 12 predicted proteins | sample 5559971 | NCBI WGS metagenome assembly JAABUV01 (sample SAMN10711881, study PRJNA513362) | rock metagenome | isolation source: Antarctica rocks | place: Antarctica: Victoria Land, Knobhead nord | collected 2015-12-19
CCGACGCCTGTGCGGCCCATCTCACGGGCACGCCGTCCCCGTCCCTGCTGCCCCAGGTTCAGCCGACGACGCTCATCGCGCCGCTGCCGGTTGCCGCGTAGCATCTCGCCCCAACTGAGCGATTACGTTGTGTTAAACCGACCTTGTGCGTGAGCATCGCCGCCTGCGCTACCTAAGCTCACCGACAGGGCCAACGCGGTGATGGCCGAGAGTGCCAATGAGCGCTTATGTCTTGTGCGCATGGTGTTCCCCTCCCCTGATTCGGCTTCCCGATCACCACAAATCTTGTGGCGATCCCTGTATATGTTGCGTCGCACCGTAGTCATTTATATGCTCAGACTGTAGGCCGATGCAGTCAGTCTCAGGCTGTCGCCCCACACCAGTTCCATACTTATCGCAACCACACGTCGGCGGCAGTTGCGTCACAAACCTTTGTCTTGCATGCCCTACCTCCCGCCCCCTGCAGTGGACAGTGGTAGTGCGGTTCGTCAAGGTGACCACCCCGTTTCCGCCGGATGACGTCGCCGTCGACCCGCGTCGTCCTCCGTGATTTCTATGATAGGGCTTCGCAAGGGCTTGCGCATCCGTAGAAATACGTAGACGGCCTACGTATTTTTACGGATGCGCGGTATAGCGATGAGCCTCTATACTGAGTGCGATCCCCTGGATCGTGCGCGAACCTCCCGCGCAATCTTCGCTAACGGGCGCGACGCGGCTTCGCGCATAGCCTATCGCGCGCGCAGGATATGGAGTGGCTGCACGCGCACGACAACGCCGCCCTGCTGGGACGGCACGAGTACGCGGCCTTGCAGGCATTGGGGGCGCGCTTATCCGACGACGGCGCGGCGCTCGACGGGGTGCAGTCGGGATTTTGGCGATGATCACAGTCACCGGCGCGGCTAGCGACGATGTCCTGGCCCGCACGGCCATCGCTCGATGCGCGCGGGAACTCCTGGCGGCGGCGGACGTCACGCCGGAGTATCGCGCGGCCCTGCATATGGCTCTAGCCATGCCTGGCAATATCCTCTCGGATGCGCCCGACGCGCGCTGGGTGCGCCTCGTGTGGACGTGCTGCACCGCCGCCGGGGGGCACTGGGAGCAAGTGATTCCAGTCGCCGCGGCGGCCGAGATCTTCATGGTGGCCCTGGACGTGCTCGACGACGAGGAAGACGGCGAAGTCAATCCCTTGCAGGGCGCGCTTGGCGCGGCCCGCGCGCTGAATGTCTCAACCAGCCTCTTGTTGCTCGCCCAACAGAGCCTATGGGACCTGGACGATGGCGCGACGATGGCGCGCCTGCTCCTCACGGCCGGCCTGCACGCCTGCGCCGGGCAGCACGCCGACCTCGCCCCGGAAACGGAGCGGTGCATCGGATTGAACGCGGCCTTCACCATCGCCGCCGAAAAGTCGGCGTCCCTGGTCGCGGCGCTCTGCCGCCTCGGCGCCCTGTGCGCCGGGGCGGATGCGTCGCTGCAGGAACGCTATGGGCGTTTCGGTCGTAATGTGGGGATGGTCGCACAGTTGGCGAACGATATCGCCGCTATGCGTCCCGACGCGGACGGCAAAACGGATATCACGCTGGCGCGGCCGACGCTGCCGCTGACCTACACCGCGCTGTTTGCTCCCGACGCTACACAACAAGGAGATGACGCCATGGCGCCGTCCGACGTGTGGCATGGTGGGGCAGGATACTTGACGCTGGCGGTGGCCGACACGTATCGGCGGTACGCGCTCGACCTGATCCCTCATTTGACGGACGACCATGCTGGTCGCGCGGCCCTGGCGGCGTTATTGGATGACCTATGACAGCGCGCCCACGCGCCGGAGGAAGATGCATGGCGGCGATGATGATGATAGGGCGGCGCCCCGCGCTAGTCTCAGCATGGCGTCTAGGCCGGGGACGAGGCGCGCTCGTGGCCATCGTTAGCCTGGCGTTCGGCGTCGTGTTTGCCCTCAACCTCCTGAGCCTGCTCACCCCGCCCCGGCTCTCCCTCGTGCTGGCTACATCCGCGACCGGACAGACGCGCGTCGCCTGGGTGTTGCCGGGCGGCACGTTGTGGGGAGCGGCGTGCGCTCCGGCGCGCCTGTCCTCGTCCTCGACGGTCGCGCCCCCCGGACGGGCGAGGCTGGACCATGGGCTGGCGCACGCGTGATTGTGCACGGCCGAGGCGGCCGGCCGGTGGCCGTCGACGCCCGTGCCATTCAATCCGGCTCGACCTGGCCCCTGCTCGTGCTCAGCCCCTGGTTCCTGCTCCTGGGGACCTTGATAGTCCTGCGCACGCCCCAGCACGCCGTGGGCCGCGCCGCCTACGCCCTTTTCGCCAGCGCCGCCTTCTTGCTCGCATTCGCCCCAGGGGTGGACGGCGATGAACTGCTGTCCAGCATGGGCGAGATAGTCATGGCCGCCCTCTTGAGCATCTTCTTCGTCCGTTTCTTCCTGACGTTCCCACGGCCGCTCGGTTCGCCTCGCCTGCGCGCGTTCGTGCCCATCCCCGCCCTGCTCTCCCTGACGCTGGGTCTGGCCGCGTTGTTGTGGCCGGATCTTCACACGGCCGACGGCATGATCGGTGAGCTCGTGACGCTGGCGTACCTGCTCACGGGCGCGGGCCTACTGGTCTACGGATTTGTCACGACACGCGAGCCGGGCGCACGGACGGGGCTTGCCGTCATCGCCGCGGGGACTGTCGCCTCCGTCCTGCCGCTCATAGCGCTCTATTTTGTGCCAACAGCGCTCGGCCGGCCTGCCCTGATGACGCCGGAACACGCCACCCTTGCCCTCGCGCTGCTCCCGGCTGGCTTCGCCTACGCCATCCTACGCCATCATCTCTTGGACATGAGTCTCCTCCAACGCTGGCTCGTGCATGGGCTGCTCTTGGGCGCGCTATTCGCCCTCTGCATCGCCGCCGTCTATGCTCGACGTTGGCTGCCCCTGGGGGCGCTGCCCGAGCCGCGGCGCTCCCTCGTCCTCGCCCTCCTGTTGGTCCCGCTCGTCGCGGTCCTCTTTGGCCCGCTCCACGGCCGCCTCTGGCGTTACCTCGATCACCGTATCTTCAAGGACTCGTACGATTACCGCGCCTCTCTGCAGGGCTTGAGCCGGGATATCTCGCTGGTGGGCGACCTGGACGCGCTGGGCGCGTCGCTCCCCGAGACGCTGCGGCGGATGATGAACCTGGATTTCGCCGCGCTCCTCGTCCGTGATGCAGGCGCCCTGCGCGCTCGTGGGATGGCCGGGCGCTACGACCCCGCCATGCTATCCAACCTCGCGCTGGCCGCGGAAGACGTCCGGGGCGCCCCGCGCGCCGTGTCCCTGGTCTACGGCTATCTTACCGTCCTGTTCGTCCCTCTACAGACACACGACACGATGGTCGGCCACCTCTGCCTGGGTCCCAAGGCCAGCGGTGAGCCGTTCGGGGATGGAGACCGCGCCCTGCTGGCGACGCTTAGCGGCCACCTCGCCGCCATCGTGCGCAACGCGCAGCTCGTGGACGACCTCCGCGCCAAGGTACGCGCGCTCGAGGCGCAGCGAGCCACGCTCGACACGCTCAACGAGCGCCTACAGGGAGCCCGTGAGGAAGAGCGTACCAGCCTCGCGGCCGACATCCACGACGAGCCGCTGCAAACGGCGCTGCACCTGCAGCGCCAACTCGCCGTCGTGGCCGAGCGCGACCCGGCGCTGCGCCCGTACGTCGCGCTCGGCCAGATCGTCGTCGACCAGTTGCGCGCCGTCTGCACGGCGATGCGGCCGGCCGCGCTGGACGACCTGGGGCTGGCCGCCGCCCTCGATATGCTGGCTCTGGAGCAGAGCGAACGCGGCGGCGTGCCCATCCGGCTCGAGACGGACGCCGCGCTATCCGACGCGATGCTCACGCCCGAGGTCGCGGTCGTGCTGTACCGCGCGGCCCAGGAGGCTATCACCAATTGCCTGCGCCACGCGCGTCCGCGTACTATCTGGATGAGCCTCATGTGCTACGGGGACATGATGTGCTACGGGGACATGGTGCGGCTGCGCGTGGCCGACGACGGGGTGGGCTTCGCCGTTCCGGACAACTGGGCGCCATTGGCGGTGGAGGGCCACCTGGGGCTGGCCGGGCTGCGCGCACGCGCGCGGCAGGCCGGCGGTCAGGTCACCGTCTCGTCGGAGCGGGGTCGGGGGACGGTCGTGCAGGTGGAGTTACCCCTAACCGTGGGCCGCGCGGAGGCCACGGTATGAGCATGATCCGCGTCCTATTGGTCGACGATCATGCGCTGCTACGCCAGGGCACGCGCGCCCTGCTCGGCGCGGACCCCGACATCGCGGTGGTGGGAGAGACGGCCAGCGGCGACGAGGCGCTCACGCTGGCCCGGCGCCTACGCCCCGACGTCACGCTGCTGGACATCCGCCTACAGGGCATGGGCGGCGTCGACGTGGCGCGGGCGCTGCGGCAGGACCTGCCTGAGATCAACGTGATCATGCTGACGGGCTACCACTACGAGCAGTACGTGCGCGCCCTGTTCGCCATCGGCGTGCAGGGCTACCTGCTCAAGAGCGCGTCGGGCAAGGAGCTGATCGCCGCTGTCCACGCCGTGCAGCGTGGGGAGCAGGTCCTGAGCGCGGAGATCGCGGAGCGGCTCGCGTCCAAGACGCGCCGGGCCGGCGTCGCCGCGACGGACGAGCTCACCGATCGGGAGCGGGAGGTCTTGGTGTTGGTGGCCCAGGGCAAAGGCAACAGGGAGATCGCGCAGGCATTACAAATCGGGCCGCGCACGGCGGAGACGCATGTGAGCAATATCATGGCGAAGCTGGGCGCCGGCTCGCGCAGCGACGCGATCGGCAAGGCCGTGCAGCGCGGCCTCATCGCGCCGCCGGAGTGAGGCGCGCCACCCTCACTCCGGCGGCGCGATGAGGCCGCGCCGGCGCCGCGTCGACCGCACGGGGCGCGTGTGGCAGGCCCGTACCGGCGCGCTCGTGGCGACACTCTCCGGCCACACGGGGCGCATCAACGGGGTGGCGTTCAGTCTCGACAGTCGCCTCGTCGTGACGGCGAGCGAGGACCAGACAGCGCGGGTGGGGGACGCGCGCACGGGCGAGCAATTGGCCGTCTTGAGTGGGCACACCGGCGCGGTACGCGACGCCGTGTTCAGCCCGGACGGGCGCGCCGTGCTGACCGCCAGTATGGACGGCACGGCGCGCGTGTTCTCCTGCGACGTGTGCGGCTCGACCGCCCAGCTACTCGCCCTCGCCCGTACGCGCGTCACCCGGTCGCTGACACCGCTGGAATGGCGGCAATATCTGCATCAGCCATAGCAGCCATAGCGGACTCGGCTATATGACGCACGAATTGTGCGGAACGTATTTCATCCACGGGCGCAAGTATAATAGTCGCGTGAGCACCGGGCGCAAGTCTCTCAGCACAGAGGCATGAGCGCAGCTAGATCGCGCGATGGGGACGTTAGCCAGTTCTAGGGGCCAGGTCTCCTCGCCTGACCCCTAGGGCTATTGCGCTCCTGTCCGCCCACGTCTACTCTAGTCTTGGGAGCTGTCAAGCGGCTGTGGGGGGAAGATAGAGATATGAGAGGATTGCAGAGGCCGCTTCTTGTGGGGCTGGGCCTGCTCGTGATGGGAACGCTTGCAGCCAGACCGCAAACGTCAGTCCATGGCGCTGGCAGTACGGGGGGCCACGGCTGGACTCCGGCGCCGCGGAGTACGTTTCAGTGGCAACTTAGGGACGCGGAAATAGCTACGCATCCCACAGCTCTCGGGGGACATAGGGGATATCGACGAACCACTTGTCCAGCGAAGGTAGCCGCGTGACCTGCGCTTCCACGGCGCCCATGGCCTCTTTGGTGAGCTTGACGCCGGTGGCGTAGGTCGTGGTCACCAGGTCGACCACCGGATGGAGACCCTTCCAGGTCATGGACGCGGTAAAACCACACACCGCCTCCAACGAGTCGAGCAACGCGCCGTTCCAGTGGCCCTCCAAGATGCCCCAGCACCGCTCGATCGGGTTGTATTTACTGTGGTACGGAGGATAGTAGGCCAAGCGCACGCTGACCCGCTCACGCTGGACGAAGGCGACCAGGCGGCCCATGAACTGGGTGCGATGGCTGTGACTCTCGGGGCCATTATCCAGGTTAAGCACCAGCGTGGTGATGTGGGCAAAGCGCGCTTTGTGGGCCGCCCACCACTGCTCGAGCCGATCTACCAGGCCGTCGCTGGTCACTTTGGAGGTGACGTGATAAATGAACAGGTCGTCGGTCTGGGGCACGAAGAGGCCCACCGGCGTCACCGTCCCCTCCGCCTGAAAGTCGTGGTCCGCCGCCTTGACCGCCACGCGCCCCTTCCCGCCACGGGCGAAGGGACCCATCTTGACCGTCGCCTTGGCATCGATGGACACCCGCAGCACGTTCGGCGCCGCGTCGGCCTCCGCGTTCACCCGCGTCACCTCGGCGAAGATAGCGTCGGTCTGGGGGACTTTTTTGGGGGTTGACTCTTTGCCACCTTGGTCAAGGTGTAGCCCAACCTGTGCAGCTTGGTCGCGATCGTCCGCTCACAGGGCAACTCCGCGGAGGTGTACCCTTTCTGCGCGATCAACGGGCGGCGCACCTCTCCGGCGGTCAGCCGCGTGTACAGCCGGCGCGTGCGGAACTGCGGGTCAGTCTGGCTCTGGCTATCCACGATGGCCCGGATATCCGTGAGCAGGTGCGGCAGGCGCTCCTCGGCCCTCTTGCGCGCGCGCAAGGCGCAGCCATCGACGCAGGTGATCCCGCTCTCCAACTCGTGCCGCCCCTTGCGGACCTGGACCCGATTCCAGCCCAACTCCCGTTCAGCCAACCGTTGCCCCCCCTCGCCCAGATCACGCACCGCCCGTGCCATGAATACCCGGCGTGCGCTTCCCTTGAGCGTGCAGGCGGTCTCGTTCAAGAACACCTTGAGATCGTCCGTCAGGTCCACTGTTCCCTCCCCTCGTGCGGCGACATCAGGCATCGCCCTGTGAGGAAAGTATACGCTTTATGGGATATGGTAGTTTTTTGGCGTCCCTTAGTGGGACGATCAACCTCTCGCCCTCGGCCGACGTCTACGACGTCGATCTCTTCGACACGCCCGCCGCAACGGTGATGGCGCTTCACCAGCGGGGACGACATGTCATCTGTTACGTCTCCGTCGGCTCCTACGAGGACTGGCGGCCCGACGCGGCGCGCTTCCCCCGTTCCGTTATCGGGAAGCCGTACCAGGGCTGGTCGGGGGAATGGTGGCTGGATGTGCGCAACATCGCGGCGCTGGCCCCCCTCATGCGCGCGCGACTCGACCTATGCAAGGCCAAAGGCTTCGACGCGGTTGAGCCCGACAACATCGATGGCTACCAGGCGGAGGGCGGGACAGGTTTCCCGCTGACGGCGGGCGACCAACTCCGGTACAACCGCTGGGTCGCGGCCGAAGCACACCGCCGTGGTCTCTCCATCGGCCTCAAGAACGATAGCGACCAGGCAACGCTCTTGGCGCCCCAGTTCGACTGGGCACTGACCGAGGACTGCTTCCAGCAGGGCTGGTGCGCGCGGGAGCAGCCCTTCCTGGCGAGGCACAAGGCCGTCTTCGCGACCGAGTACACCGATGTCACCGATCGCCGGACCTTCGACCGGAGCGACTGCCCACGCGCCCTCCAGCTGGGCATCTCCCTCATCTACAAGCACCGCACCCTTGATCTATGGCGGACGACGTGTGCGGGACGCTCAAAGTCGCGTATATCTACGATTAGTCCGTTGAAAGCGGAATCAGCCGCCGCCGAGCAAAACCTCACTAGACGGAGAGCAGTCGCGCCTGGTCGCGCAACTCCTCCACGCGCGTGCGCGTCAGCACCGCCGCGCCAATCTCTTCGGTGTTCGCCGCTCCGGCCGCCACGCCCAAACGCGCCGCGTCGGCAAGAGATTGTCCCTCCCCTAGCGCGGTGATGAGGCCGGCCAGGAAGGAATCCCCGCTTCCTACTGTGTACAGACCGCTTACGTGCGGCGCGGCCCAGGCGAAACGCTGCCCATCGGCGTCGATGCCGACGGCTCCCCGCGCGCCGAGCGTGATCACGACAGAACGCGCTCCCCACGCCTGTATCTCGGCCGCGGCGGCGAGCGCCGCGTCGGGCCCGTCCGCCGCCCGGCCGACCAACGCGGCGGCCTCGTGCGCGTTGATTTTGACCAAGGCGGGACGCGCGGCGAGCGCTTGGGCGAGTTGTACGCCGTAGGTGTCGACGGCAACGGGGACGCCGGCGGCGGTCAGGCGCTCCACGATGTCACGTAGGCCATGTGGCGGCGCGCCCGGTGGAAAGCTCCCGCAGACGACCGCGAGGCGCGCGCGCGTGGCCGTGGTCAGCAAGTCGGCGACGATGTGTTCCCACTCCCCAGCCCGCAACTCCGGCCCTGCTTCGTATATCTCGGTCAGGCGCCGCGTCGCGGGATCAACGATGGTGAGGCATGTCCGCGTGGCGCCCGCGATGGCGACCCGCGCGCAGAGTAGACCTTCAGCCCGTGCTAGCTGGCTCACCACGTCTCCCATCGGGCCGCCGAGCGGAGCTACCACGGTCGACGTCACGCCGAGTGTACGCAGGGCGCGCGCGACATTGAAAGCCTTGCCGCCTGCCAGCGAGAGGATGCGCGGCACGCGGGAGAGCGTCCCGGCCGCGAAATCGGGGATGAGTGCTGTCCGGTCGAGCGACGGATTCGCGTTGAACGCCACGATGTCGACGAAGCGGTCCAATTCGGCCTGCAAGACCTGTGCGCGCCCCTCGTGCATAAACGCTCTCCCCTTATGAATTGGGCGGTGGATGAGAGTAGGATGGTTTTGGTACGGGGCGCCTCTACCATTCTACTCTACCGCACACCCTGCAAGGCATCGCCATCTCCTCCTGATTTTGTCCGTCGGTTAGCATAAGGTTAGCATTCAGCACTCAGCTATTAGAGGCTGACGGCTGACAGCTTGTAAGGAGAACACATGGCCGCCATGATGGAGAGCGATAACCGCGTGGGGACGCGCCGCGCCGGGTCGCGCGTCACGTTGGCGTGGGCTCTGGCGGCGCGCTACGCGCTCCCGCTAACGCTGCTGCTCGCGCTCGTCGTGCGTGTCGCGCTGATCGTGCGCGCGCCCGGTGTGCTCGACGGCGACGAAGCGCTGGTGGGTATCCAGGCCGAGAGTATCGCGGCCGGCGCGGCGCGCCCGCTGCCCGTCTATTTCTACGGACAGCACTATATGGGCGCGCTCGAAGCCTACCTCGCCGCCGGCGTGTTCCGCCTCGTTGGCCCGTCCGTCGTAGCGCTGCGCCTGGTCCCACTCGCCTTCGCATTGTTGTTGGTCCTGCTGACCTACGAGTTGGCGCGGCGCGTCGTCGGGCGGCAGGCCGCGCTCGTCGCCGCGCTTCTGGCCGCCCTGGCGCCGCTCTACCCCGCCGTCTGGAGCCTCAAGGCGCGCGGCGGCTACGTCGAGACCCTCATGTTCGGCTCGGCGCTGCTGATCGTGACGCATCGCCTGCTCTACGGCCCTCACGATGGGCTCGGCCTGCGCGCGCTGCCGCCGGTTCGCCCCGCGCGTTTCGCCGTACTGACGCGGTTACGTCAACGTCTGGCGCCGCGAGGGGGCGCCGCGACACGTCCCTACGGCTGGCTGCTGCTGTGGGGGCTGTTGGCGGGGCTGGCGTTCTGGACCAACCCGGTCAGCCTCTACTACATCGTGACCGGCGCCGGCGCCCTTGCCGTCGCGGCCCTGCGCCACCACGGCTGGCGCGTTTGGCGACCCGAAACGCGCCAGCGTCTTGGACGCGCCGCGCTTCCGTCGCTGATCCCGCTCGTGCTCGGCGTTATTATCGGCGGTCTGCCGCTATGGATCGACAATATTTTCTACGCGCGCGGCGCGACCTTCGCCTACCTGTTGGCGCAGTCGGGCGGCGTCGGCGCGACGTTTAGCCGGGCGCCGCGCGTGGTCGTCTTCTTTATAGACAGCATCGTACCCAAGCTAACCGGCGCCTGGGAGCCGTGGGGCGCGCCGACTAACCCTATCCTCGGCCTGCTCGTCCTGGCGCTCTACGCCCTGTCGGCGGCCTATCTGCTGCTGCGCCTGGTGGCGGGGCGGCGCGGTGTGCTGGGCTACCGGGGGCGGCCGCGCCATGGGCAAGGGCTGTTGCTGGCGTTCGCGCTCGTCGTCGCCGCCGTGTTCTGCCTCAGTTCGTTTGGCGGCGCCGCGCTCAACCCCCAGTTCGACGCCGCCTCGCGCTACGCTCTCCCGCTTCTGAGCGTCTTGCCCGTGGCGGCGGGGGCGCTGGTGTGGCGGCTGTGGCGCGCCTGGGCTCCCCTCGGCGCGGTCGCGCTAATTGTGTTGCTGCTGGCGAGCGGAGTGAGTTATGTCACGGCACGGCCCACCCAGGTCTTCCAGTCCGAGTACTGGGACAAGCTGCCGCCGAGCGAAGCGCCGCTCGCTCGTTTCCTGGCGGACCACAACATTCACAGCGTCTGGATCAACCATTGGGCCGGCTACCCGTTGATGTTCGCGGCCGACGCCTACGCGCCGGGGCGCTTGGCCGCCTTCGACTACAATGACGTCACGCTACACGGCGGCGTCGATCGCTTGCCGTGGGCGCGCGACCAAGTCATGCGCGACCCCCACGCCGTCTTCGTGCTCGTCACACAGCAAGCCCACCCACCGCTGGAGACGCTGCTGACGGCGCAGGGCATCACGTTCAGGCGGGCACGCGTTGGCGTCGGCCCCTACCTCGTCTACTGGGACCTCTCGCACCGGGTCGATCCTTATAGTGTTCGGGGTGGATTGGGGTTCTCGTATTGATTTCCCGCTATGTCGACTACTACCGCTTGGGCTTCGCGACGTTGACCTCCACGCGCTTGCCGCGCAGGGTCGTGTTGTTGAGGGCGGTCATGACACGAGTCGCCTCGTTGTTGGGCACTTCGACGAACGAGAAGTTGTCGTACAGGTCGATCGAGCCGACGCGGTTGCCGGCGACGTTCGCCTCGTTGGCAATGGCGCCGACGATGTCCATTGGCCGGATGCCGGCGCGGCGGCCGGCGTGGATGAACAGGCGTGTCATGCCGGGCTCCACGCCCGCGTCCGTGTCGTTGTCCTTCGCGGCTGTCTCCGTGCCCAGCAACGAGCCGTCGCCGAGGACCTTGAAGGCCGCCGCGGCGATTTCGGTCGGGTCGAACTCATCGCCGAGCGACTCGACGACGGAGATATACGGGTCGAGTCCGCCCTCTTCGATGGCCGCGCGGATCTGGTCTAGCACCGCTTCGCGCTTGCGCGTCGCGATGTCGGACTGCGAGGGCAGCCGCATACGCGTGAGGCGCTTGTTGATGACGCGCTCGATGGTGCGCAGCAGGCGCTGTTCACGCGGTGTCACCAGCGTGATGGCGTCGCCCGTGCGGCCGGCGCGCCCGGTGCGGCCGATGCGGTGGACGTAGGACTCGGGGTCCCATGGGATGTCGTAGTTGATGACGTGGCTGACGTCGGGGACATCGAGACCGCGCGCGGCGACATCGGTCGCCACCAGGATCTCGACCTGCGCGTTGCGGAAGCGATTCATCACGCGATCGCGCTGCACCTGATTCAGGTCGCCGTGCAGCGCCTCGGCCGAGTAGCCGCGCCCCTGCAGGCTCTCCACCAATTCGTCAGCCTCGCTCTTACGCGCGCAGAAGACGATGGTCGAGGAGGGCGTCTCGTAGTCGAGGATGCGCGCGAGGGCGTCGAGCTTATCGCGCCCTCCGACCTCGTAATAGATCTGTCGCACCAGCGGCACGGTCATCTTCTCTTTCTCGATGCTGACACGCACGGGGTCGCGCATATATTTCCGCGCCAGGGCGGCGATACGCGGCGGTATCGTGGCCGAGAACAGGCCAGTCTGGCGCTCGGTGGGAACGTGCTCGAGGATAAACTCGATGTCCTCGACGAAACCCATGTCCAGCATCTCATCGGCCTCATCGAGGATCACGGTGGACACGCGGTCGAGCGCGAGCGTGCCGCGCCGGATGTGGTCCATGATGCGGCCGGGGGTACCGACGACGATCTGCACGCCCGTGCGCAGGACGCGCAACTGCCGCTCGATGGGCTGTCCGCCGTAGACCGCCAGCAAGGAGGCGCCACGGTACTTGCCCATGCGATGGATGGCCTCGGCCACCTGCACGGCCAATTCGCGCGTCGGAGCGAGCACCAGGGCCTGAGGATAGTTAGCGGTGGAATCGAGACGTTGCAGGATCGGCAGGCCGAAGGCGGCCGTCTTGCCGGTACCCGTCTGCGCCTGGGCGATCACATCTTTGCCCTCCAGCATGAGCGGAAGAACTTGCGCCTGCACGGGCGTGGCCTCTTCGAAGCCAAGCTCCGTAATGGCGCGCGTCAGCGTGGGGTCGAAATCAAACGAGTCGAATAGCGTAGACATACTGTTACTGTGCTCCAGGTCTCCACCCGGCACAGTCGACACAGTCGAGGCGCGCCCGGCGGCATAGAAAACGGGCCTCGCGTCGGAGGCCCGTCTACGGATTGTAGATAGAGGATAGGGGAAGGACGCGCACGCGCCCTGACACACTATCCATAGTATAGCACATTTTGTGCCGATTGGCGGGAACAATCCTTATTCCAGGCGCACACCACTTTCTCGCAGCGTGAAACGCCGGTTCTTGTGCATAAGGCCAACCGCGTGGGGTACGTGCGACAATGTGGCGCGCCCCTCTTCGCGCTCACTGTAAATAGGGGGCATAAACCTCTAGTTTTCGCTAACAAGGGGGCAATCGGGAGGGCTTTGGTAGGATAGGGGTGCTGACACCATATCGTCCGGAAGGAGCCTCCCGATGCCACCCGCAGTCTATCGCATGATGACCCTCC
>JAABUV010006413.1_pt1 | contig 12835 bp, 14 predicted proteins | sample 5559971 | NCBI WGS metagenome assembly JAABUV01 (sample SAMN10711881, study PRJNA513362) | rock metagenome | isolation source: Antarctica rocks | place: Antarctica: Victoria Land, Knobhead nord | collected 2015-12-19
GCGACTTGCGGAATGACCGCGGTGGCGGCGGCGGCAGCGGACTGGGCGGCGGCGGTGGCGGACTGGGCGGCGGCGGCGGCGGGGGCGGCGGGCTGCGCCGCGGCGGCGGCGGGCTCGGCGGCGGCGGCGGTGGAGAGGACGGCGGCGGGCTGGGCGGCGGCGGCGGCGGGCTGGGCGGCGGTGGCGGCGGGTTGTTGGGCGGCGGCGGCGGAGAGGGCGGCGGCGGCGGCGGCGCGTCCGGCGGCGGCGGCGGCGCGTCTGGTGGCGGCGGCGACACTTTGGGCGGCGGCGGCGACGCGGGCGCCGCGCCGTTGTACATCAGGCAGCAGGTCCCGCCACCATCGGCTGCAGCACCCGTGCGCATCACACTTAGGTATTGCAAAATGGGCGCCACGGGGTGGCAAAGCAAGGCTTTGCGAATCACTCGGGAACACCCAGGGCTTCCACGCATGGCCAGGCCTAGCGTGGAGCGCCCATCATCCCCGGCACCTGGCAAGGCCCATGGAAGGGCCGCGCTTAGGCAAGCGAGGCAGTCACCCGGTGCTGCGGCACACACAAGGTCTGCGGCGTGTGCACTTGGTTGGGAACCCGGCAAATTTGGGCTGGGCGGCGTCGTTTGGGCGCAGCGGAGGCGCGGCGCGCACCCGTGGCCACGTGCTGGAACGCATAGCAGTTGCCCGTGCATGCCGAGCAGCACTGCCCCGCGGTGCTCGCCGAGGCCACGACCTGGCAGTCGGAGCTGGTCGCGACGCCCGCGCCCGCGCCGCTGCCGCCCACCAGCGCGCACGTGCCTGCCGCAGCGCGCAGCGGCAGCCTCCGTGAGCTAGGCGCCCTTCCATGGCTGTTGTTGAGGCGGGCGCGCGCGGCTGCGCCGCAGGCCGGCGCGCGCGTGCCCACGCTGCCACGCAGGCGCCGCTGGGGAGGTAGAGGGCTTGGTGCACACGCGCGCATGGTCAAGACAGTGTCTGGGCGCTGGAGCTGAGCGCACGGGGTGGCGCCGAGGTTTTGGGCGCGCACCTGACGAGTAGGTGGGCGGCGGCGGCGGCGGCGCGCTCGGCGAGGTCAGGGGCGCCTCAGCGAGCAGTCGCTCCAGCTGCCGGGCGGCCTTCCGCCGCTCCCACCTGCACGCATGCAGCGCTTAGCCTTTGCGCACGCGGGGAGTGCAGTGCCTGGTAAAGGCGTATGCTGGGACAGCAGCCAAGACCGGACACGACCACAATGGTACGGCATGACTGCCACGCACACTTGCCCGCACCAGGCTGCATCACCATGTCTGTGTGGCATGCTGGCAGCCGGAAGACGCAATTGGGTGCCTCACAGCGGGGCGGGGCGGGGCGGCAGCACGCACTGGCTGTACACGGCGGCGTGGCCGGCGCCCAGCGTGGACCGCGCATGCCGGCGCCCGCTCGGCCTGCCCTCGCTCCCCTTGCTGTCGGCATCCGCGCTGCTCTCGCCGCCGGCGGGGCCGACGCCCAAGGCCGCAGGTGCGTCGGCGTCCGCCGCAGGGACGGAGGGCGCGTCCGCAGGGGTCACAGGCACGTCCGCGGGGGCTGCAGGCGCCACGGGCGCCGCGGTGGCCGCCGCCACGGGGGCGGCCGGTGGCGGCCGGACCGCCTCGGGCGCAGCCGCGGCGACGCCGCCGCTGGTCACGCCGCAGAGCTCAAAGCGCTTTGGCACCTGCACACCAGCAGCCGCGGTGTACGTCAGCACGGGCGAGGCTTGGCCAGAGTGGGCTGCAGTGTTTGGGCTGCATGGCCGGAAGGCCCGGGGCCGCCCCATATCCCACAAGGTGCTGGCGAGGCGGCATCCTGCCGCCAAGGAGCTCAGAACGGCGCGTGTCGTGAGCACGGTGCGGGCACCCGCAGGGCGCACACCAGGCCGGGCACGCATACGCCGCGCGGCGCGCGCGTGTGCCGCTCGCACAGCGAGAACGCGCCCATGTGCAGCACCGCGCCGGCCGCCAGGCCCGCCAGCGGCTGCTCCAGCGCCCACGTGCGCGCCAGCCGCCCGCAGCGCCCCTTGCACGGCTGGCACAGCTCCGACTGCGCGTCGCTCGCGTCTGCCGGCCGCGCGGCCGCGTCAGCGCGCACCCCCCGGCCGCCGGGCCGCGCGCCCGTGCGAGCACCCTCCCAAGCGAGCGGCTCGCCTGCATGCTTGCACTTCCCTTGCAGCGCGTGGCACCCGCTGTGCAGCACACGCTCTGCGGCGCTGTCGCGGTCCCGCCGGCTGCCGAGGGGCACGCAGCGGGGGGCCCGCGGCGCTCCGCGCTGTGACGCCACGCCGGGAGCGGGCGCAGCAGGCCCGTGAGGTGGGGCGCACTGCGCGGCGGGAAATTCGCGAAGGGCACGGCGCCTACGACCAGCGTGGTCGCCTGCTCAGCGCCCGCCGCCGGCTCGCCCTGGCCGCCGACTGTGGCCAGCAGGTGGCGCGCGCCCGTGCGGCAGCTGGCGCCCTCGCCTGTCTCGTTGGCGCAGCCCGCAGACGGGTCCCATGCGTACTCCACACCTGCGCCAGAGGCGGTGCTTGCTACAGCCGGTCCGCGTGCAATCGGCAGCCACCTCGGCAGCCGAGGTATAAAAGCAGCGACCGGGGTGCCCGCTCGCTCTGGGCGCGCACCCTCTTCCCGGTCGGGCTGCAGACCGAGCGGAACTTCAGGTGTCCGTCGGACAGGGGTAACCACGCCCCCGCCGGTGCCGGCGGCCGACCACGAGCTGCCGCCTGCAGTGACGCGTGATAGCATTGCTTAGCAAGCCACCCCCCCTCGAGCACCCGCGAGCCCCTGCACGCTGCATCCAGGCCTGTACACGCCTGCAGGCGCACCTGAACTGGTCGCCTGGCCTGCCGCCCCTCCCAGCAGGAGCACGGCGTACACGAGTGGCGAAAGCATCATCTCACGGGCTGCTCTGGAACCCACGCCCCACCCCCTGCTGCATGTGTGGGATCTGTGTACTGCCCCCAGCTCTGGCACCGATCTGGCCTAGCTCGCCCGCACTGCGTGTTTGACGTGACAGGCACCAAGTCGCGAGTAGTGTATGTGAGCGAACACTTGTTGATTTTGGGTGCAACAAAGTTTGCAGCGGCAAGAATAGTTGCAGTTGTTGTGCCTCCGCGGCAAGTATAGAATCGCAGTTTTCCGCGGCGTCGTCATTTTTGAAAAACTGACAGACCCTACCTTCCCCTGACTTCCCGGGCCTTGAGCCACGCCCTGCATTTGTCGTTACAGTCGCCAACCGCTGCGCAGAATCGGCCTCCTCGATCCTGTTCTAGAAGATTTTCACCAGGTGCTGTGAGCCCCTAGCTCTGGGCCCGCATCATGATGCGAACGCACAATTTTGCATGGCCGCCCCGCAGCCAGCCAACCATACGCGGGTCCCGCTCGACTCGCATAGGATTCATGCATGGGCAGTGTCACGCCTCAGTGGGGCAGGCGGGGGTCACAGGCCCCAGCCTGGACCCAGCGTGACTGTGCCGGCGCCCTCCCAGAGCTCACACGGCGCGGGCGCGCTCTCGCCCAGGCCTGCCATCGTGCTGTCCTGCGCCGTGGTGAGCACACGTGACTGCCTCGCCGCCGCGGTCACCCCTCCTTCTGGTCATGAGCGGTGCCTACAACGTGCAGGCGGCCTGACGTGTGGTGTTGCCCACTGTGCCCGCAGTCTGTCGAGCGGCGGCCAGCCTGCCCCAGCATGCGGATGCAGGCATTTCAGCTGCGCCTGCAGCGCATGCTTGGCCAGTACGCACCGGGCCAGGCTGCCCAAGCCGGCCCCGCTTGAGAGCCTGCAAGTGTCTGGGCAACGCGGTCCAACAAACGCCCGACTGCCCTGTACAAACATGCGGCCGGCCAAGCCGGCCAGCGCTGACGTCAGGCGTGAGCATGCACGGATGCCATGCCAGCTGCGCACCCAGTCCTGGTGGCCGTCGGCATAGTGATTGTAGCGCGGCGGCGGCCGGCGCGGCGCAGGCGCCGCGCGCCGCTGCGCGTCCTCCGGACGGGCCCCCAGCACCAGCACCTGCCCACCGGGGCGCTCCCATGCAGCCTGACACAGTACTGTGGCGGATCTACCATGCATGACACCTGTTGCCTAAGCAGCCCTAGCTGGCCGAAACAGGCTTAACAGTAGCACGCCTGGGTGCGCCGAAAGGCGCGCGCACTCCCCCGCCCTACCCAGAGCCTTCCTTCAAACGCCTGCAGGCGGCTGCGGGCCGTGGCTGCGGTGGCACCTGCGCAGTGCGGCTGCTCCTCCCCAGGCACCCAGCGCGAAGCGCGGCGCGCCCGAGCGCCGGGCGCGCACACCACTGGGGAGCATTTCGCGAGCGGCGCGCCAGTGTCTCCAAGGACGCACCCTGCTTGGCCGGGCCGCGCGCTGCAAGCCGCTCACGCTCCTCCTGCCCCTCCCGCTCGCGCGCGCGCCGCCTCGGACGCCGCCCTGGCCGCCCCACTCTGGCCGGCTGCCCGGCAGCGCGGCCCGGCCCTGCTGCCACGCGCTTCTGGCCGAGCGCGGTGGCAGCGGCTCGGCGGATTGTAGCTGGGGTCCGCTGTCAGCCACCATGAGCCCAAGCTCCTCCTCCACGTGAGCCTGGAGGCGCTGCACGGGCAGCCGCAGGCCGCAGACGGGGCATGCACCCACTGCCATGCCGGCGCGGCCAGGCTCCCGCTCGGCCGCCGCCTCTGGCGCTGCAGCCCTGTCGGTCGCAGGCGCCTGGCAGCGCGGCAGGGCGTCGCCATGTATGAGGCTGAGCAGACATGACGGCCGCGCAGGGGCGGCGTCCGCGGCGCGCTGCTCATATGCGGCTGCGAGTGCGGCCTGCGCCCTGCGTACGCACTGGTCAGGCGGGCGCTGTGCTCAGCTTGCTACATGACCACATTGCGTTCCGCGCACAAACCCGGACCTGGCAGCCTTCGCCTTGGCTCTAAAGTGCGAGAGCTTGACCTGTACTTCAGCTCCCATGGTCTGCCGCTACTTGACGTCACACGCCTGTACCACAGCCTCGTCGTCGTCCTCGGCCTTCTCTGTACGTTTTGAATCTGTGCCCTGTAGGGTCAGGGCTGCTGCAGCGTTCCACAGCAACGTCCCACCTCGCTCAGTGGTAAAGACTGCATCAAGTCACTTGACACAAAGGCTCCTCACACACGACGCCATGAACAGGAAGATGCTGGGTGCGGCGCCAGACCCCACGATATATTCAAGCAGATTTGTGCATTGAGTTTATATGCACTGACGCGCCGTACGCTCGCGTTAGATCTGGACCAGGTCCTGCGCAGGCTGGACTTCCCGCTGCGGCTCGCCGCGGACAGCATTGCCAGCCCCAACTTTCCGCTCATGGCAGGCTGTCTCGCGTGGCTGCTGCAGAGGTGCTCTGCCCGCTCATGACTGTTGCGCTCACAGGAGTCGCTCTGGCAGACTCCTGCGGCGCAGGGTGCACACGGTGCTGCGCCCTGCGACCGCGCTCAGCTCTGACACGGGTGCAAGTTTATTCTGCAAGACGCTGTGCACACCACGCAGGGTGGACCCAGCAGTGCGCCTGCCAAGGAGGCTGGACACCGAGCCGGCGCGCGCGCGCTTCCTGCACGCGGCCCTGCAGGCCGCGCAGGCGCGGGCGGGCCTGCGCCTGGACGCGCGGCGCCTGTACGGCGCGGACGCGGCCGCCGTGCCCGACCTCGCGCGCCTGGCGGCGCTGCTGCAGCCGCCCGCCGGCTCTGCCGCCGTGCGCGCGACGCAGCTCGCAAACTCGGTTGCACGAGTGTTGTCGGTCAGTACACCATTGGGCCCTCACAGCCTCCGCCCCGTTTCCGCCGAGCAGACCTGCTTGGCTGTAACCCTCTGCATGTCTCCCTCACTCTGTTTGGCATGGTCTTGAGCACGCCTTTGGGCGGCCACGATACACGCAGCCTCAAGAAAATGCGCATGCGTCGTGCAGGGCGAAGGCAACCTTCTGGCAGCCGGCACGAGCCGCGGCGCGGATGCCGACAGCGACCAGGCCGGGGCTGCGGACCCCTTGAGCGAGCGCCTGCTGGGGACCAGCCTGGAGGCGGCCGGGAGCGCGCTTCAGAGTGTACTGGAGCGGGAGCGCTGCTTGCGCGTCCTCCGCCAGAAGTGCGGCCCTCGCAGCACGCTCACTCGGCCAGGTGCAGCCAGCTGCAGGACGGCTGCAGCCGGGGAGCCGCAGCTGCGCAAGCGCATGCAGGAGCGGGGGCGGCGAGCCTGTCGCGTCGCATGTCGTGCACGGGGGCGCTTGGGGAAGGGCCGGTCATGTTTGAAGGAGCCTGCGCAGGTTCTTGAGCGCGCGCCGCAGCACATACCTGTGGTGCCGAGGAGCCGTGCGCCGCTTGCTGCTCGCGGAATGGTCGCGCGGCGCCGTGCTGGCAGTCAGGCAGTGAGCAGACGCGCCGACCCGCCAGCGCTCCGGCAGGGCGCTGAGCCTGTCGCCGGAGGAGGTCCGGCGGCGCCTGGAGCAGGGCGCCGCCGCAGCGGAGACGGCGGCCGAGGCCGCCGTCGCCGCGGTCGACGCGCTGGCGCTGCAGGAGCGGTGCGCGCGCTGCGCCCCGCAATGAGGAAGGGTAAGAAGGGAGGAGTCGCGGCCATGACCACGAGGCCGCGGTGGCAAGGTGGCCGCTCTGGCGACGCGCTATTCAGCGTGCCGCGACCGCGCGGGCAGCGGAGCGCGCGGCTGCGCGCGCCTTGGCCCCGCGCGGAGCGCGGGGCGCTGACGCGGCGCGCGGCGCGCGCAGGGCCGCACAGGCGCGGCTGGCGGTGCGGCGAACGGAGGCGGGCCGCGCGGCGGAGCGGCTGGCGGCGCTGGCAGGCGTGCGGCCGGCGCACCAGGGCGAGCTGGAGCGGCTGCAGGCGCAGCTGGGCGCGCTCTTCACGGCCTACCTGCAGCGGTGCGGCCCGGGGGCCGCAGCAGCGGGTGAGCACCCGGCAGGTGCGGGGGTGCATGCATGGACAGGCCAGAAGCATGGTATGGCCAGCATCTGAGCGCCTGACGCCTCTTAGATGGCGTGCTGGTGGGCATGCACCCCCCATGCGCTGCCAGGCCGTCGCACACATGGCGCTGCGACAGCTGCAGCTGCGCAGTGCAAAGTCAGGCAGTCGTGCAGCGCTGGCAGGAATCCATGCATGACGTGTACAACCGACAAGCAGCCAGAAAGCGTTGGTAGCGCAGGATAAGCAGCGCGCGTGGCTGTGGATGGGGTGGAGCCAACAGCGAGTCCCCAGGGCTGACGGATGGATGGCATGCCAGATGCGCTGCAGGCAACAAGCGCATGTCCTGGTGCTGGTCCTGGTCCTGGTGCACCTAGTGCGAGAGGGCGCGCGCGCCGGCGCGCAGGTCGCGCAACCTGGAGTGGCTGGAAGCCCGGCTGGACTCGCACCAGGCCGAGGAGCGCGCCCAGCTCAAAGCGGAGGCCAGGCGCGCGCCACCTCACTGCTGCGCCCGTGACACGCGGCACCGGAATCGTTTGGTGCCCATGCACCCTCACACCTCTGCCATGCAGCATACGTCAACAGTGCGCGGGGCACTTTGCTCCACGCTTGCTGCCGCGGCACATATTGACTGGACTCGGCCCGAGTGCTCATACAGCAAGAGGTGAAGTGGCGCATGCTTCCAGGCGCAAGCGGCGCCGGCAGCGCCGCGCAGCCGCGGAGGAGCTACGCCGCACGCGCGGCGGCGGCGGCAGCGACGCCGAGGCGGCCAGCGACGGCTCCAGCGGCGGCTCGCAGAGCAGCCATGCGTCCAGCATGTCGGCGCGCTCGGCGCGCGCCGCCAGCCCCCCCGTCTGGGCCGACGCGGGCGGGGGGTGGATGAGCAGCGCGGGCGCAGGGGTGCAGGTGCAATCGGTGGGCCGGCCAGACTTGTGAGTTCTTCCTGGCCACAATGAGGCGGCCAGCGTGCGTTCAGGCGGCAACTGCGCTGCTTAGCAGCGCAATGTCATGTCTGTCATCAACGATGAAAATGGTGAGGGGGAGGCCTGCACAAGGAGCTCTGGCTACGCGGATCATGGTGCAGAAGGTAGCTGAAGCAGTGAAGGACAGAGTCCCTGGGGCTGTAGCGTGCCACATGCTGCTCTGAGGTGAGCACAGCCTAACGCCGCCAATACAAAGCCTTACACAGCCTGGTGCTCCCGCATCACAGCCAGAGAGCGCTGCAAGTGCCCGAAAAGTACACCAATGCACGCCACAAGCTGCGCGCCTGCTGCCAAACAAATAAGCAGAAACATGGCATCACAGCAGGACGACGCAGCTGACAAAAGCGGTGCCCAGCGCCACACCGGCGGTAACAGTGCAGCCAAGTTCGGTGGGTGGCGCCAAAACCTAGTGCGGGACCGTACAACCAAACCTGTACACAGTCCCTGCCACAAGTGGCTCGCACGCGCGAAAACTTCACAGAGCGCACTTACAGGCGGCAGCGGCGTCACGTCCCGAGCATGCAGCCGCGCCGCTGCTGCGGCTCCGACCTCGTGCGCCCGGCGTCGGGCCGCGCAGCCCGTCAGAGAACGTGCACAAGCTGTGCCAGTGTGGCCGCCGCGCGCGCAGCGCCGCGCCGCAAGCCGGGCGCAAGATCTGCTGGGCGCAGGAGAGGTGGCAGTGCACAAACGCGGCGAGCTAGCGGCTTGCATCGGGCGCGCGCACGGCCGCGCTGCTGCCCGCGCCGGCCGCCCACGCCGGCCTGCCGCGCCGGCCAGGCGCAGCAAGAGCTTGGAGAGGCGCAGCCACCTGCCACGCGCCACCACGCGCCGGGGCCCGCCACTGCCCGCATGAGCGGCTCCCCGCAGCAGCTACCCGCGTCGCGCGCCGCGCTGCGCGGCAGGCGAGCGCCGCCCTGGCCTGACCCCCCCACACCGCGTGTTATGCCTGCCGCGCGCCCGGCGCTCCGCCCAGCGGCGGGCCGGTCGGCGGCCTGCCGTGCACCGGCGGCGCCTGCCCGCCGCCGGCCGCCGCTTCCTGGGCGCCCGCGCGCGCGGGCGCGGCGGCCGGTTTTGCGGGCGAGGCCGCGGCAGAGGAGGCGGCACTGCCGCCCGCCTCAGGTGGCGCCGCCACGCAGGTCGTCCGCGGCGCCGCCGGGTCCAGGGAGGACGGCGCGGAGTGCGGCGCGGGGCCCAAGGCGCCCTGCCGCGCGGCGCGCGCCCGCGTCAGCAGTATTTTTCTGCAGGGCGGGGCGCCCGCGCCGTGCCTGGCCCACAGCGCCTGAGCCCAGGCGCCCGGGGCAGTCCGGCGCCAAATATCAGCAGGGCACATAAGCCAGCGGCACTCTCCCTGACTCGCGAGCTGCAGTCACGCTAGCCCCTGCTGCGCAGGGCGGTCGGCGGGGCCCGCCGCGCGCGCCTGGCCGCCGGCGTCCGCCTCCGGGCGCTCGGGGTGGCTGGACGTCGCGCGCAGCTGCTCCGAGTTGCTCACCGAGCCGCTGCGCGCCGGCAGCACGGCCAGCACCTCCGCCAGCACGGCCAGCTCGCTGTTCGCGCTGTGCGCGCGGTCGGCGAGCACGCCCGTGACGGCCGCGCGCTGCGCGGCCGCCTGCCGCGCTGCCGCGTCGTCGTCATCGTCGTCCATCGCCTGCGCGGCCGGCGCACCCGGTAGGTAAGGGTTGGGTAGGGTCCGTCTCTACCCAACATCCAGGTGTGGATAGCGGTGACGCCGCAGACAGAGTGGCGGCATCACACGGCGGGCTGCCGCACGCGAGCCAGATGCCAGAGTACGCGCCTCGAGCGCGTGCGCGGCGAACAGCGACGACTGGAAGCCGTTACCGGCCGCCGCCGCGCGCCGCTTCTCCTCACGCAGCTTCTCCTCCACGACCCGCAGGTTCTCCGCTGCGACCCCGCCCGGCCGCCCGGTCAGCATCCCCACAGACGCCGAGCAACCCTACCGTGTGCGCCGCCTCTCCGCGCTCCCACCGCCGGCGCTGGCTGCTCACTAAGCGCGAGCAGTCTGGACCGCGAGACGCACCCACCGCTCGCCGGCAACGCGCCGGCGTCTCGGCGCAGCGCAGCGCGGGCATGCGGGTAGGGTTGGGGAAGGGTCCGGCCCGGCGCGCACCGATGACCGTGTTGCCCGGGTCGGCCGCCAGCACCTTCTTGTAGCAGTTGCGCGCCTTGCCGTAGTTCTGCGCCACCTCGCGGTACCAGTGGCCCAGCCACGCGGTCGCCTCCATCTGCGTCGCGCGCCGCGCCCGGCCGCTTGAGGCACTAGCTTGGCAAGGTCAGGGCCGCGGCTGCTTTGCGTTGCTGGACACGCAGCCCACACGACCTGGCCGCACGCCGCCAGCGGCCAGGAGGCCGAACGTCGGACGAGGCGGCAGGCGCGGCTGATGGTGCTGGTGTGGTGCTGGTGTGAGTCACATGCGCCTTTTGATGCGCAGCCTGGCGAAAGCGTGAGACTGCATGCTGCGTGGCGCTGTGCCGAGCCCAGGTCACGGGCGCTGTTGGGCGCGCGCGCCTGCGAGTCGCACTCTTCGCAACTCGCGATCTCAAAGTGCGTGCGGGCCTCCTTCGGGTCGTCCCGCTTCGCGCCGCCCATGGTCCACAGGATGCGCCCCTGCGCATGCCATCGCATTCGGCTGCTGGGACTGCCGCTCTATAAACAGCACCGTGAACAGACAATGCCAGCAACAAACCAGGCTTGCATAACTCATGTCGCAAACCATACTACATAGGGCCAAACGCGCGCGAGTGCTGCTCAGCACGCATGCTGTGCCACTGAGGCGCATATGACAGCATGCGGGAGGGCCCGCAAGGCGGTGCACCCCAGCCGGCGGGCGGCGCGCCAGCGCCCAGCGCGCACCAACTTGTAATGGTGCTCAGCGATCTCGATCTCGGTGACGGCGCAGCCCTCGCGGTGCGCGACCTCGATCGCCTTCTCCAGGTGCATCTTGGCGGTCTGCGCGCCCTCACGGCAGCGCTCAGACGCCCTAACCCTGACCCTATGGCTGCAGCCATTGTACCACGCATGACCGACGCTCTGCGGGCTCTGCCCGATGCCCGCCAGGAAGGCAAGCCTGCAATGCAGGAGGGCAGCTTCTCCGTGCATGCCAACGCTGTTCCACGACCATGCGCATGCTCGATATGCCCCTCCCCCGGGCTCAAATCAGAACAACGGCACGCAGCGGCGGCCGGCGCGCGGCCGGCACGCGCGCGCACCGCCAGGTCGCCGTCCTCGAACACCAGCCACGCGTACTCGGAGTGCGCCCAGTGCTCCGCGGGCGGCCCGCGCCCGATGAGCGCCTTGCCCAGGATGCGCTCGTACTGCGCCTTGCCGGCGCGCCGGTCGCCGCGCTCCAGCGCGATCTTGGCCAGCCCGCGCATGGCCTGCTGGCGCACCGACACCGGCGGCGAGCCCGACATCTCGTCGAACGCGCTCACGCCCTCCGTGGTCCACCCTGCGCGCGCGCGGCGCGCGCTCGTCGCGCGCACTAAGCCTGGTGTTGCATGGACAGCACGCAGCTTATCGCCCGCACGCGCTTCGTATGCCGTGCACGCCTTTTCCAGGCCCGCAGGCCAACACCCAGTTCTGACCCGCCCCAACAGCAATGCCTATGCTGCATCCGCAGCCCTGTGCGGTGCTCAGACAATGCAGGCCTGGCCTAGTAGAGGCGGCGGGCGCGGCGCGCGCCCGCCAGGACCTTGAACGCGAACTCGCTCTCATCCAGGCGGCCCAGGCGGCGCAGGCAGCGCGCGTAGCACAGGCGCAGGCTGAGCGCGAACTGGCCCAGCGTCTCGCAGCCGGCCGCGCGCCGGCGCACGCTCCACTCCAGGCCGCGCACGGACGTCTCGTACGCCTCGGCCCACGAGCGGTTCTGGTACTGCAGCTCCGCCAGCGCCTTCCAGCCGGCCGCGCTGTCCGCGCCGGCCTCCACCGCGCCCTTCAGCGCCTGCGCGCGCGCGCGCGCGCCCGATCAGGCCGCCTGCGCGTGACCGCCCACACGCAGGGCGCCTGGATGCCTGGCGCGCTTCAAACCGCGCGCTGCTCTGTAACTGCACCTCTGTGAGCAGGAGGCGGTCCCTCTTGCTTCAACGTCAAAGCAAACGCCCTTCATGTCACGGCTCAGCCGCCCTCGGCGCGCCTTGGTGATCTGGCGCCGCCGCGCGAGCGTGCTGGGCGCCTCCGGGTCGGACAGGAAGCGCCGCCGCAGCGCCAGGCCGACCGCCACGTACGCCGCGGGCGCCCAGGGGAACTGGTGCGCCAGCTTGCGCCCAAAGTCCTCCACTTTGGTCACCACGGGTCGGCCGCTGGCGTCCAGGCCCGACTCGGCCGCCTGCGCCTGCCGGTCGGCCACCGCCACCGCGTCCGCCGCCATCTGCGCGCGCGCGCCGCCCCGCTCGGGCGGCTCGCTCGGCGCGCCCGCGCCGCCCCGCTCGGGCGGCTTGCTCAGAGCGCGCGCGCGCGCGGACGCTTGACAGCGCAGCGTGTGTGCCACACAGGTGGCCGCTTGGGATGCGAGGCGGAATGATATCTGGTGGCGCAGATGGAACAAAGGCGAAAGAGCACATGCGCAACAAGAGCAGAGAGTGCTCTGTGCGGCGGCATGTGAGGGGCAGCGGCGGGGGTGCGGGACCTGCTGCAGGTTGGCGCGCCCGACGCCCGGCGCAATGGAGTTGCCGCGGTACCAGTTGAGCTGCGTGGACACGCGCGGCGAGGCCAGGTTGGAGTAGGAGCCGCTGATGCGCGTCAGCCGCCGCGGCGAGGTCACGCCGCCGGTGGCGCACGTGTTGATCTCCAGCGGGTCCTGGCGCACAGCGGCGTAGGCTTAGGGTTGCTTCTCTGCTGACAGCGCCGGCGTGCGGGCGGTCAGCTTGCTGCTGACTCGTGTCCTCAGTCCGGCGCGGCCCCGCACATGACCTTGGGGG
>JAABUV010006416.1_pt1 | contig 12830 bp, 7 predicted proteins | sample 5559971 | NCBI WGS metagenome assembly JAABUV01 (sample SAMN10711881, study PRJNA513362) | rock metagenome | isolation source: Antarctica rocks | place: Antarctica: Victoria Land, Knobhead nord | collected 2015-12-19
TCGAAGGCGCAGCATCTCATCAAAGCGTCCACTGCGCGCGAACGACCCGCCGCGTGCAGTACAAACGGGTCACCCAACTAAGGATCTTGGCGCATCCCATGCTGGCCAGCAGGAAGGAGTCACCGCTGGCCAGGCCTGCTGAGACACCTGCCGCTTGCAGTCGCTGAAGATCGCGCCGGCAAGCCATCGGCTGGTCCACGAACTAGCGACGCGGGCGGGGTGTGTAGGTGCTCTACCGGCCGGGCGTCGCCCACCGTTTCGGCAGGTCACTCGCGACGCAGGTGCGGGCGGACAAGCCGACGACCATCTCTGCACGCAGTTCCAGTAAGCCACGGCGTGAATTTGACACGCCCGTGCCGGACCCGTACGGTCCGGAGCGTGTTGCAGATCTCCGTAATCCGCTAGCGCGTCGCACGTTCGCCCGGCGTACCTCCCCCGGCAATGAACGCGACGCGCAACCCCTTGGTCACCGCCTATCGGTGACGAGGGGTTTTTTATTGCCCAGAACCGCGGGCTGTGGAGGTGCATTTCTTCGGCGGCGCCGCCCGGCGTACGCCCCGACCCGGCCGGTGCGACGTTCTTACTGCGCAATCCACCTACAAGGCCCCTAGATCGGGTTCGATGAAGCGTCGGAAGGTTTTCCAATGAGCCAGATACCGATGGCGCCGGGCCGGGACGTGCCGGTCGCCTCTCACGTCGTTGTCCCGCAGTCACGTCATCGCGCGCATCACTGTGCCGCCCAGCCCGCGTCTGCGCCTGCCCTGGAACACATGACCGGCGCGCAGTCGGTCTTGCGTTCGCTGGAGGAGGCCGGCGTCGAGATTGTCTTCGGTATCCCGGGCGGTGCTGTGCTGCCGCTCTACGACCCGCTCCTGGACTCCGAAAAGGTGCGGCACATCCTCGTCCGCCACGAGCAGGGCGCGGGCCATGCGGCGACCGGCTACGCGCAGGCGTCCGGCAAGACCGGTGTTTGTCTGGCGACCTCGGGGCCGGGTGCAACGAACCTGGTCACCCCGATCGCAGATGCTCACATGGATTCGGTGCCGCTGGTGGTTATCACCGGGCAGGTCGGCCGTCCGTTCATTGGCACGGACGGTTTCCAGGAGGCCGACATCTGCGGTATCACCATGCCGATCACCAAGCACAACTTCATGGTCACCGACCCAGCGGAAATACCTCTGATCCTGGCGCAAGCCTTCTACCTCGCATCTACCGGTCGTCCCGGACCGGTGCTGGTCGACATCCCGAAGGACATCCTGCAAGCCGAGACGGTGTTCTCGTGGCCGACCGACGTCCACCTGGCCGGCTACCGGCCGGCGTCCAAGCCGCATGCCGGTCGGATCAGCGCGGCCGCCAAGCTCATCGCGTCAGCGCGCCGGCCTGTGTACTACGTCGGCGGTGGCGTGCTCAAGTCTCATGCCACCGAGCAGCTCAAGGTGCTCGCCGAACTCACCGGCATTCCGGTGGTCACCACGCTGATGGCGCGCGGTGCGTTCCCGGACTCGCACATCCAGCACTTGGGCATGCCTGGCATGCACGGCACCGTGGCCGCGGTAGCCGCAATGCAACGCGCCGATGTGATTGTGGCACTGGGAGCTCGGTTCGACGACCGGGTGACCGGGCAGCTGTCGACCTTCGCACCTGGCGCGACGATCATCCACGCCGACATCGACCCTGCCGAGATCGGTAAGAATCGCGCGGTCGACGTGCCGATCGTCGGGGATGCGAAGGAGGTCATCCTGGAATTGATCGCCGCCGTCGCCATCGAGCAGACGGATGGCGGCCCCGGCGATCTGACGGCCTGGTGGGCTGAACTCGACGCGATCCGGGAGACGTTCCCGCTGGGCTACGACTGGCCGCCGGACGGCAGCCTGTCACCGCAGTACGTGATCGAGCGGCTCGGCCGGATCAGCGGCCCGGACACCATCTTCGCGGCCGGTGTCGGTCAGCACCAGATGTGGGCGGCTCAGTTCATCTCCTACGAAAAGCCTTACACCTGGCTCAATTCCGGGGGCCTGGGCACGATGGGCTACGCCGTCCCCGCGGCCATGGGCGCGAAGATGGGGATGCCCGGCTCGGTGGTCTGGGCCATCGACGGCGACGGCTGCTTCCAGATGACCAACCAGGAACTGGCCACCTGCGCGATCGAGGGCATCCCGATCAAGGTCGCCATCATCAACAACGGCAACCTCGGCATGGTCCGCCAGTGGCAGACGCTGTTCTACGGCGAGCGGTACAGCCAGACTGATCTCGGTACGCACAGACACCGCATTCCGGACTTCAAGATGCTCGCCGAGGCCTACGGCTGCGTCGGGCTGCGCTGCGAGTCCAGGGAGGACGTGGACGCCACGATCGAGGCCGCGATGGCGATCAACGACAGGCCGGTTGTCATCGACTTCGTGGTCGGTGCCGACGCGCAGGTCTGGCCGATGGTCGCCTCCGGCACCGGCAACAGCCAGATCATGGCCGCCCGCGACGTCCGACCGCTCTTTGACGAGGAATAAGGATAAGCACCAATAACGTTATCGGTCCTGGTCGAGTACAAACCCGGTGCGCTGGCTAGGGTTTCGTCGCTGTTTTCGCGGCGGCAGTGCAACATCCACTCGCTTGCGGTCGGTCCGACCAAGAACCCAGAGCTGTACCGGATGACGATCGTGGTCGCCGTCGACGCGCTCCCGCCGGAACATGTTGGCCAACGTGCTGAAAAAATCGCGGAGCTCCTGCCGGCGGCGTCCGTATAGCGGTAGCTGTCCTAGACCGCCGACCAATGACGGTCGGGGCATTCAGGCGGTCATCGCAATTGGTGGCGTTGCTGGTTCAAACCGTAGACACTGCATCACTTGTGCGGGGTGCTGCACGGTCAGCGATCAGGGATCGCAATTGGAACATGTTGATCGAGCAGCGCCTCGCTCTGTACCGAAGTACACCGGGCCCGGTATAAACCTGGCGAGCATCACCGAGGCCAGGACGCCTCGGGCAACTCGCGGTCTCTCGCGATTGTCGCCACTGTCGTCGGCTCCTACCATCTCGCGTCTGCTGGATGGGCCGAGCCGACGAAGTCAAGGCCACCGTCGATGCTGCATCGTTTGCCTGGTGATCTCAGCTCTGTCGGGTACCAACCAGACCGCCGACATTGCGTGACTGCGCCAGGGCGCGTGCCACGTCCCGACTGTTCCCCTCACCCTGGTGTAGCAAATATCGCACTGCAACCCAACGCTGCGGAGGCTGCCCGACCATGAAGCGCCCGCTGACCCTCGAGGACCTGACCCGAGTTCAGGTTCCGACGGATCCGACGATCTCTCCGGACGGCCGCACAGTTGTTTACGCGCTGCGCAGCACGCGGGGCGATGAGGTTGGCACAGGTATCCGCGCGACCCCCGAAAGTTCCGGGGAGGTCGGCGACCACGTCCCGAGCGGCACCAGGCGCGGTGGCGCTGAGGACGGGGCAACTGCCGAGGAGGCTGCCAACTCCAACGGTCTGCTGCCGGACGCCGACCGTCAACGCCTCTGGATCGTCGGCGCAGCAGTGTCCGACGACCGGGACGCGAGACCGTTGACGACAGGCCGTTCCGATACCTCACCGCGGTATTCCCCTTCTGGCCAGACGCTGGCGTTCGTCCGGGCGATCGCCGGCCCAGGTCAGATCTATCTGATGGACATGACGGGCCCGAGTGAGCCGCGGAAGCTCACGAGCCTGCCGCTGGGGGTGGGCAATCCGGTGTGGAGCCCGGACGGTGCGCGCATCGCCTTCACGGCACTGGTCGACCGGGCGGCGTCCGCCGGCGAGGATGCGACCGCCATCGACAAGCGTCGGTCGACCGCTCCCCAGGTCAGCGCTGCGCTGCAGTACAAGGCCGACGGCGCCGGCAAGCTGGGCACGCTGCGCACCCAGCTGCACGTCGTCGATGTCCCGAGCGGCGCCTGCCGCCAGCTCACCGACATCGACGGGCACCTCGACGGGGCGTCCTGGCACCCGACCGGCTCCCAAATCGTCGTGGCAGGATCACTCGCCGACCGTGGCGACGTGGCCGGCACTAGCGAAACCTATCTGGTCGATCCGGACGGAGCCGAGCGACAAACCACGCTGGATTCCATTGGCTTTACCGGCGGCGTGGCCGCACTGGGCCAGTGGACCCCGGACGGCGCCGACCTGCTGGTCATCGGGCGCCAGGCGGTCGAGGTAGGCCACCTGAGATTGCTGCGCATCCACCCCGACGGGGAACTCGTCGCCGACTTGACCGCGCCGCTGGACCGCAACGTGATGCCCGGCGGCCCCGGTTACCCGGGCGGCCTCCCGCAGGCGGCCGCGGACGGGAAAACCGTGCTGTTCTGCGCCCGGGATCGGGGGTGCACCGGTCTGTATCGGGTCGAACTAGACGGCGCTTCACACCCCGAGCCGCTGCTGGCGTCCGGGGATCGGGTGGTCGCCGGATTGTCCGTCGCCGCCGACGCCCCGATGGCCGCTTGCGTGGTCGCCGACCGCTCCGGCTACGGCGAGGTCGTAGTGGTCGACACGGCATCTGGAGACGCCAGAACCCTGACGCGCCACACGGAGACCTCGATCCCCGACGTCGCGCTGGTCGCCCCGACCGACCGCATCTTCACCATCGCCGATGGGTCGACGGTGCACGGATTCCTGCTCGGGCCCGCCGACGCCGCGGGCCCCACCCCGCTGCTACTGGACATTCACGGGGGTCCGCACAACGCCTGGAGCCCTTCACCGGACCTGGGTCACGGATATCAGCAGTTGCTCGTCGCCGCCGGATGGACCGTGCTCACATTGAACCCCCGGGCCAGCGACGGCTACGGCGAGGTCTTCTATGCCGCTACCGTCGGCAAGTGGGGAATCGGTGACCAGGAGGATTTCCTCGACCCGGTCCGCGAACTGATCGCCGACGGGACTGCCGACCCCGATCGGGTCGCCGTCACCGGCTACAGCTACGGCGGGTACATGACCTGCTGGCTCACCGGTCATTCCGACCTGTTCGCCGCAGCGATCCCAGGCGGGGTGGTCGCAGACACCGTCGCCATGATCGCCTCCGACGTGGGCTTCCCCGGCACGACCATGGAACTGGGCGGCACCCCGTGGGACAACCGCTCGCTTGTTGCGGCGCAGTCCCCCTACGAGTCAGTGGCGGCGGTGACGGCGCCGACACTGATCCTGCACGGCGGCGCCGACGAACGCTGCCCCGCCACCCAGGCCGAACAGTGGTTCGTCGCGTTGCGCGCCCGCGGCGTCCCCACGGAAATGGTGCTCTATCCGGGCGCCTCACATCTGTTCATCCTCAACGGCAGGCCCGAGCATCGCCGGGACTATTCGCAGCGGATCCTCGACTGGCTCGACCGGTACGCGGGTGAAAAGCGGTGACCACCCGACCGGGCCACCTCTGCTGCCGCGGTCCTGACCGCGACCGGCGACGGCTTCCGCCCCGACCCGGGACGTCGACGACACAGCCGCGCCCCGTCGGCCGCGACAAGGCCATTGCATCAATTCATCAAGGGTTCCCGCCGGACCTGTTGGCGGACCCCACGATGGCGCGCGCCGTGCTTGTCTGCCGCCGACGTTGGTTCGTCGGCGCCGATCGCCCACGCTTTGAGATACCGCTATCGGCAATGAGGAGCTAACACATGAGCGACCATCTGCAGGAGATGCTTGACACGCACGCGGCCAGGACCGGCACGCCCGGCGCAGCCGTCGGCGTCTATCTCGACGGGAACGAGTACTACGCCTATCACGGCGTGACCAGCGTCGAGAATCCGTTGCCGGTAGGGGCGAACACGTTGTTCCAGTTCGGTTCCACCGGCAAGACGTTCACGGCGACCGCGATGATGCGGCTGGTGGAAGCAGGCAAGGTCGACTGGGATGCGCCCGTCCGCACCTACGTTCCGGAGCTCAAACTCTCCAACGAGCAGACGGCCGCCACGGTCACCGTCCTGCAGTTGTTCAATCACACCGCCGGCTGGGCCGGCGACTTCATGGGCGCCGGCAGCGACTTGGGCGACGACGCACTCGCCCGCTACGTCACCGCCATGGCCACACTCCCCCAGGAGTACCCGCTCGGCACAGGCGCGTCCTACAACAACGCGTCGCTGTCCCTGGCCGGCCGGGTCATCGAAAAGGTGACGGGCAAACGGTTCGAGGACGCCATCGCCGAATTGATCTTCACACCGTTGGGCATGGGGCACTCGTTTTTCTTCGCCAACGACGTGATGACCCGTCGGTTCGTCGTCGGCCACAACTCCGATCCCGATGGAAACTTCACCGTCGCCCGGCCGTGGGCGTTGCCCCGCTCCGGCGCACCCGCGGGCGGGATCACCGCCAACGCCGGCGATCAGGTTGCCTGGATCCGCTTCCACCTCGGTGAGGGCACGGCGGCGGACGGAACCCGCCTGGTGAGCAGGCAGAACCTGGAGAAGATGAGGGAGCCGACCGTCCACATGCCGGGCAGCGCCTTGGGCGACGCCGTGGGTATCAGCTGGATGCTCAAGGACGTCGACGGAGTGCGACTGGTCAGCCACGGCGGGTCGACGCTGGGCCAGCAGTCCGCGTTCGTGATGGTTCCGGACAAACACTTTGGGATCGCGGTGCTGACCAACGCCAGCTCCGCGGGAAGCGATTTGAACCACGGCCTGGTCCGCGACGCGCTGGCCCACTTCGTCGGCGTGGTGGAGTCCGACCCGGAACCCGCCGCCCGAGACCTGAAGGAACTGACGGAATTCATCGGCGACTACGACACCATCGCCATGTCACTTCAGGTCCGGGAGTCCGCCGACGGGCTGCTGGTGGACGCAGCGGCGAAGCCGGCGTTCCTGCAGGCCATTGGTGCCTCGGAAGAGGACTTCGCCGAGCCTCCGATGGCCATCGGCATGGTCGGATCCCAGGGCGATCAATTCGTCGCCACCGACGGGGCCAGCAAGGGGATGACGGGCTATTTCGCGCGGGATGACTCCGGTGCCGTGTCCGGGATCCACCTGGGTGGACGGCTGGCCGGGCGAGTCTGACGCGGTGACCGGCGGCGCGGCGCTCTTACAATTGGCCGAGCCGCCGTGGCGGTCACTCGATCCTACGGATTTAGTGTGCTCGTCGCATGGGACCGGTTGGTAGAGCCCATGGCCGAGCCCCGCGGTATTTCGCTGCCCAGCGGCAGCCTGACTGATGGCATCGCGGCGGAGGTCAGATGCGAGGCGCACGCGTCCAGCGAGTCGAAGCCACCCCGACGTCCAATCTGGAAGCTGCCGTCCGCGAACTTCATCGGATTGGTCGGAATATTGCGGAGTGTGCAAAAACGGGCTCAGGCCACTGTTGCGGTACAGCTCGGTCGTCACACGCTGACGCGGCGGCGCCACGGTGATGTTTCATCACCGCTCCGCTCGGGCAAACATCGCGAGATCGCTGTTTGGGTGCGCGTCGATGAACCCCGGCGAAAAAGCCCGACCGGACGCGTCGAGCGCGCTGAGCCTGCGTGTCGGTCAGCGAGCCGGGGGACGGTGATGATCCCGGCCGTGACCGCGACATCGGCCCGCGCACCAGCCCCGGCGTCAGTCGCTGACTTTCGGGGTGGCCCGCACTCCGAGGTGGACGTAGCGGGTGCCGTCCGCGATCGAGTAGAACAGCACCGGCGTCCAGTTGGCCGAGCCGCGAATCCTTGCTGCGAAACGGTTCTCGGAGATCGGTACCAGTTCATACTCGTGGCTTTCCGGATCGAGTTCGGCCATTGCCCCGGTCGGTGTCGTGGTCAGCACCAGGCGACCGTCGCGCAGCTCGAACACCTCGTCGACGCTGGCGCGCGAATACGTGCCCACGTATGGTTGCAGGTCGATCGACGGCGGGTTCTCCGGCGGCGCGAACGGCGCCGGCATGCTCACGCCCGCCAGGTCGGCGAAGATCTCCGCGTACAGGTCCTGGTAGAGCCCGCGGGCGTCGCCACCATTGGTCAGCAACGCCACCGCAAATTCCTGCTCCGGCAGGATCCGCATGAATGCGCCCTGGCCGACGGTGCTGCCGTCGTGGCCGAACAGCCGGTGCCCGTCCCAGCCGAACCGGATCCAGCCAAGCCCCCAGGAGTCGCCCAGCACGTCAGGATCGGGCAGATCCACCTCATGCTGCGTCATGGCATCGGCCGCCTCCTGCGACAGAATCCGGCTGTCGTCCGGAGCCAGACCGCCGGCCAGGTGCATCTTGGCGAATTCGAGCAGGTCGTGCACCCTGGCGGTGATCGTGCCGGCCGGGCCTGCGCTGCGGGGCAGCTGCCATAGCCGAGCGGGCTGCGGATCCTCACCCGGATTTCCCAGGTGCCCGACGGCGGCGCGGTGCAGGATCGCCTCTTCGGGCAGGGTCACCGTGGCCGTTAGGCCCAGCGGTTCGATGATCCGCTCGCGCAGCACGGCATCCCACGTCTTGCCCGTGAGTACCTCGATGATCCGGCCGGCGAGGGAAAATCCGGAGTTACAGTAGGAGAACGTCGCACCGATCGGGTGATTCTGGGCGACCGTGTCCATGTCAGCCACGTACTTCTCCAGGCAGTCGTCGCCCCGGCCGGTGTCGGTGAAGACGTCTCCGTCGATGCCGCTGGTGTGGGTCAGCAGGTGCCGGATGGTGACCTGCTTGCTCACCTGCGGGTCGGAGACCGCAAAGTCGGGAATGATCTCGGCGACCGGGGTGTCCAGGGTCAGTTTTCCCTCGTCGACCAATTGCATGATCAACGTGGTGGTCCACACCTTGGTAATGGATCCGATCTGAAAGACGGAGTCCGGCGTCGCCCCGACCAGGGTCTTCCTGCTCAGCAGCCCGGCTGCGACGTCCACGATCTCGCCGCCGGACAGGATACCCAGAGCCGCTGCCGGAACCTTGTGCTTGGCGATCAGTTCCGCCAGCCGGGCCCGCCACCGGGCCCCGTCGATGGGCGCCGGCCGAGCCGCGCCGCTCTTTCCGTCAGGTGATGTCGCTAGCTGCTGTTCGTTGCTCATCGTTGCCTTCCTCGTTTTGTTGGTGGTGGGGCCGGGCGGTCGGGGTCAGCCGCCGCGTCATCGGCTCTCCGGCGAGTAGTCCGCGGGCGTCAGGTCGCCGACAACTCTGGCGGCCCGGTTCCGGCGAAATGGCATGCCGCGTGGTGCGGTCGATCGGCGGCGCCGATCGATGGATCGTCGGTCGGGCAGATCTCGCGCCCGGGCAGCACTAATGGGCCGATGGGGCAGCGGGGATGGAACCGGCAGCCGGGGGGCGGATCGTGCGGGTCGGACGGATCGGTCTGCAGCCGCTCGTCCCTGGTCCGCAAAAAGGTCTCGCCAAGATTCGGGGACGAGTCCAACAGGGATCTGGTGTAGGGGTGCTGGGGGTCGGCGAGAACTGCGTCAGCAGGCCCGTACTCCACCACCCGACCCAGGTACATCACGGCGATGTAGTCGCTGACGAACCGCACGACCGCCAGGTTGTGGGAGATGAACAGCATCGACAAGCCCAGCTCACGATGCACCCGCCGGATGAGGTTCAGCACGGCGCCCTGCACGGAGACGTCCAGGGCGGAGGTCACCTCGTCGGCGATGAGCACCTTCGGATCGCCGGCCAGGGCGCGAGCCAGCGCGACCCGCTGCCGCTGGCCGCCGGACAGCGAACCGGGCAGGTACTCAGCCCGGTCCGGATCCAGCGCGACCAGTTCCAGCAGCCTGCGCACCTCGGTGCGCCGGGCTGCCCGGCCGCGCACGTTCGGCAGGGCCTCGGCGATCGACTGCCCGATCGACATCCGCGGATCCAGCGAGGAGTACGGATCCTGGAAGACCATCTGGATGGGACGCGCCCCCCGGCCGCGGTAGCGGACCGGGGCGCCGTCGAGCAGAACCTGACCGGAGGTTACCGGAGCGAGACCGACGGCGGCCTTGGCCAGCGTGGACTTTCCCGACCCGGACTCGCCGACCAGACCCACGACGGCCCCGTCGGGCAGCAGCAGATCGATATTGTCCACGGCTCGAAGCGCGTTCCCGCCTTGGCCGAACTGCACGGTGACGCCGCGGAATTCAAGCGCGCTCATCGGTGCCCGTCGGCGTAGAGGTACGGCTGCGGTCGACGGGCCCGGACTGCGGGTGCCAACACGCCGCGGCATGCCCGAGGCCCCGGTCGACCAGCGCCGGGTCCTGGGCGCGGCACCGGTCGGTGGCGAACGGGCACCGGGCAGCGAACGCGCAGCCGATCGGGAACGCGGACGGATCCGGCGGTCGGCCCGCAATGGTGGGAAGTTCGGCATCTAGAGGCACGTCCATACCCGGTACGGTCGCGATCAGCGCACGAGTGTAGGGATGCGCCGGTCCGCTGAGCAGCTGACCGACCGGTAGGTCCTCCACGATCTTGCCGGCGTACATCACCAGTACCCGGTCACAGACCCCGGCGACGACAACGATGTCGTGCGAGATCAGCAGCAGCGCCGAGTTCTCGTCCGCCCGTACTTTGGCGATCAGTTCCAGCACATCGCGTTGGACCGTCACGTCCAGCGCTGTGGTCGGCTCGTCCGCGATCAGCAGTGCGGGGGTGCCCATCAGGCCCATCGCGATCATGGCGCGTTGCCGCATGCCGCCGGAGAACTCGTACGGGTATTGCCGGGCCCGTCGTTGCGCCGCTGGAATGCGAACCGCGTGGAGCCGGTCCACGGCGCGGGCCGCTGCCGATCGCCGCGACGCCCCCTCGTGCACCTCGGCGATCTCGCTGAGCTGGCGGCCGACCTTCATTGCCGGGTTCAGCGAGCTCATCGGATCCTGGAAGACGACGGCCATCGAGGTGCCCAGGAGCTTGCGCAGATCGCCGGAAATGTCGCCGCGCAGATCCCTGCCCAAAAAGTCCAGCCGCGCTGCCGTCACGGTGCCGGGGTACTCGATCAGCCGACTGATCGCCAACGCAGTCAGACTCTTACCCGAGCCGGACTCGCCCACGATGCCGACCGCTTCGCCGCGGGCCAGGGTCAGGTCGATGCCGCGGACCGGGGTGATCGGGCCCCGCCGGGTCGGCAGTGTCACGGTCAGCGCGCGGATGTCGAGCAGAGCACCCGGTACCGCACCTTCGCTGGTTGACGGCATCACGCCTCGGCCGCGGATCCGGCGCACCGTGCCGCGGCCGGTGATGGCGGCGGCCGCCGCCTCGCCGGTGAGATTGAGCGCCAACCCGGCGAGCACCACGGCGATGCCCGGCGCCAGCGCGGACAACGGGTTGGTGTAGATGTCGTTGACACCGTCGCCGAGCATGCGGCCCCAGTCGAAGGCCGGCGGCTGGACACCTATCCCCAGGAACGACAGGCTCGCAAACGCCAGCAGGGCGCCGCCGGCTGCCTGCGTGGCGTTGATCACCAGCGGCTCGGCAATGTTCGGAATGACATGCCGGAGCAGCACGCGCGCCCGGCCGACGCCAACAACCCTGGCGGCCGCAATGAAGTCGCGGCCATCGACCGCCGCCGCCAGCGTCTGGGTCAGCCGGGCGAAGGCAGGTGCGAAGGCAATGCCCAGGGCGAACATGGCGCCCACCGCGCCGACCCCGAAAATGATCGCGAAGAACAGCGCCAGCAGCAAACCCGGGAACGACACCGCGACGTTCACCCCGGCGGTGACGATTCGACCGGCTCGCCGGCCCAGGATCGTCGGCGACGCACCGATCAGCACGCCGATACCCACCCCGATCAGGGTGGTCCCGAGCGCGAGCGTCATCGACAGCCGGGTCGCCACCAATACCCGCAGCAGGATGTCCCGGCCGAGGCTGTCGGTACCGAAAAGATGCCCGGCCCCGGGGCCCTGCGACAACGCGTTGGTGTCCGCTGTGTCGGCGGCATCACCCCAGATGATCGGTGCGAAGATCGCCAGGGCGATGATGATGACATCGACGACCAAGGCGGCTAGGCCGGTCGGACTGGTCAGCAGCGCATGCCAGGCGCTCATCCGTCGCCGCGCGCCGAGCGTCGCGTCCACCCGCAACTCATCCGCTGCGATCATTTCGCTGGGCTCGCTCATCAGGCGTCGAGGATGGTTGAGCGCGGATCGATGGTGGCCAGCACGACGTCGACCAACAGGTTGATCACCAGGACCATGCCGCCGTAGACCAGCACGATTCCCTGCATCAGCGGGTAGTCCTTGGTCAGGATGGAGGTCACCAGCGACTGCCCCAGGCCGGGCCAGGCGAAGATCGTTTCCACGATGACCGTCCCGGTGACCAGCGAGGAGAGCAACAGCCCGCCGATGGTGAGGGTGGCGGTGACCGCGTTGGGCAGCGCGTGGCGCAGGTAGATCATGCGGCCGGGCAGCCGCTTCGCCCGCGCGGTGCGCACGAAGTCCTCGCCCAGTACCGACAGGGTCTCCACCCGCACGATGCGGGACAGTGCGGCGATGGCACCGAACGACAGCGCGGCAACCGGGAGTATGTACGAACTCGGTCCCGACTTTCCCGCGATCGGCAGCAGCTGCACCGACACCGCAAACAGATAGACCAACACCACGCCGAGCAGGAACTCGGGAATCGCGCCGATCACCACCGCCAGCGAGGTGTAGGTCAACTCCGCGCCGCGCCGCCGGCCGCCCCGGGTCAGCACTGCCATGCCCACACCCAGGGGGATCGCGACGACCACGATCGCCACGAACGCCAGCGCAGCGATCTGCAACGTGCTGGGCAGCCGATCGGCGATGATCTGCCACACCGGAAGCCGGTTCTGCAGGGAGACCCCCAGATCACCGGTGAACAGGTGTCCGATGAACCGGAAGTACTGCACGATCAGCGGATCGTTGAGCCCCAGATCGGCTCGCATCCGGGCAACCAGGGCCGGATCCGCAGTCAGGCCCAGGGCCGCCCGCACCGGGTCACCCGG
>JAABUV010006418.1_pt1 | contig 12827 bp, 13 predicted proteins | sample 5559971 | NCBI WGS metagenome assembly JAABUV01 (sample SAMN10711881, study PRJNA513362) | rock metagenome | isolation source: Antarctica rocks | place: Antarctica: Victoria Land, Knobhead nord | collected 2015-12-19
TCAGCGCAAGCTATCCTCGCTCTGCCTGCCACCCCCACGCACGTACATCGGCAACTCCAAGGCTGCTTCATTGGCCTGGCAAGTGCACCCCGCGGCGCTCTGTAGCCTGGCATCTGGCCCAGAAGTCGCCAGCTACCGCCGCATCAGGCGCGCCGCAGCCCGCATTGGGGCCCTGCAACGGCTGGCAGGAGCGGTGCGGAGCCACTAGCTGCCGTTGCGGCGCCGGCCACGCGCGGGGCCGGGGCCCCGGTGCATGCCGAGTTATGGACGGGGAGGCGGGCGACCCGCTCGACGCTGCGAGCGGCACGCGCGTGACGTCCATAGCATGCGGCAGCTCGCACTCTCTAGCGCTGCTCGGTGCGCCCGCCGCGCCTGCGCGCCCGGATGTGCGCCTGCCCTGATGCCGCTCGCATGCCGCGCCTGGGGTTGGGCGCGCTTGCGGAAGCGCGCGCACTGCCATGTCGCCGACTCCGGCGGCAGGGCGGGCAGCGGCCGCCCGCAGGGGGCCCGCCCCCCAGCGCCCCATAATAAGCGTGCGCTGTTACGTAAGTGGCGCCTCCGTGCGCGCATGCGCGCAGGCACGGGCATGGTGCTGTCGTGGGGGCGCGGTGAGGACGGGCAGCTGGGGCACGGCGACGCGGACGAGCGCGCGCAGCCGCACGCTGTGCATGCTCTGCTGAACGCGGAGATCAGCTCTGTCATCTGCGGCGCGGAGTACTCCGTTGCTCTCAGCCGCGAGCGGCAGGAGGTGTACAGCTGGGGCTGGTGCGCCCGCACCCGGGCAGGGGCCTGACCTGAAGCGTGTGAGCGCCGCTGCGCGCCTTTATGCCATCCGCCGCCTGCTTGCGCGTAATGCGCCCGTGTTCGCAGGATGTGTCTGTCTCCGTCTGTTGCAGACAATGCCGGTCCAGGGCAGCGCGTCTGAGCACAATTGCGCGTTGTTAGTTTTGGCGAGCAATCTGGTGTGCTACGTATGTTGCACGGGTGCGGCGGGGCGACGCGGCGGCGCTCGGGGCGCAGGGGCGACTTTGGGCGCCTGGGCCACGGCGAGTGCGTCGACGTGTTCATCCCGCGCGCGATCGATGCGCTGCGCGGGCGCGCGATCGTGCGCGTGGCGTGCGGCGACACGCACACGCTGGCCGTGACGGAGGGCGGCGAGCTGTACAGCTTTGGCCGCAACACCAACGGCCAGCTCGGCCACGGCAGCACCGACGACAGCCTGGTCCCGCGCTTGGTAGAGGCGCTCAAGGTGCGGTCTGGGGGACTGTTCCAGCAGTTGTTTATAGTACGCGCGGGCGTGCAGAGCCCTGCCTGCCTCACGCGCTGCCTGTCAGCTGTCAGCGCCCAAAAGCGTGCCTGTCCGTGTGTGCACTTTTGACAGGGCTAAGAGCCGACGCGACGCAGAACAGTCAGCTCTCAAAGTCGTACCCGCACACAGGATGTCTGCTGCGCCGCTCGCCACAGCCGACGCGCTGCATTGCCTGGCCGCACCTGCAGGTCTCTGTCGCGCTGCGCTTGGTTTGCTTGCGCGCGTGTCAGCCCGCCTGCTCTCCTGCCCGGGCTCAGCCGCCGCAAGATTGTCGGCCCGCCGCGCGAGCCTGGTGTGCCTTGGCTCCACTGGCGCGGCTAGGGCCTGCAGGCGCGCCGGGCCGCGGCTGAGGGCGTGCGCGGGCGTGGGGCCGGCTCCGCAGGGGCAGCCTGTAGGCAGCGTCGCCGCTGGCGGCGAGCACGGCATCGCCGCGCTGCTGTCCGGCGGGGCGGTAAGCTGGGGCTGGGGCCGGTATGGGAACCTGGGCGATGGCACGCGCGTGGATCGGACGCTGCCGACGCAGGTCCCCCGCCCGCCCCGCCCGCGCCCCGCCCTGCCCCGCCCGCCCCCTCCCCCGGCCCTCCCCCCCTCCCAGGGGCCCCCCTCCAGCCTCGCGCCAACACCCATGCGGATCAGGTGCTGGGGCGGCCCAATTCGCTCTTTCCGCTTATGCTGGGGCACCCAAGCGCGGGGGCGCCCGGCGCGTGGCAGGGGCAGGCCGTGGCCTGCATAGCGGCCGGGGCGGAGCACTCGGCGGCGTCCACCGCGGCCGGGACTGTCTTCACGTGGGGCTGGGGCCGCTACGGCTGCCTGGGCGACGGCGCGCGGGAGGACCGCTGGGCCCCCGTGCAGGTATAGGATGGGAGACGCTCTGCCCCGCATGCCACCTGCACTCGCACCGGGCCGGGCACCTTGGGGTTAGCCTTGTGCTCACCCACATGCGCTCTGTGCCAGCACACACCCAAGCAACCTGAAGTTCTTTGGTTGCAAATGTGTGTTGCGTACTCGCATGGTTTGGCTCTTGATTTTGCTCCTGTAGGCATGGCGTGCGTGGGGGTGGTGCAGCGCACACGCTGTTTCTTGCTGACTGGTTGTCTCCCTGCGGATTTGCTGAGCACTCTGGGCATGGAATGCGGCGCAGTGCAGATGTCATGTGCTTGACGGTCACAGGCTGCATGCCTGCGGTGCGTGGCCGTGCCTGTGAGAACACATTGCTCCTGTACACCACTCAGCTGTGACGATGCTGCTGTCACCCAGATCGCCTGTCGGCGCGCCCGCGGGGCCTGCGGCCCGACGCCGGCCCCGCCGCGGCTGCGAGCGCGCTCATGCGGGGCGGCCGTGCCGCGCACACGCAGGTGAAGGGCCTGGAGGGGCGCATCCTGCGCCAGGTGGCCTGCGGCTGGCGGCACACGGTTGCGGTGGACTTGGACGGGGTGCTGTACAGCTTCGGCTGGTCTAAATACGGGCAGCTGGGGCACGGCGACCACCAGTGCGCGCCCGCGCTTGGCCCGCCGCTTGCAAAAAGCGCCCCGGCCGCGGCAGGCTGGGCCTCGCCGCGGGCGAGATACGCGTGCAGGGTCGGCCCGGCGCGGGTGTCTGCCCAGCCGCATGCGCGTGCTGCCGGCGGCTCGCCGCGGCCCGTGTCCGGGCCGCCGCGCGCGGTCAAGAGCGCGAGATTCTGGCAGGCGTCGGCCGGGCGAGCAACGGCAGCGGTCGGCCTGCGGTGCTGAAGCGCCAGCCGCGCCCCGTGCCGGCCTCCTCCTCCGCTTGGTCGAGCCCCGAGCTGTATGGGCACACGCACGTCAGCGGGGGCACGGTCGGCGCGCAGGGACCAGCTGGCGGCCAAGGCGGTGGAGGCGCTGCGCGGCCGCCGCGTGGCGCTGGTCTCGGGCGGCTGGCGGCACACGGTGGCCGCCGACGAGGCCGGCAACACATTCTCCTGGGGCTGGAACAAGGTGCGCACGGCCACTGCCTCCCCGCCCCCGCGCCTGCCAGCCGCCCGCCCCCGCGCCCGCGGCCTCCCTGCCCCTGGCGCCCGCGGCCTCCCTGCCCCTGGCGCCTGCGCGCCCCAGCGCTTGACGCACGTCAGAGCCAGGCGCCTGGCCGGGCCTGGCCGGGGCCGGGGGCTGCAGCCGCGCAGCAGGCTGAAAGAAGCCGCCCGCGCGCGCGCGGCCCGCCGGCGCCGGCACTCACGCGCGCGCGACTGCGCGCGCAGTTCGGGCAGCTGGGCACGGGCGACACGGCGGACAGCCCGCTGCCCAAGCGCGTGGGCGGCCTGGAGGGCGGCGAGGTCGCGATGCTGGCGTGCGGCTGGCGCCACACGCTGCTCGGCCTGGCCAACGGCGACGTCTTCTCCTGGGGTCGCGGCGTCAACGGCCAGCTCGGCCACAATGAGCAGCGCGACCTGTGCGCCGCCCCGGCCCCCCCTCTGTTGCTCCCCCCCCTTCGTCTGTCCATGGCCGCGCCAGGGCCGCAGTGGCGCCTCGCGCGGCCCAAAAGTCTACTGTGCTGGCAGAGGTGCTCACTTGCCCTGTGTGCAGCGCCTGTCCGCCTGGCCGCTTCGCCTGCGTTTGCGGTGGGGTCTGGGCGCAGGGTGGGGTGACGCGAGCGCGCGCGCCAGGCTGTCGCCGCGGCGCCTGGACGGGATGAGCGCGGGCAGCATCGACCTGACGCGCCTGGCGGCGACGGCGTGCCCAAGCTCGTCGTATGTCACGCCCGCGGATCGCTACGCAGTGGTGCCGGGCGGGCCGCCATCGCCCGGCGCGCACAGCGGCATGGCCGTGCCGGAGATGCCAGAGCCCAAGCGCCTGCGCGCGCAGCCCAAACCCTAGCGGCCCGCTCCGGGCCTCTGGCGCGCGGCGCGCCGGCGAGGCGCGCGGCCGCATGGCCCGCGCCGGCGGCGCCCGAACCCAGAGCGTCAGCGGGGCGGCGCCCAGGGCCCAGCAGCCTGCGCCGGCGCTTGTGAGCGCACGGGTGCGCTGCAGCGCGGCTCCAGGGCGCCGCAGTCCGCCACATGCTGTCCAGGCTTTAAGCCTAGGCACTCCGTTCCTTCTTGTTTAATCCGGCACGCGTCGTCCCGGCGTGGCACGTGAGCGGGCGCATGGCCGCCGCGTGGCAGCGTGGGTGATGGTGTGCGTGTCTTATTTGGGTGTCTGTCGTGTCAGGAAAGACACTAGTAGGGCGGTGGGAGCAGCTCGCGGCCGTAGCACAGCGGCGGCGCAGCCTGGGCTGTCTGGGGGGCAGGCTGGGGGAGGGGGGGGCGCTGCCTGTGTCGCAGGGTGCGCAGCGGCGCTGTTCCTCTGAAGTCGAGCGTGAGCTGCTCACGCTTTGACAGGAACCTGAATGGCGCTGCCTTGGCAGGGTGCGCACCCTGCGCGCAACATCACTATGGAAGTCTTGAAATTCAGTTCCCGTATCGCTGCCGGGGGGGACAGAGTTGCGGGCACGCAGGCCAGGCGGTGGGTCGTCGGCTGCATAGAGCAAGCCGTGTTACCATTGCGAAGGGTGGCGGGATGGCGAGTGTTCTGGCAGTGGCATGGCATGAGCCCGGAGCAGGAGGGAAGGAGCGGGGGACGGCTGTGTGTGACGCCTTCGCATGTGCGTGCGGCCCAGCGTGCAATGCTCTGGATCGGCGCCATGTGTTTTGGTTTGGTGCATGGCAGGAGCAAGGTGGGCGCGCGGGCGGGCCAATAGAGGGGGCTTGGCACTGCGAGGCCATGCGGTGGCTCGGGCACCGGCGGTGACTGCAGCATAGTTAACACCGTTGCATGACATCGGTCAGCGGAGGCTCTGTCTCAGGGCACTGGCTGCGCACACGCCGCGTGCGCAGGGTCTCCGCCGCCGGCTTCCTGGGTGGGGGGCGGCGATAGGCACATGCGATGGACCCCTTTTTTGGAGGAAACCATGTCGACGAACAGACTGTGAGGTCATGCGCTTCCCTGTGTGCATGCGTGTTCGGCGCAGGTGCGTGCGACGCGTGGAGGCCCCGCCTGGCAAGGCATATTGTGTGGGCTGCCCCGTATTGGGAGTCCTGCCCCTGCTTCTGTGATAAGTACGCTTATGCACACGGCCTTGAAAGGGGGGGGTCGTGCATGCATACTTGCTGATGAGCGGGGCGGTTTTCAGGAACTGTGCGCAAGTCCATGGACATTGTTTTCCTTGCCGTATGCCGTAAAACAATCATCTGGGCCCAACACGTGCGGGTTCGCACGTAACTGCGACGTAGGTTTCATCAAACCCGAAGAGGCCGTCTCCGGATGGACTTGGCTCCAAGCACTCTGCGCATACGAACGCTTGTTGCTTGCTCTGGCGAGGCTGTTGAAAGCATCGAACTGAGTTGTGCGAGGGCAGTAGTGATAACGGGCGGCGTGTTCAGTCTTGGGGCAGGCCTAGCGCTTGAGCACGCTGCGCGCGGCACTCCGCGTGCTCAACGCCCAGGTGCGCCGGCCCGGCACACTGGGAGGTGTTGTGCACCGCGAGCATAACTGACGACTCCCCGACCCACCAGCGCGCCCAGTCCGTGCAGCGGAGCACACCCCCTGCGCGGCAAGGCGCTGTGCCGGCGCTAACGCTTCCTGCACCGCCAGGAGGGCCGGCGGCCGGCGCGGGCGGGCGTGTGTCAGCTTACTTGCAAGGATGGCCGAGGCGACGAGCTCTGTGCTCACTTCCCAGATGCGGCAGCAGACTATTGAGGAAGTGTACGCAGCCACCCAGCCACCTTTGCTCTCTAGCGTAAGGTGACACGTTTGATCAGCTGCTTGCGCATTGCCACTGTCCCACGCTTCTGGGCTGCTTGCACTACTCCTGTTTCGAGCCTTTTGCTGACTGCCGCTGTTTTTCTGTGCAACTGGGCTGCGCGCCGCGGCGAATGTGCACCGCATTGGGGCTCGCGCGTGCGCTGGGGGCAGCTGCTGCCTGGCCACTCACCGGCCTGCTGTACGCGTGCGGGCGCCGCTCCCGGCTCGGCCGCGCCGTGGCGGCGGAGCAGCGAGGCGCGCGCGCCCGGGCGCGCAGGAAGCGGCAGCTGGAGACGTTCACGGGCAGGTCGGACGTGACGGAGGTCGCGCAGAAGCTGGAAGCCGCGGTCTTCAAGGTCAGCAACGGCCAGATCGTGCGCGCCCGCCCGCCCCATGCACCCCGCTGTGCGCGCGCGATCCGCCGCCACCCCGCCGCCGCCCGCTGCCGCCTGTGCCGCCACCCCGCTGCTGCCCGTGCGCTGCCGGCCTCCCGCGCTGACGCTGCCCGGGGCGCCGCGCCTGCAGAGTGACTACATAATGAAGATCTCGCAGCGCCTGGAGCGGCTGCGGAAGAAACTGGAGCCGGGCGGCGGCGCTGGCGCGGCCGGGGCGGCGCCCCCGCAGGCGGCGCGCGCGCCGCCCGCGCTGCTGCCCGGCTACCCGCAGGCGCAGCACGGCGGCTCGGCGGGCGCGCCGCACGCCAGCTGGCCGGCCGCGGCGGGCGCGCCGCAGCCGCCGCAGCCGCAGCAGCAGCAGGTCTACGCGCAGCACTACGCGCAGCAGCAGCAGCAGCAGCAGCAGCAGCAGCAGCTGCAGGCACACGCGCACGCGCAGCAGGCGCAGCAGCAGCTGCAGCAGCAGCAGGCGCACTTCTCCGCGCAGCAGGCGCAGCTGGCCGCGGCGCAGCAGGCGCAGGCGGCGCAGCAGCAGGCGCAGTACGCGGCCGCGCAGGCGGGCGCGCCGCCGGCGGGTGGGCCGCAGGGCGGCCCGCCGCCGCTCTACCTGCAGGCCGCGCGCGCGGGCGCGCCGCCGCCGCCGCAGCCGCGCGCGCCGTACGCCGCGGCGCCGCCGCCCATGCAGCGCGCGCCGGCCCCGCAGGCGCGCCACGGCCTCAGCGGCAGGCCCGCGCCTGTGCCCTGCGGTGCCGGGTGCGCGTCTGGGGCAGCTTCCGGCTCTGCTGGCAGTCGCGCACGCTGGTGCAGGCACGCTGCGCCGGGCCCACTCGGACGTGCAGGGCGCACGCCTGGGGCGCAGCACGAGTTGTAAAGAGCATACAGCCCTGCGCCAGCGTGTGCGCACCTCTGGCGGGCGCCGGCCCCTGACCCGCGCGGCCCCGCCTCGGCGCGCAGGCGCTGGCGGCGGGCGACGGCGGCATGGGCGACGACCTGTTTGCGGAGATGGCGCAGGGGCTCATCCTGGGCCCGCAGGCCGGCACGCCGGCCGGCGACCCCTTCCGCATGCCGCAGGCGTACCCGTCGCAGGCGCGCGCCCGCGCGCCCGCCCCGCCCGTATCTCGGCTGTCAGCCCGGATTGCGGCTGTCAGCCCGGAGGCCCGCAACTCACGCGCGGCCTGCAGTGCCAGCACTCTTGCATGACACCTGCGCGTGGTGCATCGGCATTCTTGCCCAGAGGGGCACACAGTGTCTGCCTCCGCCACAGGGCCGGGCAGGGCCGTCAGGGCAGGGCCCCCTCAGCCCTGCCTCCCCCAAGAGTGATGCGGGCGCATAGCCAGGCTGCAGCCAACACGTGCTGCAAGTGGCGCTGAGCTGCAGGCGCCACCGTGCGCGCAGGCCCAGCAGGCGCCATCGCAGGCGCAGTATGCGGTCGGCAGCAACGGCTACCACGCCTTCTCCGCGCAGGCGCAGGCGCCCGCTCCGGCGGTGAGCGCGCCACCCGCCGTTTGGGCCTGACATCACCCTCGCACTCGGCTCCTGCTTTGTGCAAGTGCCACGGCTCTGCCTCGTCGCTGCCGCCGGGCATGCGGAGAGGCTGTGCCCAGCACAAGCCTGTGCCGATGCAGGCCGCGCTGCATCGGGTGTCGGCGCAGATCAGCACACTGGCAGTAAGGCGAACAGCCAAGCTCGCTGATGACCTTGCGCGAGGGGGGGGCGCAGCCCATGCCGCTGGCGCGAGGAGCGCCGGGGCAGGCCCAGCCGCAGGCGCAGGCGCAGTACCACCAGCTGGTTGCGGAGGTGCGCCGGCCGGAGCCGCATGCGCGCATCGCGCATGCCGTGGGTGATTTCGTGAGGCGGCGCCGGTGCAGCGGGGAGCGGCGCACTTGGAGCTTGCAGTGCGCTCTTGCTGTGCTGGCCGGCGCGGGCTGCGCGGGCCTCCCTCGGCGCACTGTTCCCACTCTGCGCGCAGTCTCATGGGATGCAGTCGCCAGGCGTGACACCTGCACATGCCAGCACAGCAGAGGCACAGGCCGGCGTGTACCGAGGGCGTCTGGCGCGCGCGCAGGGCTACCGGGGCGGCAGCGGCGTGCGGCTGACGGTCGGCGGCGCGGGCATGCCGGGCGGGGGCGCGCTGCCACCTGTTGCAGGGCGTTCCGTCACCGCGCCCGTCGCAGCGTCGCACCACAGCGGTGCGCCTGCCGCCCAGTGCACACGCCGTCTGCCCCCATGCCGGCGCACCGGATCTGCCCGCGGTGGGCGCGGCGCTGACGCACGCGCTGGCGCTGCGCGCGTGCTGGCGCCTCACGCCCGGCCCGCGCCGCGCGCAGGCGGCGCGCCGCGCGGCGGCGACGCGTCGGAGGCGTACTGGGCGCTGCTGGAGCGCATGCGGCGCGAGTACCTGGCGGACCTGGAGGCCGCGTACGAGGTCTACCTGGCCGCCAGCGCGCAGCACGCGCCCGGCTCGCCCGCGCTCGCGCACGTGGAGAAGCTGCGCGGCATCCGGCCCATCCTGCCGCGCCTGCAGGCGCGCACTTTTTCTGTTGCGCACTTTCTGTTGCGCGGCGCGGGCGGCCGTGCGGCCCGCCCGCAGCCTGGTGCCTGAAGTGGCGTGCGCCTGATGTGGCTCGTGCTGGGTGTGCCGCGGTTTGAGCGCGCGGCGGTGCGGGCGGCAGATCCGGCGCGAGCAGGTGGGGCGGCGCCTGACGCCGGCCGACCTGGCGGCGCTGTGCGCGCTGGACGCGCAGCTGAAGCCGTACGTCGCCAAGCTGCGCCAGTCCATGATCCACCCCAGCACCAAGGCGCGCGCCCGCGCCCGTCCCCGCTAGTGCGGCCACACCTGCGCAGCCGGCGTGGCGCCCAGCGACAGGCCGTCAGCCGCGGAGCATGGCTGAGGGCTCTGCAGCGCGCGCGTGTGCCCATGGCATGGTCACGCCCGTGGCCCGTGCCATGGAACCCATGGCACGGTCACCGTGGCATTGGTCACCGGCCGCCCGCTGCGTGCAGCGGCGGCAGCTGGAGGAGGCGGCGGCAGCGCAGCGCGCGAGCGCAAGTGCAGCCGCGCAGGCGTCGGCGCAGCAGCAGGCCTACGCGCCCATGGAGGCGCGCCTCGGCATGCCCCTGCTTGCAAGGTTGGGCATGGCGGGAGGCGTGCGTGCGGGGTGTACCACAGCGCGGGCGCGCGGGGCTCGCGCGCCACGGACCGGTGCCTGCAGGCCCTGCTATGGTGCTTGTGCACGCGTGTGTGGTGAGACGGGCGCAGGTCCGTGCGAGGCGCTGCGCCCAGTGCGAGCGGGCCGCCTCCCGGGCCTGCCCAGCTTGGCCTGTGCGCGCTGGGTCCCGCCCGCCCCGCGCGCGCGCTGCCCGTGACGCGAGGCGCGCGCCGCGCAGACCGAGCCCGCGCGCGCGCCGTCGCCCGCCAAGATGTTGACCGCGCCCACGCCGCCCGCCGTCGCGACGCCGCCCGTTGCCGTCAAGGTGCCGCTGCCTGGCGCCCGCACGCCCTGCCGCCGCCGCCCGCATCTGCGGGCTCCAGACGCCTCCGGCTCGACACCGCGTCGCGTGTGTTGTGTTGGGCCCGGGCCGGGCGTGCTGCTGAGGCGCCGCCGCGGGCGCAGGCGGAGCCGGAGGCGCGCACCGACATGGGCGGCCGCCTGGCGGGCCTGCTGGAGCGCGCGCCGGTGGTCGTCGCGGCGGCGGCTGCCGCGCTGGCCGCGCGCGTGCTGCGGCGCGGCGATGCGGCGCCGCCGCCGTGGCCGGACGCGCTGCGCCTGGAGCTGCCCCCGGCCGCGCACAGCCAGGCGCGGCCCGCGGGCAGTGGCGTGCCTGACGTGCGTCGCATGCAGGGCGCGCCCGCTGCGGGGAGTGCCCAGCAGTGCAGCCCGGCCGCGCCAGAGGTGCGGCGCGCAGTGTCCTCGCGCTGCCGGCGCGTCGAGCAGCGCTCACGGGGGGTCGTGGCGCGCTGCGCAGCCGATCCAGTCGCGGTGCGTGTTTGCGGCGACGGCCGGCGACGGCGGCGGGCCGCCCTGGGAGGACGCGGCCTTCTCGCCCAGCTCAGTGCTGGACTGGCCGCTGCAGCCGAGCGGCTCGGGGCTGCTGCGCTGCGCGAGCGGCGACGCGGCTGCGCTGCAGGCGCTGCGCGAGCGCCTCGGCTCCGAAGGCCGCCAGGCGCGCCCGCGCCCGGAACACCCGCCGCCTACTCCTGTCAACAGCTACTCCTGTCAACAGCTATGCGGCCCCGCGCGGGCTGGCACGCCGCGATGCCTGGAATGAAAAGAGAGCTTGTATTCGGGAGCACTGCGCGCCCCGCATGCTGGTGCACACAGCTAAGCAGCGTGGCGGGGCGGCAGGCGGCGGAGCGGCTGGGCGTGGGCCTGGCCACGAGCGTGTGCCCGGTCTATCCAAGCGCGCTGCTGGTCGAGATCTCTGCCGGGGCCGCCGCGGCCGCTGCTGCGGCCGGCGCGGGCGCGCCGACCGGCGGCGGCCCACGCGGCGACCAGCAACCGGAGTGGACCGTGCTGAGCCTGCGCTTCACGGAGCGCTGCTTCTCGGAGGGCGAGAGCCCGGCGCTGCTGTTCCACCAGCGCTGCGACGGCACTGACTGCCCGCAGGCGCGCCGGCGCCGCCCGCCCCTGCACGCCCTGCCCCAGCGCCCCCGCGCGGAGCGCGCGCGCGCAGCGGGCAGCGCGTGGGGCGCGAGCGTCAAGCGCCCCCACCTGCCGCTGGCGGCGGCACCGGCGTCCCGGGTGTGCTGCTGTGCCACGGCGGTGCAGCGCGGCAGCGCCGGGCGCCCCACCTTGCGCCGCGCTGCGACGGCAGCTGGCCGTGGCTGGCTGCTGTCGCACGCGTGCGCCGGCCCCGGGTGGCGGCCGGCCGGCATCCTCTGCACACAGGTCGGGCATTCATAGGTTGGGGACAAGCACCCCAACCCTAAACCAAAGACCGGGGCCCAGCGGCGCGCGGCGCGCAGGCGGACGCGGTGCGCAGCGTGTTCGAGGCGGCGCTGTCCGCGACGGCGCTGCCGCTGTCGCTGGAGGTCATCGCGGAGACCTGGCTCAAATCGCTGACGTCCGTGTTCCTGGCCTACGCTGGCCGGCCCGCGCCCGCCCCGCCGGCCGCCTACTGAGTTGCCTGAGCGCGCCGCGCTGGCCGCACAGAGGGTGCTCTGCCGTCGGCCGTCCTGTTCCGGCGAGCGGGCCTGCCTCTGCGGTGCTCGGCGAATGCCCCAGATGGATTGCAGGGACTCGAGCACAGTATACTGCCGGGTATCATGATTTTGATAACACGCCTGTGACGGTGACGTTGGCGGCTGCTGCTCTTCCGCCTCGACAACGCAGCCCGGATGCATGCGGTCACCCATTTTGGACCCGCCGCACCCTGCGGCGTTTCTGCCGCGCTGCGTACGCTGATCACCTGGCAGCCGCCCGGCGTCAGGTCCGGCGCCTCTTGCGAGCGTTTCACAGGTTCCCTATTTTCCGAGTACTGTGCGCATTTGTGGTGAACGGGTAGGAGTTGTGATGCTTGTTGCGCGACTGGTGGCCTCGCGTGCTCAAAGCAGGCACGGCGATAAATGATTTCCAGGTTATCTGTGCTGTGTGTGCTGCACTGCTAGGCCGTGCGTAGAGTGTTACTAGTGCTGGGTCCAGCGGGCCATGGCGCTCGCGCGGGTGTGCTTGTGTGATTTCATGCGGAAGAAGAGCCGGGCTGAAGCTAGGAGTTGATTTCATGCAGGCGCAGAATTTGCCCAGCTGCTATCAACGCGTGAGGCGCAGGCGCGGTCGCAGTAGTGTGCAATGCAAGTTAGACAGGTGTCGAGTATGCCGCTTGTCAGGAGACACAGTGGACGAAGTGTTGAGAGCTGAAGGAGTGAGTGGATGAGCTTAGGGCTGCTCAGGCGGGGCCTCGCGCGGGGCCCGCCAAGCAGGAGTGTTTAAATCCTGCTAAAAAAGGGGCTGGAGGCGTGCGCAGTGCAGATTCAGACTCGGCTTACTGCTGTCCGAGCTCAAGCTGGCGCACCTAGCAGAGAGGCGTCCCGCGCGCAAAGTAAATGAAAGGATGTAACCACAAGTTAGGGTTGGCTGCTTGACCCTCTCCTAGGGCTTCAGAAGCAGTTAAAGCCGGCCGATTGCTTTCTGAAGACAGCTTTGGCGTCAGACATCCTCACATCCAGAGCAGTCCAGGTGCGACACAAGCCGTTGCGCCCGCACGGCACTCCCGGGAGCCCTGTCGTGACACTTTCCGCGGGTGTCGTAGCTTCCCGATCTCGCTTGCTTCCGTGCCAGCTTTCGTTGTACAACGTGCACTGCTGCTTGTGCGCTAGCTGGCAGAGCCATGAGGCCGTGTGCGTGCGGACGCTGCCTGGCACTCCAACATTGGCCGCGACCTAAGCTG
>JAABUV010006419.1_pt1 | contig 12827 bp, 16 predicted proteins | sample 5559971 | NCBI WGS metagenome assembly JAABUV01 (sample SAMN10711881, study PRJNA513362) | rock metagenome | isolation source: Antarctica rocks | place: Antarctica: Victoria Land, Knobhead nord | collected 2015-12-19
CTATGTAAAAGATGAAATACTATCTCAGTATGATGACGAGAAAGTTCTTCATTCGATGATCTTCTACAGTAAAAGCATGATTCTCGCTGAAATCAATTATCACATCTATGACAAGAAATTGCTAGTCATTATTCAATGCTTTAAACACTGATGATTCAAGCTGAAATGCATTAAACTACTCATTCAGATGTTCATTGATCATCAAACTTTGAAGATCTTCATGAAAAATAAACAGTTGAGTCAATGACAAGTCAATTATTTGAACATTCTATCAAAGTTCAACTTTCAGATCATTTTTAAATCAGACAAAATGAACATTAAAGTTAATGCTTTAATCAGAATGCTTTTAGCAAACATCTCTGAATCAGCTCAGCATTTTAAAGATTGTTTTCAGACTATTCTGACTTTCAATAAAGTTAATGTTCTATTTATTGAATCGAAAGCAAATCTCTATCAATGAGTACAAATAATCAATTAAACAGATGAGCTTTGTAATGAATATAAACAAGCTATGAACGAAAACAAGCTCAAATTTCATATCATTAAATTGAAAGACTATGAAATCATTGATGACATTCTATTTAGAAAAGATCTACTGTGAGTCTTTGAAAACATGCACACGAAATTACTACAAGAAGTGCATAATCAATCTTCAATCTTTCATTTTGACAATAAATGAATCATTAATTTAGTTCAGCGTTTCTACTATTGATCAGATCATTGAGCTACTATTTGATGATACATTTGAAACTATCATGCTTATCAGCGAAGCAAAGTCTTTAGAGATAACATCAATGAACTTCATCATTCTCTTTTAATTTCATAGAAACACTGAAAAAATATAATTATGAACTTCATCACTGAACTATCTCTGTCAGAAAACTATAACATCATTTGCATAATCATATGTTGTTTCATCAAAGAACATCACTATGTTTTCTATCATTGAGAAGATGATGACATCTCAGTCAAAGAAATGATTTGAATCATGCTATGAAACGTCTATTGACTGCATGATTTATTCAGTTCTATTGTTTTGAACAGAGACTTTCAATTCATATCAACTATGTGAAAAAGTCTTTGCAAGCGACTGAGAATCACAGCTAGTTTATTCACAGTTTATCATTCTGAGATTAATGATCAATTGAAATAAGTCAATTAAGACATTGAATGCAAACTTAGAATTTATTGCAATTACATGCAGAACAACTGAATTAAATGAATATCTATGATGAAGTTCAGTAACAATTTCAATATCTTCTCAATCACTTCAATGATTTTCTTCTACTTCAATAAAGAATTTCATTCTTGAATAAGTTTTGACTCAAATATGACTGACTACAAAACAACTCATGAACGACTTGAAGCTAAAAAAGCAGATGATATTGTCATTTAAATGAAAGAGTTACTAAACTTTGATCATCAACAATTGAAAAAGACGAAGCTGATTATCAAAGTTCAGATCAATAAACATAAATGAAATATCATTTATGAAGTGAATGACTGAGTTTGACTATCTTTCAGAAACGTCAAGACAACGAGACTTTGCAAAGATTTGAAAGATAAATAGCTAGATTTCTATTAAATTACTGTCAAAGTGAATGTCTTTTATCATCTTTGTTTATCAATCAGCATGAAGCATCTGCATTCAATGTTCAGCTTGAAGCTACTGCAATCATATTCAGAAGACTCTTTATCAGAAAAACATTCAGAATCACTTAGATTAATCACTATCAAAGATGATGAACATTGAGAGATAAATGATATATTGAACTTCAAACGCTATTGAGGTTGAATACAGTACAAAGTTAAATGAACAGATCTAAATAAAGATGATGAATGATACTATGTTGATAAAGAGAAATTTGATGACTCAGAGAAAGTTTTGAATGAATTTCATAAGCTATATTCTGTTGAAATCATGTTTAGAATCTAATCATACTGCAGCGAGATAGTGCATAGCTGAATAGAATGTTTAATCAATAGAGATAGCTATAACTAGAATATTAAGAATACAGAAGAAATCAAAGAGAGTTTTGAGCTGTATCTATAGTAGAGCAAAACAAAGAGAACGAAGCAGATTTGCTCAAGTATCGAAAGCGCTAGAATAGAGTGTTGAGGCTAGAGATTCAACATGAGTCAAAACTTCTAGAGCTTGTTGACTAGAAAACTCTATTCAATCTCGACACACTCGTAACATTATTTTCTTCTCTTTAAAAGTCATGTCTCTATGACTTGTAGTGTAGTTCATAGCACTAACGTAGAGTCTTGATGTCTGTCTTTCTATCAATCTTTTTATTGATTCAAACCAACTCATCAAATGTCTATTGTAGCAGACTCACTATGTGAGATAGAGTGATCATTGAAGCAGACTCACTAGTTGCACATGAACGCGAGGTAGATCGATTCACTGATAGATCGAGTAATGAGAGTGAGTAAATCATTGCATTAACGAAGAGTGTCATTGAAGCAGACTCACTAGTCGACTTGCTCATCGAAAAGATCAACTTTCGACTTGTCATTGTAGCAGACTCACTATTTGCATGTGAACGTAGAATCAGGTTCACTGATAGGTAAGACGATGAGAGTAGATAGATCATTGCATTGACGAAGAGTGTCATTGTAACAGACTCACTATGAGAACGTCATTTGTAGTAGCAGACTCACTAATTTGATCTGATGACACAGATTGTTTTGACTCGTCTGATTCATGAGCTTGGTTCGAGATAAAGAGAGAAAGAAATGAGTTGAACAGCTTATTTTCACTCGTCTGCTTCACGAGAATGAGTTGATTCTAGAGCAATTCACGAAGATTCTTTATCGTGATTCTCTTAATCGAGTGAACTGTGCATACTTAATGAGCGATAGATTCTCTAGCAATTCAAACAGTCTTGTCGTTGATTCTATTGATTCTCTGATGTTGTTCTGTCTTTCGATTGCGTCAATCATCAGGTAAAACAAATTTCTTTATACTTGTTTCATTGTTCGTCAAGTAGCTTGAATGAGTAATGAAATCAATATCATGTGATAAACGAATTCTTAGTTTAATGTTGAAACTGTGTCTAGAATCTAATCACACTGCAGCGAGATAGTGCGTAGCTGAATAGAATGTTTGATCAATAAAGATAGCTCTAACTAGAAAACTAAGAATACAGAAGAAAGAAGACAGTTTCGAGCTGTATCTATAGTAGAGCGAATAAAGAAGCGAAGTAGCCGATTTGCTAGAGCTCAAATAAATGAAATGTTTCAGCATATTTCAATTTGAAACATCGCTGTTTCTTGTTCACATATTGAAATTTCTAGAGCCTATTGACTAGACTCTATTCAATGTCAACACGCTTTGTAACAATTAATGCAGTGAACGATGAATATGATTGCTTCAATTTCAATTTGAATTTTGATTTAAAAAACTAATTATTTCTTCAAAAGTCATTGAAGAGATAAAGATTATATCTTTGTGCAAACTAAATGAAATTCTATTGAAAGAAAATTACTTTGAAAAGTCGTTTCTAATTGATGCTCATTTCATCTTGCAGAATCAATTCTTCAGTCTTCATTCATTAATAAACAGTGATTCAGTCACTCATACACTCATACACGTTAATCTAGTCAATAGAGTATGCAAGAAACTAGAAATTCAATTTATATTTCTGACAAAAGAGAAGTTAATAAAAGATTATGATGAAAAGATATTTAAGAAAATCATCATTTATAAAATTCTATTCAATCTCATCATCAAAAGTCATAAGAAATTAACTGTATTAATGTTGATAGCTGATATTGATCATCATAAAGTCATATTAAGTAAGCTTTGAATGAATAAAAACGAAATATTACTGAATATGCAAAACGACGTCATTGTTTTTTTGAATCAATTGAATACTTCTATTTCGATTTTTTCGATTTCTCTCAATTCAAAGCACTCAAGTTGACTGTGATCAACTTCATCTTCTTCAATCACTCAGACTAAGATCTTTATAATGCTCAAACGACTCATTTCAATCACTGCTCAGAAAGAGTCATTCTCAATTTGAAGCATAAACGCAACTTTGTTCAAAACACTGTTGAATCATTTAAAGAAGAATCAGACTGAAGTCTTTGCTTTATTCATGATAAACATCAATAGAAAAATCACGTATAATACTCAGTGCAATTTGAATGCTTTAAACGTCTCTTTAATCAATGAAATGACTCAGAATTTGAAAGATATTAAAGCGAAGCTATCATCAATATATCATGAGTTTTTAAATGTTTTTGATTGAACTCAATTGAATAAACTACTCTTTCATCGCTTCTACGATCATAAAATTGAACTCATCAATGATTCAATGCTTTCTCGCTGTCGAGTTTATTAAATGTTCTCTGTCAAACTTCTGAAGATAAAGAAGTACTTAAACAAGAATCTGTTAAAGAGATTCATCACTTCTAGTCAGACTCTTTATTTCTTCTTCATTCTATTTGCTCTTAAAGCAAATGAAGATCTTTGATTCTGCGTGAATTATCAAAAGCTAAATGTCATTTTCAAAAGAAATAAATATTCTTTATTGCTGATAAATGAAATCATTGATAAAATAGTGAATTGCAAGCATCTGACTAGATTGAACATCATATCAACATTCAACAAACTTCAAATACATTTTGATAATGAGAATTACATCACTTTTATCACTGCTTTAAAAGCATATAAATACAAGATGTTATCATTCAAACTGACTAATGAATTGATCTTCTTTCAGCAATATATGAATGATGTTTTATGAAACTTTCTGAACGACTTTTGTCAAGTCTATTTAGATGACATTCTCATTTATAGCAAAACGAAAAAGAAACATAGAAATCACGTCAAACTAGTATTGAGTTGACTACGCGAAGTTGAACTGCAAATGAATATTCGAAAGTGCAAATTCAATGTAGAAGAGACTGTTTTTCTAAAAGTCATTGTATCAGAACTAAATCTTCATATGAATCTCAGCAAAATGACAATCATAGTCAGCTGAATCACTTCAATCAATCTAAAAGAAATTCAGAGCTTCGTGAAATTTGTTAACTTCTATCATTGTTTCATTAAGAACTTCTCGAAGCTAGTCAAATCATTCACTTAACTGACTAGAAAAAACATGTCTTTTGTTTGAAATGATGTTTATGTTCAAGTCTTTGACAATTTAAAGAAACAAGTCAGCTTAATCTCAATACTTTGTCACTTTGATCTTAAACAACAAGCTATTCTGAAGATCGATGCTTTGAACTATGTAAAAGATGAAATACTATCTCAGTATAATGATGAAAAAGTTCTTCATTTGATGATTTTCTACAGCAAAAGCATAATTCTCGCTGAAATCAATTATCACATTTATGACAAGAAATTGCTAATCATTATTCAATGTTTTGAACACTGATGACTTGAGCTGAAATGCATTGAACTATTTATTCAGATGTTCATCAATCATCAGACTTTGAAGATCTTCATGAAAAACAAACAGTTGAGTCAATGACAAGTTAACTATCTGAACATTCTATCAAAGTTCAACTTTCAGATCATTTTTAAATCAGGCAAAATGAACACTAAGATTGATGCTTTAATCAGAATGTCTCTAGTAAACATTTCTGAATCAGCTCAGCGTCTTGAAAATCATTTTCAAACTATTCTGATTCTTGATAAAGTTGATGTTTTATCTGTTGAATCAAAAGCAAATCTCTATCATCAAGTATATATGATCAATCAAACTGATGAGTTCTGCAGCAAATATAAACAAGCTATGAACGAAAACAAGCTCAAATTTCATATCATTAAATTGAAAGACTGTGAAATCATTGATGACATTCTATTTAGAAAAGATCTACTGTAAGTCTTTGAAAACATGCACACGAAATTACTACAAGAAGTGCATGATCAATCTTCAATCTCTTATCTCGACAATAAATGAATCATTGATCTAGTTCAGCGTTTTTGCTATTGATCAGATCATTAAGCTACTATTCAATAATACATTTGAAACTGTCATGCTTATCAGCGAAGCAAAGCTTCTAGAAATAGCATCAATGAACTTTATCATTTTCTCTTGATTTCACAGAAACGCTGAAAAGATATAACTATAAATTTCATCATTGAACTACTTCTGTCAGAAAACTATAACGTCATTTGCACAATCATATGTCATCTCATCAAAGAACATCACTATGTTTCATGTCATTGAAAAGACGATGATATCTCAGTCAAAGAAATGATTTAAATCATGCTATGAAACGTTTATCAACTGCATGATCTATTCAGTTCTATTGTTTCAAACAGAGACTCTCAATTCATATCAACTATGTGAAAGAGTCTTTGCAAGTGACTGAAAATCACAGCTAGTTTATTCACAGTCTATCATTTGAAGATCAATGATCAGATGAAATAAGTCAATCAAGACGTTGAACGTGAACTTAGAATTTACTGCAATTACATGCAGAACAACTGAGTTAAATGAATATTTATGATGAAATTCAGCGACAATTTCAATATCTTCTCAATCATCTCAATGATCTCTTTTTACTTTAATAAAGATTTTCATTCTTGAATGAGTTTCAATTCAGATACAACTGACTACAAAATCATTCATGAATGATTGAAAACTAGAAAAGCAGATGATATTATCATTCAAATGAAAAAGCTACTGAGCTTCAATCATCAACAATTGAAAAAGACGAAGCTGATCATTGAAGCACAAATCAATAAACATAGATGAGATGTTATTTATAAGATAAATGACTGAGTTTGACTATTCTTCAGAAACGTCAAAATCACAAGATCATGCAAAGATTTGAAAAATAAACAACTAGAATTGTATCAGATCATTGTCAAAGCGAAAGTCTTTTATCATCTTCATTTATTAGTCAGCATGAAGCATCTGCATTTGATGTTCAGCTTGAAGCTACTGCAATTGTATTCAGAAGATCTTTTATCAGAACAGCATGCAGAATCTCTCAGACTCATCATTATTAATGATGATGACAATGAACATTGAGAGATAAATGACATTCTGAACTTCAGATGCTATCAAGATTGAATACAGTACAAGATTAAATGAAAAGATTTAGATAAAGACGATAAATGATACTATGTCAATAAAGATAAATTCAATGACTTTAAGAAAGTTTTGAATGAATTTCATATGTTATACTCAAGAAAGTCACGCTAGTATTGAAATAACTCAATAAAAAAGCAAGCAAAATGAACTACATTCATGCAAACATAAATTTTTGAAGAAAAGAGTAATGTTACAAGCGTATCAAGACTGAACAAGACTGAAGCTTTAATCAATTTGCAGTGAACACTAGCAAGTTCTCTGCATAATAATTAAAACTAATCAGCGAGCTAGTCAGATTTAATTCAAATATGACTCAAATATGATTCAACATTTTTTTCTTTCTCAACATTCTTTTCTTTCATCAACATTTTGTTCATTTACATCACATTCTTTTTGTGTTACAAACACATTTCTTTCAAGTCTAGCACAGTCTCTGAACATTACATAAATAAAAGCTTTTGTATCAATCTTCTTCTATATTCTTAATATTCAGTTATAGCTATTTTTAAAGATCAAGCACTATCAACTTCAATCTTCATTGATTGTATCATTTAAACATGAATCTGACATTTTCTGTCACAATAGTGAATGCTCATAAAGTTTCGCTAAGTTAACTTTCTTCTTTGACTGCTTGATGAATAGCTTTTTTGATGTCATTCAATTTATTCAAGTCATATGTTTTACTGTCGAGAATCTTTGATTTTGCAATCATAGTGAACGAACTTTCATCACTATTCTCATCATGCACTTTTGATTGATGATGAGTTGCTGCATAAAAATGATTCTTTCATGAAAGTTTTGAGTATCATTCAGAATCTTTCTTATCACTCAGATGCATGCAACACTGATCATCATAACATTCTGTTCAGAACATTCTATCATGAGTGTTTTTCTTGACTTCTTTTATTATCATGAAAGATTTATCTTGTTTATCATAAAGCTTTAACTTATTTTTATATTTGTTCTAAGTACAATTCTTAAAGTAATGATTTAGCTTTTTGCATGTGTAACATGTTTTACTTTGTTGAACTGTTTTATCACAAATGTTCATTAATATTTTTTGAGTTGCATTTAACTTCATAGATTGAGAATCATAGTATGACTGTCATCATTTCTTCTTGAACTTTCGATTCAATACTATTAACATAGTTGATTTTTTATCTTTTTTAAACATTTCTTGTATTGTTTGTTATTGATGATCATCACTCTGAATATCATCTTTTGTAAATTAATAAATTTATCAATTTTAATGATTTCATTCTTGACTTTCTTTCACAGTCTCTGATAGAATTGATTGATGAAAGCTGCATCATCTTATTTTATATTCATTGCAATATGTTGAAAGTTGATTGAATAAGTTGTTGCAAAGATTTTCTGTCACAAATTGTACAACTGTCATTCTGCTGTACATTTTTTATCAATGTTTTCAAATACTCTTCTTAAACATTTCTTGAACATCTGAGAATCATGAAATATCATGTTGATTTTCTCTTCTCATTTTTCTGATTTCTTCTGCAGATAATTTGTTAAATAGTGATGAAATCATGTAAATGCATTATCTTTTAAATAAATGAATGCAAAGAGTACTTTGTTCTTAATGAATTTAAACTGAAATAAATATCATTTGATGTATAACTTTATTTATATTAAATATGCTTTGAGTTTATCTTGATCATTATGATACAAGTTCAATGTTGAAATCTTGATTTTATCTGCGCTGAAGATGCTTACTCTTTGACTGAGCATGATTCATTCTGACTGACTAAACATGACTGAAGAGAATGAACATCTTTGATATCTTATGAAAGAATGATGTTCAAAGTGTAATGATTGTTTCTTTAACAACACAAGATATATACAGAGATCAAACAATAATCACTATTACTAAACTTGAGATCTGAAGATAGTTGAGACAATAATATATATTGACTGCTTACATGAGTTGAGCACGAAGCTTTTATCTAAGAGAACAATCATCGTTATATAGACATAGAAAAATCATGTCAAGTTGTCTCTGCTCTGAATGATCATTCTGATCATTCTCAAGCAAGATGAGCGAGATGAGCATTATGCTCATCATGCTCACTGTGATCACTTTTGATTCAAGTGATCAGAGCAATCACTTCAAGACTCTGATTACTCAATGATTATTTAATCATTGCTATTACATAATCTCATGCAAAAGAGTTTTAACATCACTGTCTTCATTACTTTGCATGCACTTCATCAAATGTATCAACAATACAAGCATCTCACTGTTGAACTCATGATGATCATAACTTGTATGAGCACATTTACAAGAACAACAAAACTCACATGCGCGCACGAAATTCAGAATTGCATGTACAATCAAGCGAGCGATGATACATTGAAGCTGAAGAACATACATTCTTACTGAAGATACATTAAGTTACTTTGAGCAACTCAGAAAGAGAAAAATCACACAATGAAAGAGAAAGAGATGATAGATATATCAGTCACATCTTCATTCATCATCGTCACTGCTTCTATCACTACGATGACTTTGAAAGACATACTACGCGTTCAGAAGCTCGTCATTGTCAGAGTGAAAAAATGATCATGAGACTCATCTAATTGTGTACGATCAAAGATCTCTCAGCGACGACAGCAAGTCTTTGAAGAGTCTACACAGCGAGAGTCGTCTGACTTCAAACTCATGAAAGAGCTTTCGTCGCGCGAAGCTATTCAGACGACTCAGTCTCAACAAGTCTCTCGAGATCATGAAGAATGAGAACAAGAACAAGAACAAGAACGAAGTGAAGCAAGAGATGAAGCAAGAAGTGAAGCAAGAGATGATCAAATTGCAGGCGTTTCAGACAGCATGATGATCTCTTTTCAGATGTAAATAGATTTAATTTGAAGACGATTTGAAGTGTTCAAAAGATATGTTTCAGGTTTTGATTATGCTCTTGAGAGCGAAGAGAACGAGGTGCTTTTCGCACCAAAAATCGACTGTTTATGTGATCTTCCCAGCGTTCTTCTTCAAATCTCTTTCAGGGATAGAACGATTACCTGATTAGGCTTAGTGACGAAGGGTGATGTTTTTGCAAAGTTCAGGTGGTGTGTCTGCAAAGGCGGGTGGTGTGCATATAGTGGTTACCATTTTCAATTGCTTTTCATCCGCATCTGACGTTTCAGTAGAATGCAGCATATCGTTCAAGCCAAAGAAAATATTGAGACCTGGACATTGATTAACAAAGCACAGTACAAAACCTCAAAACTCTCAATATCTGCACAACGAGTTGGCAGGACTACAACGCCGTGTATGCAGCACTTTAAATCGACTCATCTGTGCCCCGCTCGGAGATGGGAAAGAATACGCCAGTGGGACAGCCTTCACGGCCATGTCGAATGAACCCTTGCTGAATGTATTTGAGCCATTTATCTAATTGAAAGTGTCGACTCGACAGCATAGCTCGAGATCTACATTTCGAGAATCTGTGACACCTAACAGGAATTTCCTCGACCGGATCACGGTTTTCTGGAGATAGTATCCGATCCTAAGCAGTTCACCTGAGTCGTCATCAGGTCAAACTGCACTCAGCCCAGTCTTAGGCGAAGTCATGGATCTTCAACGTACCTAGTAGTATGTTATTATTGACTGTGGTCGAGATGATGCAAGTACTCGAAGCCCTGAACTCATTAGTGTGGCGAGAAAGAGTTTTTGAATTTTACTCTTGTCGCCTTATCGAGACCGCCATAAACGCTTCTTTTGCTAAAAAATTTCGCGGTTCCTTCACATTCGGACCGATGCTATTGATCAGCGGCGTGATGAAATTGCGCTGCCACTTCTGAACGTGGGGAGAAGGAACCTCCGTACGTGAGCATACGGAGGAATCGATATATGCTAAAATCCGTAAAGACAACTGCACCTTCCTCTTATGCGTTTTGACACAAACTTGGTGTTCAAAAAAAATCTTGCTTCTTTTCCAGAAACCGCTCTCGCCGGGTCGACTTCGTTATAAAGTCCTATAACGCGTCGCCATTCATTCTTGGGCCAAGGAACTCTTGAATAATCACGGGGTTCTATTACAGAGGTCAAAGATGGCGTCCCGCAGAATACCGTACCCTATACATAAATCCCCTAGGTACTAACCGCAACAAAAGAATTTTCAAAACAACCCGTAACCGTCTCCACATCTTCCACCATCGCCCAAAACGTCCCAGGGCTTTTCTCACCATCCTTAACAACAAGAAAACCAGACATAGAAGGCGGCGTCCAAGGCCATGGTGGCAGCAGCGACAACTACCGCAACGGTAGTCAGATCCACGAGCATAGAAATCCTGAGTAGTAAAGTCCAGAGAAAGAAACGGCCCCAGCGAGAGAAAAAGCTGTCGATGATCGGCTTCCAGCCTGGGAATCTCGGAGCAGGGGCTTGGGGTTTTCAAAGTGGTATTGGTTGGTCGGCCACTATGTACAATTGCTGAAGCTTCGACGATAAGGATGACTTTCTTTTAGAGAACATTTGAGCTTCGATGCGCCTGATCATATTCAGACCCATCGTCCTCTTTTATATAGGGGGCAATTACGTTTCTGAGAGTAGCATGTATTGGATTAGCCTCGACTGCTTTACTTCTTCTAGTGATGAGTAGACTTTATTCGCTACCCGTGTATATATTAGCATCACTATTACTCGAGAGTGATTGTCTTTTGTAATTACCGTCGTTACTACCTGTACCTCTGCTGCTTTGATCATATCAGAAAAAAACGAAACCACTACACCATTGTACTAGCCCCGTTAGGAATGAAACCTACTATACATTAAGCACTTTCTGTCACGATATCCAACTTACTGGCCCCCCACCCCAAACCACCTATTGAACCACGCAACCGCCTGTTCCTCCGCCTTCACCCCCTGCTCAACCGCCACCTTATCATCCGGCTTCGCCCTAACCGCAAAACCATGCTTCGCCCCAGGAATTATAACCACCGTATGCGTCTCCTCCCCCCTCCCCTTCCCCTCCAAAATCTTCTTCATCTGCTTCACCTGCTTAATCGGCATCGCCATATCCACATCCCCTACCGCCACGCTCAGAGGCAACGATACCGTCTGCGCATCAGCCGGGATTGCAAGGTTGCTCGGGTGCGCTGTGAAACCGCAGTCGATGAGGCTCTTCCCGTTGGAGGCCTTTTCCGAATCGCTGCAAAGCAGAAAGACGTGCTTGCCGCCCCAACAGAAGCCGGCGGCGCCGAGGGGCAGGGAGGCGGCCTCGTTGGTGCGGAGGGCGTGGAAAAATTTGTAGACGCGGGGTTTGGCGATGGAAGGACGGGTGTAGTAAAGGAAGGGGATGAAGCCAGATATCATGTGCAGCAATGGCAAGCTGCACTTGATCTATCAGCATGGGATATACCTGTAAAGAATGGGGTTAGGCTGACCTTTTCCCAACCATCCATCCGTTGCCCGAAAGCGCGTCCATGTCGGTGAACAAGCTGGTATTCATCGCATGGCCGTCCAAGAACTCAGGAAGGTAGACCCGGGAGTTGGTCCTTTTCGCATACTTGTCCGCCAGTATCCTATTGTTGTTAAATTTCCAACCCAGTGCGTCTGATATGATGACTATGATACCCTTGGGAGGTTGTCCGGACGGTGGTTCGGTAATGTACGTTGGGAGGCCGTGCACGATTTCTTCACGGCCAACAGGAGTGCCTTCATGTAAGGCGCCGGTAACACACTCTCTGCAAGCCATAGTGAATCTCGATGATTGATGTAAGACTGGATAAAGAGCAAAAATTTGAGC
>JAABUV010006422.1_pt1 | contig 12815 bp, 14 predicted proteins | sample 5559971 | NCBI WGS metagenome assembly JAABUV01 (sample SAMN10711881, study PRJNA513362) | rock metagenome | isolation source: Antarctica rocks | place: Antarctica: Victoria Land, Knobhead nord | collected 2015-12-19
CCACCAAGATCCACGCACTAACCGACGAGCTGTGCGCCCCGCTCACGATGCTGCTCTCGCCCGGGCAAGCCGGAGACAACCCCATGCTGATCCCGCTACTGGGCGCCCACCCCGACCGGTTCACCGGTGATAAGCGCCTGCTGGCGGACAAGGCCTACTCCCACAACAGCACCCGGAAAGAGCTGCGCAAACGCAAGATCAAGCACACCATCCCCGAACGCAGCAACCAGATCTCCTACCGCAAGAGCAAAGGCACCACCGGCGGGCGCCCACCAGCCTTCGACGCCAAGACCTACTGCCACCGCAACACCGTCGAACGCGGCTTCAACCGGCTCAAACAGTGGCGCGGCGTCGCCACCCGCTACGACAAATACGCACTGACCTACCTCGGCGGCGTCACCCTGGCCGCCATCATCATCCACCACCACGTCCGCAATTAGCAGACGCGCTCTAGCCGTTCGAGCAGCCGGTGGGCGTTGCGGGTGTGAACGTGTAGCTCGCTTTGGGCGCTCACGTCCAGCACGCGGGAGGTGCGCGGTAGCTTCTCCAGCAGCAGCGCGTGTCCGCCGGCGTCGGCGCGCACCGCACACACGATTTCGGTGCCCCCCGAGACCAGACGCACCCAGGCGGTGTCGGGGTGGCGCGCGACGGCGTGTGCGGTGGTCATGGCGGCGTCCGGGGTGGTGCGCACGCGCACGTACCACTGTTTCTGCCGCTGCCGATTCGCGGCGGCCACGCGCAGACCGCTGGCCGACCGCAGCCGGGCGTAGCGGCGGGCCACCGTCTGATCAGAGACCCCCAACACGCGGCCCAGCAGCCCGAAGCTGGCGCGCCCATCAATGTGCAAGGCGTGCAGGATCTGCAGGTCGAGCGTGTCTGCAACGTGTTGGCCGTCGGACCCCACCGAACAGAGCCTACCGCGGTTCGATTTTAGCCATGTTAGTGGTTTTGGCTGGATCCTCGGCGATGGTGTCTCCATCGTGGAGGGCACACCGGTGGACCATCCAGGGCGCCGGTGAGTCGCATGAGAGGAGCACGATGATGACGGTTCTGGTCACCGGAAGCACTGGGGCGGTGGGGTCGGAGGCTGTTCAGCACCTGGCCGCCGCCGGCACGCAGGTGCGGGCGCTGACGCGCTCACCGAACGAGGCCCACTTCCCGGCCGGTGTCACCGCGGTGCCGGGGGAGTTCACCGACCCCCGCGTGATGCGCGAGGCCCTGGACGGGGTCAGCGGGCTGTTCCTGCTCAGCCCCGTGGCGTTGGGGGAGCTGACGGGCACGCTGCACACCCTCACCCTGGCCCGCGCGGCCGGGGTGCGTGACGTGGTCTATCTGTCGGTGATCCACGCCGACCGCTTCACCGACCCGCCGCACTTCGCGGCCAAGGCTGCCGCAGAGCGGATGATCAACGACCTGGGAATCACCGCGACGGTGCTGCGCCCGGGCTACTACATGCAGAACGACGCGGCGGAGAAGGACCGACTGCTCACCGGCACCTACGGCCCGCCGGTGGGTAACCGGGCGGCGCTGATGGTCGACGTGCGCGACCTGGCGAGGTCGCCGCTGCCGCACTGCTCGAGCGGCAGCGCGCCGAGGAAGCGCTGCCCACCGAGGTCATCGACGTGGTCGACTCCGAGGTGCTCACCGGAGACGCCGTCGCCCGGATCTGGGCCGAGGTGCTCGGGCAGCCGATCTCCTACGGCGGGGACGACGTGCTGGACGACCTGGAGCAGCAGCTCACCGCGTTCATGCCCGGCTGGATGGCCTACGACATGCGCCTGATGATGCGCCGTTTCCAGGTCGACGGGATGGTCGCCGCACCCGGCACCGACGACCGGCTCCACGCCCTGCTGGGGCGGCCGATGCGCTCCTACCGCGACTTCGCCACCGAGACCGCCGCCGCCTGGCAAGAGTGAGCGCTGCTCGGTAGTGCGCCTGACCTCGAACGGCCGCAGGCGTGGGTGGTCGTCGGCATGCGGGCGGACAGGACCTCCGCCCAGCGCGAGGCGGCGCACCGTTGCGTGAATGCCGCGTCCCCATGGGCAACCCGGCACGGACGGTGATCTGGTCATGGTGACGTCGGAGCGCCCCGCCTCGGTGGGCTCCAGGGCTGCCTGCTCGAGGCGGTCGTGACCACCGGGTCGCCGTCGACTCATCTGGTCATGGCAAGTGATGCGATGTCAGATCATGCGGTGTACGGTCATGACACGGCATGACATCAACCAGCTCCTGGTGCCGCCGCCGTCGTTGCCGACCAACCCAACACCGAGGACGGACCACGATGACTCCGCACGCAAGCCCCGAACACCAGCTGGGGGAGCTGGCGCCGAGCAACACCGTTGCAGGGTCCCGGCACAGCGAGCCCCGCTGCCCGCTCCGCTCGCTGACGAGATCATCGTGAACAACCGCGCGGTGACCGTCAACTCGATTGACTGGGCCGTCCAGGACGCCGGTTCGCTGGCCGACTCGTGGATCAAGTATCTGCTCTTCTTGGTCTCGGACGCGAGTCGCGACACCAGGTCGAAGGCGCGAACCGGAGCGCGATCAAGCTCATGATCACCGTGACCGGTCCCACCGGCGGCATCGGACGACATGTGCTGCCCGCCCTGCTTGAGCACGACGAGCCCGTGCGCGTGGTCGCCCGCAACCCTGACAATCTGCCCTCCGAGGTGCGCGGGCGGGTGGAGGTTGTCGAGGGTTCCCACGCTGACCCGGCCGTCATCGACCGTGCTTTGGACGGCGCCCGAGCGCTGTTCTGGCTGGTTGCCGGTGACCTGAGCGCCCCGAGCCCGTACGACTGCTACGTCGGTTTCTCCATCCCGGCCGCCGCCGCCATCGTCCGCCACGACGTCGCCCACGTGGTGACCGTCTCCGCGCTGGGACGGGGCACGCAGCGCTACACCGGCTACGTTTCCGCCTCGCTGGCCATGGACGACCTGCTGCGCAGTACCGGCGCTCACTTGCGCGCGCTGGCGGCCCCCTCGCTGATGGACAATTTTCTGCGGGATGTGACCTCGCTGCGTGAAGGCGTGGTGCGCGGTGGTGCCCCGGCGGACCTGAGCGCTCCGATGGTCGCCCGTCGCGACATCGCCGCCGTCGCCGCGCGCCTGCTGCTCGATCAGACCTGGACCGGCCAGGACGACCTGCCCGTGCTGGGCCCGCAGGACCTCTCCCCTGACGACGTGACGCGGATCCTCACTGAGGTGCTTGACCGCCCGGTCCATTACGAGCGCACCAGTTTCGAGGCGAGCGAGCAGGCCATGATCGGCTACGGTGCGTCCCGGGGCATGGCCCACGCGATCACCGCGATGGCTCAGGCGAAGGCGGGGGGCTTGGACAACGTCGACGCCCCCGACCGCGCCACCCTGACGCCGACCACGCTGCGCCAATGGAGCCAGGAGGAGCTCAAGCCTGTTGTGGCGGCGTCCTGAGCCAGCATCCGGTAAAGCCCGGGCGTTTATTGGCGCCCTCACCTCCCGCTGTTCCTGCTCGTCCGCGAGAGGCACCTGCATCCCAGGACAGCGCCTGCACGGTGAGCATGCCGCTAGCGTCCCGCGCGTGCGGACCGTCCGGTGCGGGGCCGGTCGTCGGGACCGAGGTCAGCGGCGCGTCAGGGCATCGACGAGGTGGTGGATCGCGGTGTCAACATCGATCCACGGGAAGGCCGGCGTCGCCGGTACGAGGGTGGCCAGCCCGTGCAGCGCCGCCAGCAGGCACTGAGCGTCACGCGTCACCTCCTGCGCGGTCGTGGTCTCGTGCCCGTCGCACCGCGCGACGGCTCGCCGCAACAGCTCGAAGGCGGCGATGCCGTCGGGGTAGGTGGTGGGAGGCGAGGCGATGTCGGCGGGGGACCGGGCGAAAAGTACCCGGTAGCGCCCGGGGTGCTCGCGAGCGAACTCGAGGTACGCGTGACAGATCGCCTCGACGGCGCCGGCTCCTGTCGGATTGCCCTCCTCGGCCGCCGCGCACACCTGTGACAGCTCGACGAAGGTGCGCGAGACGACGGCATCCAGGATGGCATCGCGGTCGGGGAAGTGCCGGTAGATCGACGGCGCGGCGATCCCGGCCTCCCGGGCGATCGCGCGCAGGGTCAATGCCTCGCGGGCGGAGGCGTTGGCCAGCAGCCGGGTGGCCGCGTCGAGGATTTCGCCACGCAGGGCGCGGCCCTCGCCTCGTCGGTTGGTGGCGCGGTTGCTCGGGGAGACGGTGCTCACCGAACCAGCCTAGCGACGCAGCGCACAGGACTAACAGTTGTAAGCAACGGTGCTACGCTCGACTTACATCCGTTAACCGAGCACCGGAGAGCCCAGATGATCAAGTTCAGTATTTTGATGCCGCGCAACCCTGCGCTGACCCACGAGCAGTTCGTGGCCTACCACCAGCAGCAGCATGCACCGTTGTTCATGTCGATCCCCGCCGTCAAGGACAACGTGCGGCGCTACGTGCAGCAGCACCCCGTGCCCCTCGACGGCCTGGACGTGCCCCTGGTGGCGGTGGACGGAATCACCGAGCTGTGGTTCGACGACGCTCAGGCCCTCGCGAACGTCTTCACCGACCCTGAGTATCTTCGGGTGATCCGCCCCGACGAGGCGAAGTTCTGCAATTTGGGTGGCTGCACGTTCGCCGTCACCGCGGAGAACGTCGTCCATGAGGACGCGCACTGACCGCCTTGGTGCGTCCTCGTCGCGCCGTCGGCACGGAGAGCCGGGTGAAGGGCGCATCATGACCGGCCTGAAAGACCTGGATCTCGTGGTCTTCGGTGACCGGGTTCACTGGACGGCGCGCTGTGCAGCACCTCGCGGCGCACGCGCCCGCGGAGCTGCGGTGGGCGATCGCCGGCCGCGTCCGGGAAAGCTTGGAACGGCTCGGCGCCGGTGTGCCGATCCTGCTGGCGGACGCCACCGATCCGACCAGCCTGGCGGCGATCGTCTCCCGTATATGGGTGGTGTTGAACATGGCCGGCCCATTCCGTCGCCTAGGGAACCCGGTCGTCGCCGCTTGCATCTAGCCCTCGACCAGTACTGCGACATCAGCGGAGAGACCGCCCGGATCCGGACCTCGTCGACCAGCAGCAGGACGCAGCCCGGCGAGCCGGAGTGAAGGTCGTGTGCTTCGCCGAGGCCAGCTCCGCTCCCGCCGACCTCGCCGTGCTCCTGCTCAAGCAGGAACTGGGCGAGGCGCTGCGCGACGCCACAGTGGTCCTCCGGCTGCGATCCGGGCTCTTCAACGGCGGCACCATCGCGAGCATGCGCGAGGCGGTCGAGTCCGGCGATGCGAAGCGCGAGCGGGACCCGTTCCTGCTCGGCCCCCGGGACCGGCGGCCGACGCCGCGGGAACGGGACCCCGCCGGCGTGCGGTGGGACCGGGCTCAGCACGCGTGGCGGACCCAGTCCCCGCTCGGCGTCTCCGACACCCGCGTGATCCGTTTCAGCAGCTCCCTGCGTGGGGCAGACGTTGAGGTGCAGGAGTACCTCGCCTTCGATGGTGCGACCGGGGTTGTGCCTGCGCTACTGGTCCGGGTGGGGTTCGGCGCCGTCACCGTGGCGCTACGCACCCGGATCGGCCGGGCGCTGCTGACCCGGATCGCCCCACCCGGCGGCGGGCCGAGCGAGCGGGAGGGGAGGACGGCGAGCTACCACCTCGACGTGACCGGCACCGGCGCGAGCCGTCCCCGCAGCCGAGTCACCATGACTTTCGACGGCGACCCCGGCAACTACGTGACGGCCCTCTGCGCGGCGGAGATCGCGATCGCACTCTGCCTCGGCGGGTCGAATCTGCCCGACCGCACCGGGATCCTCACTCCCAGCACGGCGATCGGCGCCGGCCTGGCGGATCGGCTCATCGGCGCCTGGATGCGCCTGACCCCGGGCCAAGGGCAGACGAACACCGCCTGACAGCGACATCATCGCCCGCGTCATTCCACTGGGCAAAGCGGCGGAACTGCTCGCCGGTTCACTGACCGTGGTCCGCAGCCTTGTTCAGCCGGGGCATGAGCTGCAGGGCGTTAAGGCGGTTGACAGCCTCGTGTTGGTCGGCGTCGAGGCCCGCATCGTGGTCAAGGTTCTGAGTGAAGTAGGCGACCCCTGACGTGGTCGCGTAAGGCCAGTCCGACCCGAACAGGATATGACCGGGCTTGGCGAACGCGGTGAGGCTGGGCAGGGAGGTCGGGCTGGCCGACAACGCGGTGTCGAAGTAGAAGCCGGCGAGATCCTCGAGCACCTCCTCCTGGGTGGAGCCGGTCGGAGCCAACGGATTGGCACCGGTGAGGTTCGCGATTCGGTGCGCCGCGTAAGGAACGAACCCACCGGCGTGCGATAAGATCATCTTCAGGTCGGGGTAGCGCCGCGGCACCTTGTTCAACACCAGGCTGATCGCCGCCCGGGTGGTGTCCAGCAGGAAGTCCGCGTACGCCGGGTGGACACCTGTGGCGGGTTTCGCCGCCAGTTGGCCGGGGTGAATGAACATAACGGCTCGGCGACGGTCGAGCTCGTCCATGACCGGGTCGAGCGCGGGGTCTCCGAGGTAGACGCCGTGAGCGTTGGCCAGCAGGACCACCCCGTCGGCGCCCAGGTCGTCGAAGGCGTGGGCGATGGTGAGCAGGGCACCGTCGACGTCGGGGAGGGGCACGCGGCGAACATGCCGAACCGGTCGGGCCGATCCCGCACCAGGTCGGCGTGGGCCTCGTTGACCCGGGCGGCCAGGCCGCGAGCCTCAGTGTGCTTGCCGAAATCTGCGGTGCCGAAGTGCACTCCGGGCGTGGACAGGGACAGCACCCCCGTGGCGATCTCCTGGTCGTCCATCATGGCCAGCGCACCCTCGGGGCTCCACCGGGGCAGGGGCCAGTCGGGACTCCACCCGGGGACGTCGAAGCCGTGCGCTTCGAGGGCGGCGACATAGACGTCCGGCAGCAGATGTTGGTGGACGTCGATTCGGTTAGCGGTGCTCATCGTGTGCGCCTTTCTGCGTGGGCCTGCGCCCGTCGCTCTCGATGCGGTCGATGCTCACCCGCACCGCTGGGTCCGTGCGTGCGGTGAACCGAGAACGCGGCCCCCGGCCCGGTGGGCGGCCATGGGCACCGGGCGCACGGTGGGCTGTCGGGTAGAGGCCGCGCTGCTCGGGGTGCTGAGGTCTGATCTGCCACGCGTTTCTTGGACACGAATCCGTAAACCTTTTACGCCGCTGCAGGGGACCGCCCGAGTCCCTTGCCCAAGTCCGCCGAAAACGGGCCGTGATGACGTATTTGCCGCTAGTACAGCATCTGGCTCGGGTCTCGCTCGAGTCCGAACTGCTGGCGTCCCCAGGCTGCGTAGCTGACCTCGGGGTTGAGGATCACGTGGCTCGACGCGAAGTGAAGGTCACGCCAGGTGCACTGAATTATGCTCTGATCAGAGAATCCGGTCGACCCGGAGATCTGCATCACGGTGTCCATGGCAGCAACGATCAGCTCAGAGGACCGCGAGATGTCGCGGTAGGTCCTCGCCCGCAGCTCGGGGGATGCAGGCTCAGGGGCTTCGGCAACGTCAACGGCCCGGTAGGTCAGCAGCTCCGCGAGGTCGAGGTCGGTCGCCGCCCGAGCCAGGCGCGTCTGGATACTTGTGAACTCGGCAACCTTGGAACCGAAGAGGCTGGCCCGCTCGGCGGTCCAGGCCCGGTAGTGCTCCAGCGCGCCGCGTGCCGCTCCCAGCGTTGGTGCTGTGAAGGTGAGCGGCGCGTAGGTGATCCAAGGGGCCCGGAAGTAGGATGAACCGTTGATCTTGCCGCCGGGGGAGGTGCCGTCACGCATCTCCTCGAGGCGCAGCACGTGGTCATGGGGTACAAAGACGTCGTTGTAGACGACGGTGTTGCTACCGGTCCCGCGCATCCCGGTGGTGTGCCACGTGTCCTCAACTTCGTAGAACCCCGGGGGGACCAGGAACAGGGTCCAGTCGGGTTGGCCACCGGGCCCAGGAAGCATGCCGCCCACCATGATCCAGCTGCAGTGATTGACTCCACTGAGGTAGCTGATGCGGCCGGAGATGCGGTACCCGCCCTGGGCGGGCTCGATGTCAGAGGTAGGGGTCAAGGTGCCGGCGATGGCGACGTCGGGACCGGCCGCCCACACCGCAGCCTGGGCTGTCTCGGGGAACTGGGCCAGGTAGTGCGGGTGGTGGATGAGAAGACTCGCGCACCACCCATGGGCGGCGTCAGCAGTGCCGATCGTGATGGTGGCATCCACCCAGGTGCGGATGCCGAGCTCGGCGCCACCGAACTGCCGCGGCGTCAGGATGCGCGCCAACCCGGCATCGAGGAACTCCTCCGCCGAGACTCGGGGGATGGTGCGGTCGCGCTCGCCCTGTGCGGCGCGCTCACGGATGTCGGGAAGGAGCTGGTCGACCCGTTGGCGGACCACTTGCGGTGTCAGCGTGTCGATGGGCTCGAAGGTCGTCGTCATGGCTGTCCTCGTCCTGAGTGTGCGGTGGGCCGGGTAGTGGGTCAGTGGAACGGGTGGCCGGGGAATCCCATGGCTACCCGTCCTCTGCTGGTGTAAGCGTCGCCTCGGTCGGTGCCCACGTGGACGCCCGCGGCGTGCATGTCACGGAAGATCTGTTGCAGGGGGTTGGAGTCGAACAGGGCCAGGGCGCCTGAGCTGGCGTAGAGCTCATCGGTGAGCTCAAGGCAGGAGCGTGCGACGTATGCCCGCCACGAGAAGTGCTTTGCGCGCTCCTGCTCGTCGAGCACCCACCCGTCCCCGTTGACGGCGCGGTCCCAGCCCTCCTGGGCGTACTTCTGCGCCAGGCTCCAGTTCGCGTCCCACTGTGTCGCGCAGGAAGCAAGGGTGATCTGGGCGGCGGGTGACTCGCGCTGCTGGGCCTCGGGGTCGAGCCAGCGCACCCGCGACCGGGTGGTTTCGGTGAACTCCTCCACCATCCGTTGGGAGACTCCGGTCGACGCCGTCATCACAGCCATGCCCTGCATGGTCATGAGCGAAACTCGCCAGAGGGGACTGGTCTCCGCGATCGCACCCCGAAAGCCGGGGCCCGCGAGCCGGCCGAGGGCGAACACGCGGTGGTGGGGGACGAAGACGCGATCCGCTACGACGGCTCGGCTTGCGGTGCCCCGCAGCCCCAGCGTGTTCCAGTCGTCGACGATGGTGATGTCCGAGCGAGGAAGAAACAGCATCTGCAGCTCGGGTGGTTGACCGTCCGGACCAGGGATTATGGCCCCGACCCCAACCCACCCTGCCCACTCGATACCACTGGCGAAGCGCCACTGCCCGCTGAGCAGGTAACCGTCGGTGACAGGCTCGACACGGCCGACAGGAGCGAAAGAGTCAGAGACCAGTGTCGTGTGGTCGGTGCCCCACACCTCCTCCTGCAGCTGCTCTGAGGCGAAGACCAGGTACCAGGTGTGGAACGAGGTAAGGGAGAACAGCCAGCCCAGTGCGGCCGAGCCACGGGCAATCTCACGGCCCAGGTCGAGCATGGTCATCGGATCCATTTCGGCGCCACGCCAGCGCTTCTGGTTCCCGAGGTGGACAAGACCCGATGCCCGTACCTGTCGCAGGCGAACCTGCCGGGAAGACGACGCTTCTATGCCTGGCGTCAACGGTCCCGACGGTGGTCTAAGTACTCAGTAGCGTCCAGATCGCGTTGACGGCGTGGTGGATGTGGTCGACGAGGGGCCGGTCGTCGGTGCTGTCGAGCCATCGATCGAGAGCGACATCGAGGACGATGACCGCGACGCCCGCAGCGAGGGCGGCGGCCGGGTCATCGACCCCGCGGCTGAGGAACCCGTCGTGGATGGCGTCGGCGAGGACCGAACGCTTGCGGAGCTCGCGCTCGCGCAGGCTCTCGTCGGCCTGCACGACGGCGCGGCGGGTCCGGAGGTAGTCGTAGTTGTCCTCGAAGCGGGCCCCGGCGACCGTGGCCAAACCGTGCTCGATCGCGGCGATCGGCGCCAGGTCCGCGGGGGTGTCGGCCCAGAGCTCGGCGACGAGCGCGGGCAGCTCCTCGTCGCCGGCGAACAGCACCTCGCGCTTGTCAGCGAAGTGGCGGAAGAAGGTTCGGGTGGTAAGCCCCGCTCGCGCGGCGATCTGGGGGACCGTGGTGTCCGCGAAACCCTGGTCGACGAATAGCTCGATCGCAGCCCGCTCCAACCTCTCCCGTGCATCCGGGCGCCATCGTGCCATCAGCACAGACTAGATGACACGACGTGTCGTCACGCCTGCTATTGTGATGGCACTTCGTGTCGTGACGTGCGGCAGGTCGTGTGTCACACCAGGAGCAGCGATGGCGACCAGTCGTTACGACGTCGACGAGATCGGGTCCGCACCGCGGCCCGCGCGGCGCTGGGCGCGGTGGGGGGTGCAGCTGCCGGGGCCGTTCGGCGGCGGCCCGTCGATCGGACGCCGGCGTGATGGCGTGGTCCGCCTCGAGCGGGCGGGTTACCGGGCCGCGTGGACCAACGAGGTGGTGGGCAAGGACGCGCTGGTTCAGCTGGGCGTCCTGCTCGCCGCGACCCGGCGGATGGTGTTCGGCACCGCGGTGGCGAACGTGTGGGTGCGGCCCTCGGCGACCCTGGGCGCCGCGGCCGGGGTGTTGTCCCAGGTCGACCCGGGGCGGTTCGTGCTCGGGCTCGGCGGGGGGTACCCGGAGCAGGCGGCGAGCGTCGGGCGCGAGTTCGGCAACCCTGTGGCCGTGATGCGGGACTACCTGGCTGGGGTAGACGCGGCGACGCCGTCGGTCGTCTACCCCCGACTGGTGGGGGCGAACGGTCCGCGGATGCTCGCGCTGGCCGGCGAGGTCGCGGTCGGGGCGCTGCCGGCGGGGCTTCCCGCCGCGTTCACAGCTGAGGCCCGCCGGGCGCTGGGCCCGGACAAGCTGCTGTTCGTGGGCATGACCATCGCCGTGGGTAACGATACCGCCGCCCGCGCGGGAGCGGCGGTATCGATGCTGCTGAGCATGGCGTGGTTCCGGCGGTCGCTGGTCCGGTTGGGCTACACCGAACGTGACGTCGCGAGGGTCAGCGACCGCCTCGTCGACGACCTCTCGCCCCCGGCGACCCCGCGGCGATCACCACCGCAGTCCGCGCACACCACGACGCCGGCGCCGATCACGTCGTCGTGATGCTGCCGATGGGGGAGGACTACGAGGCCGGTGTCGACACCCTGGAGCGGCTTGCCCCGACCCTGACCGCGCTCGACCCCGTTACCGAGACGAGCACCGACAGCGGACTCGGCGCGGACACCACGACGACCGCGGACACCACCACGACGGAGGGTTGATCATGGGTGAGATCTGGGTGTTGGGGGCGACCGGGCGGTCCGGGCGGATGATCGCCGCGCAGCTGTTGGCGCGGGGGCAGTCAACGGTGCTCCTGGGGCGTGACCCGACGCGGTTGGCGGTGGTGGCCGACCGGATCGCCGCCGAGCACGGGGACCGGCCCCGGACCCGGGCCATGGCGTCGCTGCAGACCCTTCTCGCCGACCTGGACAGCAGCCGCCCGGCGGTGGTGGTGAACACGATCGGTCCGTTCACCCGCACGGCAGTACCGATCGCCGCGGCCTGCCCCCCGGGCACCCACTACCTGGACCTGGCCAACGAGCTGCCTGCGGTGACCGGGTTGCTCGCCCTGCACCAGCAGGCCGTCGATGAGGGGCGCGCCGTCGTGGCGGGGGCAGGGTTCGGGGTGGTCGCATGCGAGAGCGTGGTACGCGCCCTTTGCGAGGGTCGACCAACGCCGCAACGAGTGAGGGTCGACGCGGTGCCGGCGGTGGACATCGAGCCCGGGCCGGTCGGTGAGGCCCTCGCGGCGACCATCCTCGATGGGTTCCCCGCCGGTGGCCGACGCTACGAGGACAACCGTCTCGTCGACGCCCCGCTAGGCAGCGGCCAGGAGCGCCTCCTGCTGCCCGACGGGTCCATCGTGACCACCGCGGCGATCCCTTTCGGGGACCTGGAGGCTGCTCACCGCGCGAGCGGTGCGCCCTCGGTGGTGTCCGCGTCCAGCGAGGCGCCGACCGGCCACGCGATGCCCTACGTCCTACCGGTGGTGGCGCGGCTGCTGTCCTGGGATCCGCTGCGGGCCCTCGTGATCCGGCGGGTCGCGGGCATCCGGCTGCGCCCCCGAACGCGGGCGCGGGAGTTCTCCTACGCCCACGCCAGGGTCGAGTGGCCCGACGGCACCACCCGTGAGGGATGGCTACGCACCGGGGAGGCAAGCGCGTTCACCGCCTCCGCCGCCGCAGAGGTCGCCGTCCGGCTGACCCGGGGTGAGGGACGGGCGGGCGCACACACCCCGGGTGAGCTCTTCGGGCCGCAGCTGGCCGTCGATATTGGAGCAGAGCTCATGGTGGACGAAGGTCAGCCGTGAGCGGGGCCGCCGGGCACGGTGCAACCGCCGGACCCGGGCGGGAAGACCGCCATGAGCGCCCGCTCCTGACCCAGGAGCGCATCGACGCGTGGTGGCCTACCACCCGGACAACCCGGCGCTCGGGGCGCTGGCCACGGCGATGGGCATCGGAGGGGGCAAGACCGCCGGCACGCAACCGCCCTTCACCGCACACTCTCGGTCCAGCGGATCATCGAGATCTAGCCCAGCCCCCACGCACGGTCACCCCGATCGCCCCCCATGCCGGGTGATGCCCCGCGCCAGGGGGCAGGCACCGCGGCGATGAGCACCGCCGGTTGTAGGTCGCCGTTCGCGCTCGCCGGCGCCACCGTCCTGACAGAAACACCCACGACTGAGAGTTGACGATGACCACACCACAACCCGCCCCGCACCAGGACCACCCCGCGGCGAGCAATACCGCCGCCTGGATCCCGGCCAAGAGAGCC
>JAABUV010006423.1_pt1 | contig 12813 bp, 17 predicted proteins | sample 5559971 | NCBI WGS metagenome assembly JAABUV01 (sample SAMN10711881, study PRJNA513362) | rock metagenome | isolation source: Antarctica rocks | place: Antarctica: Victoria Land, Knobhead nord | collected 2015-12-19
GGGGCAGTCTGTGCCGGGGGCAGCTGGGGGCGCCGCCGGCGGCGCACCGCTCCGCCTGCAGCTCCACCGTCTCGACGACCGGCGGCAGCAGGCCCTCCAGCCTGCACAGGCGCGGCTCAGCAGGGCCCGGCATGCAGGACAGGACCTGCAGCACACAGGACTTGTACATATACAGCAGTGCTGGCACGGCGCAGTAGCGTGTGTCAGGTGCGGTGCACTCGGCCATACACTCGCTGAAGCATTCTGTTGTGGACGCGCGGCCTGCTGCCCTTGGGGCCGCAGAGGCTTTGCCGGTGCCGCAGGGCCGTGCGGGGGCGCCGCGGCCCGCAGGGCGGGCTGGCGGCGAGCAGGGGCGCAGGCGCACCCCTTCTGCTTGCGCTCCTCCTCGGTGAAGCCCGTGCCTGCGGGGTCGCGCTTACTGATTAGACACGCATAGCCCACTGCGATTGGGGGCAGCCTGTGCTGCCTTGTGGCGGTGCTGAGCGCATGCGTCGCGGGACAGTGGGCATCCTTTGGATACCTCCCTCGCGGGAGCAGCGGGCGCCGGCGCGCACCGTTGTTCAGCACCGGGTTGTACAGGAGGGGAGCGTGGCCCAGCTTGATGACAGAGTCCTGCTCCGGCGTGCGCGTGCCGGGGTCGCCTGTTTGTCACTATATGTCAGCTCAATAACATAGAATTGTGAGAGTCAGAGTATGAGTGGTTGCCATATTCAGCATACGCACACCGTAACAGGGCAGAGCTGCTGGATAGAAGACCATGCGCAACAAATGCGCACCGGGCTTTGTGACATCCTTGACGCCGTGGGCCGAGCGGTCCTCTGTGAACGTTGCGCCTGTTTGCTGCGTAGGACGCCCGACATGCAGGAGCTCCTTCGCCTTCTCCATGGTGGCGGACATGGCCGCTTGCGCAGATTAGGTCAGGACTCAAAGGCGCGCAGAGAGCTTGTTATGGCGCTTTTATTCTCCACCAAGGCTCTCAACTTGTGCCTCGCGATGCTTTTCCGGTCTGCCAGAGCTTCGACCATCGGGAACTAGTGACCTACCCGACTGTTCACCCTGAGCAGGGCTCCTGGCTGTGCGTAGTACAACTCGTGTGGAGAGGCAGAGCGCCCATGATCCGCGCTGCTGCGCATCCTGTGCTCCAGCGAGTCGCGACAAGGTTGTGCTGCAAGCGTGGGAGCCCAGATCAGGTTGGACGCGCGTGGCTGCGCCGGTTGTCTGTACGGGGTATGAGCAGCGCGGCCTGCTCGCAGGTGTGTGCCGACACGCCAGAACTGCCATATCCTCGCCAACGTATGTTTGCATTGTGCATACCGCTGATAGTGGCGTAATGGGTTTGGCAGTAGCATAATTTGTCATTTGCAGCAGCTAACAGCTCCTGCGCCCGCAGGACTACAGCTTCGGGCCGCACACCATTCACGCAAGCGAAGTCTTCGCCAGTAGCCCGCTCAGCTTTGCGTTTGTCAACCTGAAGCCGGTGGTGCCCGGTGCGCCTGGCCGCCCTGGCCCCTGCCGGTTCCCTGGCGTCCATCGGCTACTCCTGACAGGTCACCTCCGGTGCTTGCACAGGCCATGTCCTGGTGAGCCCGAAGCGCGTCGTGCCGCGGTTCCAAGCCCTTTCGCCTGACGAGGTGGCCGACCTGTGGTGCGCAGCCCAACCCTACCCTAGCCTGGCTACCTAACGCTACCCTGACGCTACACCCCACGCTCGCCAGCGTGTGCTGAGCTTGCCGTATACATGTTCGCACGCGCACCGTGAGCTTGCACGTGCGCGCTGCCTCCAGCCGGGCGGTGCACAGGCGCTCAACTGCTGAGCTCACTGCTGCGCTGCGTGGAGCGCAGGGTGCTCGCGCAGCGTGTGGGCGGCGTCGTGGAGCCGCACTTCGGCGCCATGTCGCTCACGCTGACTGTCCAGGTGATGGAGCCCCTCCCGCGCCGGCCCTGTCCCATGGCCGGGCTGGGCCTCGCACGACACACTTCTTGTGAAGAGCAGGCCGCCTCTGGTGCGCTTGTGCATGTGTGCCCCCGCCCGTCCTGGGCGAATGATGTGGGGCGGACGGAGACCGGCATGTCATGCCTGTGGTGCTGCGTCGGTCACGGCACCTGTTGTGCATAGCGCAGCGGCATGCTGACGCGGCAGTGCACGCTCGGCTGCCATGGTGGGGCGTGCATGCGGGCGGTTGCGGGCCGCGCCTTCACGCATGTGGTGTTGTATAGGTGGAGCGCGCCTGTGCCCAGGGCCCAGCAACCGGATGCTGACGCGGGGGCCAGCGGGCTGCCCCGCAGGACGGCGCGCAGGCGGGACAGTCAGTGCCGCACGTGCACGTGCACGTGCTGCCGCGCCGCGCGGGCGACTTTGAAAAAAACGACGCTGTGTACGACGCGGTCGACGAGCACGCGCGCGCGCACGCGTGCGCGGCCCCCGACCCGTACCCTGCAAACGCGTCCCAGCGGAAGGCATTTGTACTCTGTTTGCGCACATACCTCATAGGGCACTCTCACATGCCAAGCCGGTCTGGTCAGTGAGGCAGGGCACTGTGCCGCTTGTGCGTGAGCAGGGATGACTCAGCAATGGGTGTAACATGAACCGCCAACACGACCAGAGAGCAGGAGGGGCTGCTGCTGTAATAATAAGCTTACTTGAGCCTGCCTGCTTCCCTGTGCTGGCCGCTGTGCCTGAAGCAGCTCCCTGGCAGGCCGGGCGAACGGCTGGATCTGGACGCCGAGCGGCGCGTGCGCACGCGCGCCGAGATGGCCGCCGAGGCGTCCGCCCTGCGGCAGCACTTCCAGTAGCTGCTGCGCGTAGCCCCACGAGCTGCCGCCGAGCCCGGCGGCCGCACGCCCGCCGGGCTATATGCCCTGTCCGCCCGCCCGCCCGCCGGCCGCGCCGCCCAGTCGGCCGCACGATCGAACGGTCGCGGGGCCGGGCGGCGCGTGCCACTCTGAAGCTCCGCAGGCGGCTGCGGCAGGGGCGCCCGCGGCTTGCCGGGCGCCGCGTGACCCGACAGCGCATGCGGCGGGCGGCGCCTGCCTCGCGCAGCCCGCGGCCGGGTCGGCAGGCGAGGCAGCGCCTGAGCCGGCGGCGGCAGATGCGGGTGCGGGTCTGGATGCGGATTGGGCGTGCTCCGCGCAGCGCAGGGCCAGGTCCGCATGCCCAGGCGCACCTGAGTCGGAGGCGGCGGCGGCGGCGGGCCTGCGGCCTGCGCTGCCCATGGCGAGGTGGGTGGGCGGGCGCGCGCCGGCGGCGCGCGAGTACCACGCCCGCGACTTTGCCTGGGAGGAGGTGCGGCGCGACGCGGAGGCCGCGCTGGCCGCCGAGCGCGCCGCCGCTCCCAGCACCGCCGGTGCGCCGCAGTCCTCTGCTGCTGTCTCATGTCTCATGTCTCGTGCCTCGTGTTGTGTAATTTATATGCATAGTGTTGTACGAGGCAGGCTTGCAAACCGGCACATGGGCGCCGCGCGTACGCCAAGCGCAGGGCTGCGCGAGCTGAGTGCCGGCCGTGCAGGCGACAGGATCGTTGGCGCAGCAGCGCTGCCCAGCCGGGAGGATGACGCGGCCAGCTGGGAGCGCTTCCACCTCCGCAGCAACAAGTCTGCGCGCTTCTACAAGGAGCGCAGGCACGCGCCGCGCTTGTCCTGGAGCTGTTTTTCCTCCACGCCATTCCCAGCAGCCTTGGGCCGTTCTGTGCAGGTTCATAGGCGGAATGCGAATTTGCGTAGTGGGCCCAGTCACCTGTCGGAACAGGCCTTGTATGTCTGCTGGGGGTCTCAGGACCGTGCGCAAGACCCGCACATCAGGCAGGCTCGCCCTTCTGCCGGGTCCCCGCCTGGCTTGGCTCTCCCTGCTGGCACCGGCTGCAGGCGCGCAGGCAGCGCGGCGGTCTTTTCTCGGCTCAGTGTGGTTGCACGCCCGCCGCAGGTACCTGCTGCTCGAATTCCCGGCGCTGGCGCGCCGCGCGCCGCCGCTGCTGGTCGCGGAGCTGGGCTGCGGCTGCGGGTCCAGCCTGCTGCCCGTCCTGAAGGCCAACCCGGCTGCGCGCGCGCTGGCCACGGACCTCAGCCCCGCCGCGGTGCGCAGGGTCCGGTGAAGTGTGGCAGGTAGCGTGTTCTTCTCATCCCTGGCCGTCCTCTATAGAACAATGCGTACCTTGAACACAATGTGCTGGATTGCCAGGAGTGTGAGTTGCTGCTTTTGCTGCGAGTCCACTGCACCATTGTTGCCTGCCGCTGGGATCGGGGTTGAAGGAGCCTGGGGCTGTGGCATGCAGGTGGACCTGTTCAGGAGCGCTGCAGGCGACGCAGGCATCCCTGCGAGCCGCTACGAGGCATTTGCGCTGGACGCGGCGGCGCCCGGGGCCGCGGACTCCCTGAAAGGTGACCTGCTGCCGTAAGCAGGACACGTGGAGCTATTGTTTCATGGGGACCTGAGCGATGCGTGCCGGACTGGCTAGGACCCTGGGGGCAGATTGCATGCAAGGTGAGCATGCATCAGCAAACGGACCTTTTCCTGCGGCATCGGCTCTGAGAGCTGCATCGAGGACGGGCCTGCGGGGCTTGCCTGTTGGCACGATAAGCACATGGGGCATGCGCCCTGCCATGCAGCGGCACGTGCGTGAGCCGGGCGCGCGCACGCGCGCTCACAGTGCGCACACTCCGCGCCACGCCTGCTCTCCAGCTGCTCGGCTCGCCCATCGTGCAGCGGCTCTGCTCTGCGCCGCTGCGCGGCATCATGCTGCGGCCGTGCCGGGGCGCGCCCTGCCGCCGCGCGAGCCGGGGCTCGACGAGCCGGGCCTTGGCGCGCAGGCGCGCGCGCGGATGCGGTGCTGCTGGTGTTCACGCTGGGCGCGCTGCGCGAGGGGGCCATGCCGGCCGTGCTGCGCGCGGCATTCGCGGCGCTGCGGCCCGGCGGCGTGCTGTGCTTCCGCGACCACGGCCTGTACGACATCACCCAGCTGCGGCGCGTTAGCCCAGCGCGGCACACGTGCACTCCCTGCATGGCCATGACATGCGGCGGCTGTGTTGGTAAGGCAGGGTCATCATGTCGGCATGCAAAAGCCCTTTTCCACTCGCCCGCCTCGCCCGTGCTGCAAGGATGCGTGCGCATGCGCAGGCCTGTTCCTGCGCGATCTGCATGATGCGCCTTTGCCGAGGACGCTCTTTGCAGGTATGTGATCAGCTCAGGCAGGTCTGGGTCCAGGGCTGTCTGTATTAGGTCTAAGGAGCACTACCCAGGGCACCACTCATGGCACTATCCACCACGTGCAGGATGCCGCCCGCGCAGCGCCTGGCGCCCAACCTGTGCCGGCGCCAGGACGGCACCACGGCGTACTTCTTCACGCCCGCCCAGCTGTCCCGCCAGTGCGAGGCCGCCGGGTTCGCGGCGCGCGAGTGCGACTGGGCCTGCACGCGGCTGGTGAACCGCGGGCGGGGTGTGACCATGCGGCGCGTGTTTGTGCACGGCCTGTTCCAGCGGCCGCTGGACGGCACGCAGCGCTCCTAGCACTGATCCGTTGTGTGACAAGTGGCGGCCACCAGACCGCGAACAATGATGTTGGGACGCACACGTGCCTGAGCACGTAGCCTGTCTGTACCAGCTAGACTGCATTGCGAAATTGCGATAATGCTCGGAGCTTGATGCTTGCAGATTTTGTGTTTAGGGAGTTGAGAACGGGCTTCTCCTCTGTCACGGCGGTTACATCCAGCACTTTCGATGCATCTGTGCAGGCAGTGGTTATTGTGAAAGCCCAGCGGAGCGGGTGTATGGTTGACTACCAGTGTCAAGAAGGGCTCTTCTGCTTTGAAGCACCTTGCGATGACGCTGATCAGTGCGCAGAAGTTCCTCCATATAGACCATCTCATTCCTGTGGTTTGTGCAGTGACTGGTCCATAACACACCATACGCAGCAGGTTCAACCCCGAAGAAGAGCGCCTCAGAGCGCGGTTGGCAGGACTGTGTAGAGCCCAGGCTGTGCGGGATGAGGCACGGCGCCAGATGGAGGCCCTGCAAGCCTTTCAGGTGACTCTTAGCACTGCTTGGCACGTGTACTACTCTACCAGTCAGCTGTGTCCGCAACATTGGCGTCCAATGCAGGCAAAGCAAGTGCGCAAGCCGGCGGAGGATGGAGCCAGGCAGTGGCAGGGCTGCTGTTCTTGCACAAGGTGCGCGCTGCTCTTGCCTTGGTGAGGCTGGCCAGATGGTGACCTACAGTTGGGCAAGGAAATTGCCAAGGAGAACAGTCCACCTTGGATCACTAAGAGCTAGCCTGTTCCTGCAGCGAGGAAGAGAGTGGTGAGGGCGGGCAGCTCCGACTGCCCCAAGAGCAGGCAGAGGCCTGGAGGAGGCACGAGCGCAGGCGCGCCCCAGCCAGGCTGCGTGCTGAAGGCCCGACGCGGGGAGCTGCATGATCCTCACTCTAAACCTCACATGATTACATGCACAGGGTAAAAACGTATCGGGTGATGTCCGTCATGAAGAAATGATTGCACAGCATAGGCTCCAGACGTGCCCGGGGCTTCCTAAATACTACATTTCAACCTCGCCCCATGCTCAGGTGGGATGCGCTGGAGGCGCGGCCTGCAGTACATGCACTGCACGCCGCTGACATACCCTGGCCACCGGCCATCCCGCCCGGGTTCGGCCTGCTGGCGGCCATGGCTGCTGTTGAGACAGGTGTGTCCACCCCTCCCCAATTCCTTGGTCCAGGCCCCCCTCTAGTCATGTCGCTGCTTGGCCGTCCTTGCTTGTCATGGGCAAGTCCCAGGCCAGGCGTCATGTCCGTGCGTTGGCCGCAGCATGCCCCCGCTGCCGTTCTTCATGCCCACGCGTGGCTGCTTGGCACATGCATGTCTGGGCTGTCTGCGGCAGGGCCGCAGGCGCGCGGGGGCGACTGTGCGCTGGGTCCAGGCTTGAAAGCCCACGATCCTGACCCTGCCGCGCTGCGGCGCGCATTCCGCCGGGCGGCGCTGCGCTGGCACCCCGACCGCTTTGCACGGCGAATGATATCGGGTCTGCCGGAGCGCGAGCGCGCGGATATGAGCGCGCGCGTCGCGGGACTTGCGCAGCAGGTATCTTGGGAACCTGAGCTTGCCTGGAATCATGGTGTTGGCCTTCTGTCAGGTTAGTGTGATGGACGCAAAGTCGGGACGCGTTCTGCTTGACAGGCAAACAGGGCCGGCAGCTTCTCTCACACTTGACGAGGCTCGGCAGGTGATTGCTGAGTGGACGTCGCTGACTTCGGAGGAGGAGGACGCGACTGCGTGACACACCAAGGGCCCTGTAGCAGTACACCGAGAAGGTTGCACGGCGGCTCCCAGCAGGCCCGCAGGACAGCATGCAGTGTCGCAAGCGCTGCACCTCAGCTCACACTCCAACTCGGTCGTGCAACCGCAATGGAGCACGGCCCAAGAATAGCAGAGCGGTGTACCCAATGCAGCGTCAAAACCTGCCAGGCGGCGCCGGCATGCAGTGGTCCTTTGCCTCTGGCGTACCCGTGACGACCATGCGCCAGCCCATGCGCAGCCTCTTGGCGCGCGCTGCCTGCTGGCAGTCGATGCGGAGATGATGCGGCGCTCCGGGCTACAGCCCTTCGGCGCCCTCCGCGGCGCGGCCATGCGCCGCGGCCAGGTCCCAGAGGTGCCCCAGGCTGCGCGACTCCAGCAGCTTCCGGCCGGCGGCCTCGCTGTGCACGACCTCCAGCTCGAACGTTTGGAACGCGCGCTCGCGCACCACGCCGTCCCACACCAGCTCGCAGCCGGGCGCCTCCGGCACGCCTGCGCGCACGCGAGGCGCGCTGTGGGCCCGCACGCACGCGGCGAGTGCGGCGCGCGCCTCGCGCCGTCCCACACTCGCCCGCGGCCAGGCGCATCTGGCTCGCCCGCGCGGCGCACATGTCGGGTGCACACAAATGACTGTAAGAGCGAACGCATCGTGTCAATCGCGCCCACCCTCACCTAAGGTGACGCCGTCCCCGGCACAGCTCCATAGGCAATGTAGTAGGACCACCCAATCTGGTGAATCCACAGGGGGCGCCCACAACACGGCAGAGCGCAGCGGCGAGGGTCGGGGGGGGGCGTACCCGGCGCGCCAGCGGCGTCCGCGTCGTCCTCGCGGCCGGCGGCCCAGGCAATGCGGTGCAGCAGCAGCTTGGCGTACTTCTTCTGCGCTTTGGCGCCGCCCTCCGCCACGACCACGGCCATGCCGTCGCTGGCCACCGCGATGCCTGTCAGGTGCAGCTCCTGCGCGCCGGCGACAGCAGTCCTCAGCCACTGCAGTGTCTGCCAGGCGCGGCTCCCTGCGAGTGGGGAAGATGGCACTCGGCCACCGCGCCGCCTGTCAGCTGCAGCCCCTGCGAGCGCGGAAAGATGGCACTCTGCGTGCCCCCATTCAAAACCATCAGCGTTTGCGGCGCGCGCAGCCACGGCGCAGCATGCTGCAGGGCATGGGCGCTGCTTCAGATGCGCCCAGCACTCGCTATGACGTGGGGCACCCTTCAGCCCCGCACCCTCGTAATGACACGAGCCGGCAAGATGCGCCAACCCCCTGCCACGAACAGGCCGCAGTTCCCCGCCGGACGGGCTCCAGCGGGGTCGCGACGCAGCGCAATGCGCGGGCCGAAAGCTGGAGGGGTTCTGTTGAGCCAGCACGCAGCGCGCGGGCCGGCGCACCACGGCGTTCACGCGGACTTTGAAGCGGTGCTGCGTGTTGGCCAGCGAGGCGATGCGGTAGCACGTCACCGGGCAGGCCTCGCCCTCGGCCGCCGCGCCGACCAGCTTGCGCGTCTTCTTCTCCTTGCGCTCCGCCGGCGTCAGCATGCGCGCCAGGTTGCGGTCGTCGTGCGCCTGCCGCGCGCCGCGCCGCCGCATAAGCCAGCCGCCCCAGGTGCCTGGGGAGCGACCAGGTCAGCCGCTTGGGTTGGCCAGGCCCTTGGCCGGCGCCATTTGGCCAGCGCTGGAGCGCAAGGAAAACACATCTAGTCGGCACCGCCAGCATAGACAGCACAGCAGCATCGCGGGCCGACCATACACGGCAGCACTTTGCCTGTGGGGCATCATAGACTGCCGTCACCAGTGCACGTGACTCGGTGGCTGGCAGATGAATGCGTGCGGGGGGCCGAGCGGGAGCGCGCCTGCTGGCGCTCGGCCATCTCCGACCGGACCTGCGCCTCAATGGCAGTCGGGTCGGCGACCGCCTGCTCGCCCAGCACGCGCATGAGGTTGCCGATCTTGACCTTGGGCGGCGGCGGCTCCAGCAGGCCCTGGCGGATGAGCTCCTGCTTCTCCTTCTCGCGCTCCACGCGCCGCTGCGTGCGCAGCTTCTTGCGCTCCTGCGGCGCGCCGCGCGCGCGCCTCAGCAGGGGCCTTGCCAGCACTATGGGCTGCGATGGACTGCAGGTGTGACCGACGAGCCTGTGCATTTTGTGTGCACCGCCGCTGGCAGATATGTGTGCAGGGCTGCTGGGCAGCAGCTGACACAGCAGCCCCAGTGCGGTTGCCTGCAAGCACCTCAACCACATAACGAGCCGCTGTGCACTGAAGCTGTGAGGACATGTATTACACAGATGGCACGGGCAAATTCGTGCCAGAGGGCGCGACACAACTTTCACCGAAACATGCAACGCCGAGCCAGGGCGGTCACCTTGGCGGTCAGCATGAGCGGCATCGGCGCGGGCGGCGGCCCCTCCGCGGGCGGCTCGATGGGCACCGGGTGCTCCACGTAGACCGTGATCTTTGCCTCGTTCACGTTGCCGGCGATGCTGCCGGCCGCCCCCTCATAGGCTGCGGGGTCCAGCAGCAGGCGCGCATCCCACCACTCCACCGCCGGCAGCGGCGGCGCGGGCGTGCGCTCTGGCGCGGCGCCCGCCGCGTCGGCCTCGGCGGCGTCGGCATAGGGCTTACGCTCGCCGAGCGGGATGGCGTTGGCGTCGCCGGCGCCCACGGCGGCGGCCGCGCGCGCGGCGCGCTTGTCGGCCTCCGCGCGCGCGCGCTGCGCGGCAAACGCCTCCTCGCCGAACTCGGCCTGCGCGCGCGCGCGGGCTGCGTCACCCCGCGTCAGCACCCTCGCCAGAGACACGAGCGCCGCTGCACGGTGAGGGTATCCTTGACAGGTGTGTGCCTGTGCCGTTGCCAGCCTCAGCCTGCAAGCAATAGCAAGCAGCTCTGTCGCCCGCCTTATATACACGGCCCGACCACACAAGCACCGTGCAGCCAAGTTAAAAGGCGCGACAGCCAAGCTGATGCAGCACTCTGCCACGGTGACACGCGAGTGCACCCGTCCCAGCAGAGCATCCTGCCAGAGACCCACAGGCGTGCCAGTTTTGCTTCCAAGCCTGATGGCACAACGCAGTAATGTTCCAAACGGGGAAATTGGCAAAACATCCAAGGGTTCACTTCGTGCTCTGCGGCGGGTGCGGACCTTGAGTAGCTGCGTCTCGGCCAGCTTCTGGAAGCGGCCCTCCTGCACAAAGTCGAAGCCGGCCTTCTTCCGGCGCTCCAGCTTGCGGAGGCTGCGCGAGCCCAGCTCCGGGTCGAAGAAGCTGCGCGCGCGGGCGCCCCCATTAATTCACGCGCGAATCTCTGGAGCTGGGGTGTTGGGCACTGCTACTGCAGACCATGTCAGCCAGGGTATCATTGCATGTCGTGGCAGCACAGCAGCATGCGCCATCCACTGCAACCCATCGGCAGCACAGACCCGCGCCCTGTCGTCGCGGCGCGCGCGCTCGGCCAGCAGGCGGGCACGTTTCTGACAGGCCGAGCGTGGGGCGCACTCCTCGGCGGACGGGCCCGCCGGCTCGGGCGCGGGCTCGGGCGGCGGCGCGCGCAGCCGCACTTCTTCCTTCTGGTTGACCTGCGACACATGTTGCATGTCAGTTCGGCGCCGATGTGCCTTCCTCAGCTGCTGAGAGGCACCACACACGGCTGCGCCGACGGACGCTGCGCTTGTCACGCGTTCCCAGTCAGCAGCTCCGAGGCCCGGCCACACGACGCAGCTCCGGCATATGCGCAAACGCGTCACGTCGCTACTCACACACGCAGCGTGGGAACTGCTGCGCGGCAGCCGTGTGACTACAGCGGCGGCGGCGCGCCTTGAGCGTGGACGCGTGCCGCGGCTCCACCGCGCGCGATACGACGCGGCCCTGCTCGTCAATCTCGCGCCCCTGCTCGTCCAGGCGCAGCGGCGCCGGGCGGAACGTCTTGGGCTTCGCCGCCGCCGGCCCCGGCAGCCCCGGCATGCCGGGCAGCCCGGGCAGCGCGGGCACGCCGCCCAGGCCCGGCAGCGCCGGGCGCGCAGAGAAGTTCTGCGTCAGCGCGGCCGCCGCCTGCTGCGCCGCGGCCAGCACGGCCAGCTGCGAGAGCGCGGCGGGCGCTGTGGGCGCCACACTCTGCACGGCCAGAACCTTGTCACGCCCGACCGGGCGCGGCGCCCGTGCGCGGCAAGGTGCTCAGACACGCTACTGAAGTTTTGCGGACCAGCTGCGCCTCCCTGGAAGTCAAGCGAGCACAACGCTAGGAACAACGGAACTGACAAGCCCACTGAGCCAGGCAGGCAGGCCGCCTTGCGGCAGCAGCTCGTCTGCGTGTGCTCGGGTCCTGGATTAGCGTCCCCATCCAGCAAAGGGTACAGGTGCTCTTTTCCTTCAATGAGTTCAAACAGCGACAGCAACAGGCTCATGGCCGGCAAAGAGCCGGCGGGGCGCCGCGCAAGCGTGTCCGCGCCTTTGCCTTCTCTGCCTGCAGCCGCTCCAGCTGCGCCTTCAGGCGCGGCCCCTCCAGCGCGGCCTTGACCTTTGCCAGCTTGGCCTGGATTTCAGCGAGGTTGGCCTTTGGCGCAGGTTCGCCAGCCGGCGCCGGCGCTGGCTGCGCAGAGCCATTGGTGTCGTGTCGTGCGCGCTTCGCATCGGGCTGCTCCGCGCCCGGCGCCCCGGGGCGCTTCTCGGACATTGAGAGTAGCGTGTGATGGCTTGCTTTTTCAGGGGCAGCAGGTGCGCGTGGCCATGAGCTACCGAAAAACAACGCGGTCTCTTCTTCAGTTAGAGAGGGACTACGACGTGTGGTCTACACGTCGCTTTGGTGGGCGCTTTGCCACACCGTCAACCAGCCGAGACTCTTTTCTGCCTTGTGTAGGTCTTCACTTTTAACCCAATGGTCGCCTGTGCGCTTGGGGACGCAATTGCTCGTCATGTGCTGCGCATGCTCTAGCGCATCACAAGAGCTCAAGCAGTCTCTCCCGGACGGCCAGAAGCTGCCTGTGCTGCGTCGAGCAGGACCGCTGCGGCAGCCGTCTCTTCATGGGCTGCGCCTAGCTTGGCTGTCCTGCGCGCCGTTGCAGCTGCTTCCTTGAGTGGTGCCCATGCACAACGTCGGCGTGCATGAGTCATGATCATCCTAGCTCATGGTAATGGCTAGCATGACCGCAGAATGCCTCGAAGGTTTGCATGCTACAGCACCAGTTGCCTTTTTGCGCAACTGTGATTCGCTGCATTGCGAATGGCTTTGACCGCACGGCAAACATGACACTTTGCATGAGAACGGCCATGCGTGCCCCTCGCTGGGTGTATTAATGCCCCCCTTCCCCCCCCCAAGCCGTTGAGAAGAAGGCAAAAACAGCAACTGCATGGCAGGGCTGCAGGGACGGCGGCACCCTGCATGCAGGTGCGGGGGCGCGCCTGATGGACAGGCAATGCACCGCGAGCCCGGCAGCGTGCGCAGCTGTGCCGCGCGCGAGCAGCACGCCTGCCAGCGCTGCCAGCGCCGCCGCAGTGGGCAGCGAGTCCGCCCCAGCCAAGCGCTCGCATGCCGCCAGGCTCGCGCGCGCTT
>JAABUV010006425.1_pt1 | contig 12813 bp, 14 predicted proteins | sample 5559971 | NCBI WGS metagenome assembly JAABUV01 (sample SAMN10711881, study PRJNA513362) | rock metagenome | isolation source: Antarctica rocks | place: Antarctica: Victoria Land, Knobhead nord | collected 2015-12-19
GCGGCCGCCCCGGCTGCAGGAAGCGGCCGCACGCCGACGGCGGGCAGCCGGCCGGCTGCGCGACCCCGGCCGCGCTGCGCGCCGGGGCGGCCGCGGCGGGCTCGCCGCTGCCGCGCGTGTGGGCGGCGGCAGCGAGGCAGAGCGAGGACGAGCGCGATGACGCTGACAGCTGGGCCGCTAAGCGCCTGCGCGGCAGCGCCTCACCTGCAACCGCTTTCTGCAGCCCCGCCTCTGGCGGGTCCCCCAGCGCCTTCCCGACGCTTGCGGCGGGGGGCTCCAGTGCGCCTGCTCTGGCAGGCGCCCGCGCCAGCGCCCTCCGCTCGCCTCCCGGCGCACCGCTCCGCTGCTGTCGCCCGCACGCGGGCTCGCCTGAGCTGGGCGCCGCGCTCCTCGCCCTGCTGGCAGGCCCTGGTGAACTTTGCAGCGAGCTCAAGCACTGACGTGGCTTTGCGCTGGCATGAATGATACTTTCAGTGCATGAGAGAGAGGTGAGCATGTGCACGCTTGGTTTGTGCCGGGTGTGCTTCAATGTGTCGGGTCAGGCTTGCAGGCAGTCGGTGTGCAGAGCCGCGCAGGCCGCTGCACGTCGCTGCAGCGCGCCGGGGTTGGGAGGGTGTCGCAGGGGCGGCGCACGATGCGGCATCATAGGGCAGTAGGCCTGCTGCCCAGAAGTGACTTTATTCATCGAAGTATGTTCGTCACTGAGGGACCGCTGCCATGTTTGGCGCGGCAGCCCTGCCCGGGGTCTGAGCTGGCTCAGGTCGCCGGCGCATGACGTGGTGAACCCCCGCTCCATCCACGCACGCTCTGGGGCTCAAGTGCGCGGCAAGCTTTTGGAAGTGTAGGACGCCCGCGCACAGCCAGCACTTGTGTCGAGTGGCCCCTCTGCCTCCTGAGCGCGCTCAACAGGCCGCGGCTCGTATGCTTGGCGCTGCCGCCTGCGTGCTCATCACCCCCCCATTCCTTTCCAGCACCCATGCCGCCGCCACCGTGTGTGCACCAGAATGCCTTTAGCACCCTTGCCGCGCGACCGCAAGTGGGACGGGGTCATCGCAGCAACCAATGCCTTGCAACAAATGCTTTGCATCGAGCACTGCCAGTCAGTCGTGCTGTAACAGGACGTTGCGCGGACATGCAGTGTTGCCTGCACTGTCTTATTTCAGTGCTCTGTGCAAGTGCTGAGCTGGCGCTGCAAGTATTATGCGCATGGCGATGTGAAGTGAACCGGCACCACATAGACATGTGCAGGGCCCAGATGCATGCTCAAGTAAGACATCGTATGCATCTGATGCTCTCTCATGCCTGCGATACACAGGCAGAACACCCCTGCAGGGCATATGTGCAAGCCATGTGCATGTTGTCGCGGCGGCTTGCCTGCATGTATGAAAGAGTATGTCTGTCGCTCGTTGGCCGCCCTCGCAGCAAGTGGCAGAGCACACTCATCTAACAGCCAGCCAGACCAGCCAAGCCCTGGTTCGTGTGGCCACCCTGTCACACGCCCCCGGCAAAGCGCTGAGAGAGCTTGAGGCGCCGCTCCATAAACCGGCCAGGGCGCGCTGTGCGCGCAGGGCGCGACGGCGTCCCAGCAAACCCTGCAGCGGGCGGCCCCGGCAGCAGGAGACGGCGGCCTTGAGAGAAGCCTGGTCCACCTAGCTCCCAGCGGGCGCCCGCGCTGGCTGTGGCGGGCGCCAGGGCCCGCTGCTGGCGGCAGCGCAGGCGCACAGATGCTCACTGCGATGCGCGCGTCTGCCGGATGGACACGCCGCCCTGGCGGTCGCTGAGCAGGCAGCCCAGCACGGAGCCGCCCAGCAGCGCCGCGCCGGGCGGCACGTCCGCGTTGCCGCCCGCGCTCGGCGGCGGCACGCCCTCTGGCAGCGGCACGCCCGTGCCCGCGAGCGGCGCGCCGTTAGCGTTGCAGCGCATCACGCCGTGCGCGGGCGCCTGCGGCTCGGCAGGCGGCCGCGGCTTGGTCGGCGCAGGCGCGTGCGGCGTCGACTTCGCGGCGGGGGCGGGCGCTGCCTCGTCGCCGCGGCGCGCCGCCATCAGCGCCTGCGCCGCGGCGGCCGCCCTGGTGAACTCGGCGCTCCCTCCAAGGGCCGTGGCCGAGGCCTGGCCTAGCTGCAGAGCAAGCTGCTAAAAGCGGGGGCTGAAGCATGCTGAAACGACCGCAGCGCGAAAGCCTCGCAGCAGGCCGGGCACCGTGCGTGCTGCATGTGCCGGGCGGGCGGGGCGCCCGCCCGCCCGGCGGCAAACGCGCCAGTTGGCAGACAGGGCGGGCCCTGCGGACCGGGACCCTATTCCTACCCTATTTTACCCTGCAAGGGCCGGGGCGCGCACGTGCGTGAAGTCCTCGAGCAGGTCATCAGTGTGCTCGATGCCGACCGCGACGCGCACCAGCCCGTCCACGATGCCGGCCTCCTGCGCTGCCCACGGCCGCCCCGCTCGCCCACACATCCAACCCTAACCCTAGCGCACAGTGCGGGGCCCCAGCCCACTCGCCAGCCTGCTGCGCGCGCCAGCCGCACGCGCGGAGCCCCGCGCGCACGGCGCCGCCTGCCCGGCAGACCGAGCCGGGTGCCCGCAGGGGGTGAGCGATTGGCGAAGCGGTGCCGCCTCCTCCTGGCGGCATGCTGCAACACAGGCGCATGCGTAAGGATGCAGACAGAAGAACACAGAGGCGAGGGATGGGCGGGCGCCTATCAACGACGGGTGCGTGCGCTGGCCGACGTGCGCGGCGTGGCGCGGCAGGGTATAGGGTAGGGTTAGGGCGCGCCTGGCGGCCGGCGTCGCCCAGGTGCAGGTGCGAGGTCAGCGCCGGCTGCGTGACCAGCGTCTCCACGCCGCCCAGGCTGGGCGCGACCGCCGGCAGCTCCAGCGCCTGCAGGGCATGGTGGAGTGGGTAGGGTTAGGCCGCGCGCACACGTGAGCCTTCTGCACCAAGTTTGACCCCTATGCGTGACCAGCATCTCCACGCCGCCCAGGCTGGGCGCAACCGGCGGCAGCTCCAGCGCCTGCACGGCCGCGCGCATGCGTGAGCCCACACCCTAACCTACACCTGTGCATGACAAGCGTCTCCACGCCGCCCAGGTTGGGCTTCAACCGCTGACACGCCCAACGACTCCTCTGAACGAGCGTCTGGAAGCGCGCTGGCAAGCTGGCGCGCCCGGACGAGCGCAGGCGCGAGCCAGCAGGAGGGCGCGCGCACCGCCAGGAGCGCGTCCGCGGCCGCCTCGCCGCCGCGCACTTCAAACGCGAGCACGCCGCCGCCGGCGCCGCCGAACAGCCGCGCGACGCGCTCGTGGTCGCGCGAGCTCGGCAGCGCCGGGTAGTGCACCTTTGTTACCTGCCGGCCCGCCACGCGCCCGCCGCTTACGCAGTCGGAAAAAAAAAAGAAAAAAGGCGCACCGGGCTGCACAGAGCACTCGGGCAGCCCGGCTCGCCTCGCAGAGCAGCCATGCACGCGAAGTAGTGAATGATTCGTTTTGTCACATCCCTCCTGACACGTCCGACCATACGCCAAGGGACCCGCTAGTGCCGCATCGGGGATCGGGGACGCCACATGGCGGGCATGCATGCGCGGCGCCGGCTCTCGCGCCGCCGGGGCCGGCAGGCCAGCAGGCTGCCCAGGGGCCGTGCGGCGCGCGCCTGCGGGTGGCCCTCCAGCATAGGAGTAGGGTAGGGCGCGTGCCTGCGGGTGGCCCTCCAGCATGTGCGCCAGCGCGAGCGCCGTGGCGCACTGCTGCCGCATGCGCAGCGCGAGCGTGCGCACGCCGCGCTGCACCAGCCACGCGGCGTGCGGGTCCAACACGGTGCCATAGACGCGCACGTGCTCCGCCACCTGCGCGCGCGGTCGCGGCTCGCGCCTGCCACCAACCCCTCGCGCTGCGGGGCGGGCCGCCTCACCGGCACGCATGCCACCGCCCGGCCCCAGGGACTGGGCGCGCCCCATCTCATTTTGCAAGAGCAGTTTGCACGAGCGGGCGCAGGGCCTCCCGGGGGCGTGGCGCGCGGGGCCGGACGCGCGGCGCTACGCACTTGCACGCAGCCCTGCCGATCCGGCTGCCGCGCTGAGCGCGCACGCGCTGTGCACCCGCTCCCTTCCTCTTCACGGCACCCGCCTCGAGCTTCTTTCCTCAGGAGGGAGCTGCAGCGCGCCTTGGCGATGAAGGCGCTGGTGCCGGCCACGGCGCCGGCGAGCACGTCCGAGTGGCCGTTGATGTACTTGGTCAGCGAGTGCAGGACGACGTCGAAGCCGAGCGCCGCGTGCGGGCGCAGCAGCACGGGCGTCGCAAACGTGGCGTCGATGACGGAGGTTAGCCCACGGTCGCGCGCGAACCGCGCGACTGCCGCCAGCTCGCCGACCTCGACCAGCGGGTTGGACAGCGCCTCGCAGTAGATCACCTGCGCGGCGCGCCAGGGTTGGGTAGGGTGTCACGCGCAAACCGCACCCCCGCCGCCAGCGCGCCGGCCACGCGGGTTGGACAGCGTCTTGCAGTAGGTCACCAGCGCGTCAAGGGTAGGTTTACGTTAAGCCCACCCTCATTTTACCGCGCCGCGCCACGAGCTGACGACTGTTCCGCCTGTCTGCTCTGAGGCGCCAGTGTTGGGCTCTCTTCGCGAGGGCGCCGCCAGGGCTGCGGCTGGCCGGCGCGCGACGGGGCGCCACGGCGATCAGATGCGGTGCCAGGAGGCCGCGCCAGCGTCACGGCGTGCGCTGGGCACACCGCGGGCGCAGGAGGCACGCTCGGCGCGGCCGCAGCCGTGCCGGCATGCCATGCTGCAGCCGCCTGCTTCCAGCCCTCACTGTCCGCCCCGAGCGCCCCAGCTCTGGACGATGCATGCGCTCCGGCCGCCGGCTGCCTGCAGCCGGGCATGCAGGGCCGCCCCCGCTCCCGGCCCTCCCCGTGCGCCCCCAGCGCGCCGGCCCCGCGGGGTGCTTGCGCAGGGTCATAGGGTAGCGGCCGCGCGCGCCTTGGTGGTCGGCCGCAGCGCGTCCGGCCACGTGTCCGGCGCGCGCAGGTCGACGACGGTGTGCGTGATGCCGAGCCGCGCGAGCTCGCCGCGCATCAGCTCCCACGTGCCGCCGTACACAGCGGCCTGCGCGCCGCGCCGGCGCCTCCTCAGGCTGGCTGAGGCCTGCGCGCGGTGGCGGGCGGCCGGCGGCGGCGCCGCCGGAGCGCCGCCGCGACGCCGGCAGCCCGAGCGCAGCGACAGGACGGCGCCGGCAGCCCTGGCGTGCGTGCGGGTGGGTGTGCGGCCCCACCTGCGTCAGTAGGTGGTCGCCCGGGCCGAGGAGCGAGAGCAGCGTGGCTGAGACGGCGGCCATGCCGGAGCTGACCGCGACGGCGGCCTCGGTGCCCTCCAGCGCGGCGAGCTTGGCGGCCAGCACCTGCGCGCGCGCGGGTTCGAGCCGCCGGCGCGCGGGTGCGAGCGCGCCTCGCCTGTGGGCCGGGCCTGGCGGGCCTCTGCGCTGCGGCTGGGCGGGGCGTTACCGTATGCTTGGGCGTGTCTGCACGCAGCGCGATGGTCAGCCGCAGAACACCAATGTAGTGAGGTGCGGCGGCGGCAACAGGCAAGCGCGCACCTGCCGGCCGCATGTATGTGTGCAAGAATGTGGCGCTCTGGTACACTGGCATGACAACCGCGCCGCCTGGGTGCTCCCGCGGCTCTCCTGGGACGTGGCACACCGCTCTCATGCATGCATGGGCACGCACATGGGCGCCTGACGGCCACCCTTCCCGGGGCAGGCACTGCCGCGTCACTGACAGGCAGGACACCTCCGTCACACACTCTTAATGATATGCAGACCTGGACCGCACGCACCAGCATGGATTAGCTGCGTTTCCAGCCTCATTGTGCCAGGTATACACGCACTAGGAGAGCGCAAGGATAACACGCTTACACAGACGCCGCAATTGCTTCAGTAAGCTTACTGCTGAAGTAGCTTCACGAGGTAGCGGGCCTTCACGTAACCGCGGCAGGGCTGGCAAGCCCTGCCAATCAGGTCAGCTTGCAAGCCACATTTTGACAGCCGTTTGCTGTATGATTCCGGTAATGAACTCCATGCTTTTCACTGCTGGTTGATGCCTGGCTTGGCATGAGCGCCAATGTCGTAGCAGGCGCACGCCTTTGGACACAGCTTTTAGCTGGCGGGCCTGGATGTCAGTGCTGGGATGCAGGGAGAGCTCACAGCGGTGAGAGTGAGATTTGCGCACGGAGCACACAGCGTTGCAGACCTGCAGCTGCTTATACCGCAGTCCTGCACGGTCGCGCACCTCAAAGCGCAGGTACGTCCAGCGCCAGCAAGACTGGCACGCATGCTGTGCGTCCGCTTGCCTTGGCGTGCGCGGATGCCATGCCCTGTGTTTCGTGCTTGCACATTTTGGTGCACAGGTGTGCTGAGTGGCTGCTGTGCCATCTTTTTCACCAAAGGCACCGCCGTGGCCTGGTCCTGCACTGGTGCACTGCGTACCCACCAGCCACTCCCAGTGAGCGGAGGCGGTACGCGTACTGCAGGATGGATCACTGCGGCGCTGTCCTGAGACCTGTACCTCAGCGCGCTGAGCAGCCGTGCGTGCGCGTGCAGATACGCCTGGCGCGGCCCGGCGTGGTCGATGCGGTGCTGCGGCTCACCTGCGGCGGCCGGGAGCTGTGCGACGGCGGCAGCGCGGCGTGCATCTCCGGTACAGCCGGACGGATGCCCTGTGCAGGGGTCCACACAGAGCATGCTGTGTTGGCCAGCTGGCTCACTCACAGCCGGAATAGGTGGCCCTGGGCCAGCGCTGCCTGACGCAGCGCCTCTCAACGGCGGCCACTCCAGGCCAGCCTCCCGCTGCATAGCTGCCACAGCTGCGCGCAGAGGCCTGCCCCGACCAGCCGGCCGCGCTTGCTTGTCGCCGCCTTGGGCCTGGAGCTGAGACGGGCCCGCACGGCGGAGCGCAGCGCTTGATAGTGCGCGCCCCCTGGGCATGCACCGGCCGGCAGCAGCCGCCACTTGAGCCAAACAGACGTTCACAGTGAAACAGCGAGACCGCCTTTCACGCTAGCACGGCAAGGCCTGAGGCGACAGCCTGCGTTGCCAGGCACAGGGTGGCGCGCAGGCGGCGCACCAGCGCGCAGAAGACGAGCAGCGCGAAGAAGGCGCCGGCCGCGCGCGCGCCGCCGGCGGCGACCGCGGGCGCATAGCTAGATATGACCGCATACGCTGTGAGCGCGATGAAGCCCAGCACCACCAGCACCATCACCTGGGCGCCAGCAGTACAGCGATTCAAAGCAGGCCCCCAGGAAAGCGCCCTGGAAAGCCAGGGAGAAGCACGCTGCGGCCTGGCGAGTGCACGTGGGGCGGCGGGCGCACCTTGCCTATGTGCCGCAGGAAGCGGCAGAACTGAAACACGTTGACGTCCGCCATGCTCGCCCAGCGCCGCAGCCGCGCCTCGCAGCCGCACGGCGCCCGTGGCAGCGCCCTGCGCAGGCGCGACAGCCAGCGCAGCGCCGCCGCCAGCGCAGCGCAGGCCGGCTGGCGGCGCTACATGCGTGCGGGCGCGCCGCCGCTCCGCACGCTGGTCAATCGGCTCTGCCAGACCACTGCAGGCCTTCTGCCACCGTCGCAAGCTCTCACCGCTGGCGCAGACTGAGCAGCAACTGCGCACGTGTTACGGTCTATACTTCCACACTGGGCTGGGGACTGTAGTGTGTGCAGCCTGGCAGGAGTGTGTGGAGAAGTGGACAGACTCTCCCGGGCTTTAAGGAAGGCGAGGCGGTTTACACCAGAGCTGAAACCTTGCAATACAGCAAGGTTTCAGCCGGGCAGCGGTGTTGGTCCTTGCTTGCTTGAGAAACAGACCGAGACAGAGAGGTGGCACAAAGCGGAACGCCAGAGTGTGACGAGCGCCAGCGTGTGACGAGTCGGCAAGGGCACGGTGCTGATGGCGGCAGCGCAGTCGCTCACTCCGCCTGTGGCCTGGCAATCGGCCCCCTGCAGCACAGCGGCAGCAGAACCGTCCACCAGTGCGCAGGGCTGCGCACCGGGCCGGTCTCTGCAGCAGGGAGCCGCGCCTGCAGCGCAGCCGCAGCAGCAGGAGCAGCAGTGGTTGCAGGCACCCCCGCCCGCGTCACAGCCCGCGCCACAGTTTGGTGCGCCGTGCTACTTGTTTGAACAGCGATGATGCAGTGTTTTATGAAAAATTTACATGCTTGCTTGTCGGCAGCTTGCTTGGACCTGCTATTGAATATGACAGGGCGCCTCCCGCGCGACTGGTCTGTGCTCTGAAGCCTACACTGCCTGCTGCTGGGCAGGCGTAGAGTTCTGGAAGCAGCAACGTAGGGATTGGCTGCGGCGCGGCAGCGCGCCGCGGGCACCAAACCGCCGGCCGTGCATAGAGTGCGGCCCGCCCCCTGCCCTGTCTAGTCTGTTATATTGCAAACAACGCGTCGTGTTGAGGTGGCTGTTGTGCGCTGTTGGCTCTGCCTGCTGAGTGCCTTGTATGACAGGCCCATCAGCGCAGCTATTGAGCCTAAGACCGGTGCGGCAGCATCGACGCCACGTACGAGGAGTTGCTGTCCACCAACAGGCGCTTCGACGCGCCAATACCATTGCTGGTGCGGCACGCTTGAAGCCGCCAGTTCAGAACCAGGCTCTCAAGGCGTGCAAGCGTCTTGCGCGTGAGTGCAGCACAACCAAACGCACGGCTCTGCAGTCCCAAGCCTGTCACAGAGCAGACACGCTCGCAGCGAGCAGCTGCCTGACATGCTGGCGTGGAAACTAGTGTGTGATGCGCTCACCTGTCATCTTTTTCCCGCTTGACTGCCGAGGCAGCCCGTGCCCCGCTTTGCCATATCAGACATAGCCGCCGGCGCTCACCGCTGGCTGGCGGGTTGCAGGAGATGGTGGACTTTCTGGGTGACTGTTGGGCGCAGAACGGCCTGTATGACTAGGGGCCGTGCATGCTCTGTATATGTCCGCTTGTCATGTCGTCCTGTGAACAGTATTGTTAGCATAGGCTAGGCTAGGCCAAGCAGGGACCAGCATGCAAGTCATGACTGAGTATGATGTAAAGTACGTGCATGCATTGGACGCAACAGGCCGCGCACGTGCTCTCCTCGCGTGTCAGCCCTGAGTGGGTAGCAACAACTGCAGCCCGATTCGAGTTGCTACAGTGAGTGTTCGACAAGCACACTGTCAGAGCACCCTGCTGTGCACAAGGTGGCACCAGGGCATGCTCCAACACCAAACCTTTTCTAAAGCTGACATTTCGCAGCATGCGCTCTGGGCAGTACGACTCTGAACGCTGAGACATGCATTCTGCGACAGCAGAGCCGCCGACGCCCCGGAAGCCTGCACCGTCTCCCATGCACAGCACACAAAGGCGCCAGCAATGGCCTGGTTACGCCTCAATGTAGTGTCACATGCAGAAGAGAGGTCCAGAACTAAGCACGGCCATGCCCAGTAACAGCCACCTCACATGCCGCCTGTGCGCTAGGCGCCGCCGCGCCCTGCCGCACCCGCCTCTCACACCCGCTGCAACCCGTCGCCAGCCGCCGGTCAGCAGGGGCGCTCTGCGCGGCGTGCCTGCCGGGAGCGCGCCCGGCGCGCGGCGCGCGCGCAGCGCGTCAGGTGGCTTCAAAGTAGCCGCAGCGCGCCACGCTCGCGCCCAGCATGAACGAGCCCACCTGCCAGTTCCGCGCGGCGAGCGCGGACACGAAGGCGGCTGTCTGCGCGCGCGCGCGGCCGGGCCCGCCCCTCAGAGCGCCGCCGCCGGCCTGGCGCGCCATGCTCCCACGGTTGCGCATGCTATCCCATGGCAGCGCATGCCTCCCTGGTCTTGCCCCTGCACTCCCTCCTTGGGCTGTGCGCATGCGTGTTGGCCGAATTGCTGCTGCAATGTCAGCATGCGTGCTGGCGGGTGGAGCGGCCAGTGACGCCGTGCGACAACTGCACACATACCTAATAAACTGAAAAACAGCAGCTATGCCCGAGCAAGCTGGCAGCATCAGGTGGACCTGCACACGCGCAACAGGGTCGCTCCCGCCCTGCTCCCTAACCCTCTTCTGAAACCCTGGCCAGGCTGTACCTGCGCGCGCGCGGCAGCGCTGCTCGCCTCCAGCGCCGCCTCCACCTCGCCGGGCTGCAGGCGCCGCCGCAGCGTGCCCCAGGACTCCCGCGCCGCCTGCCGCGCGTCGCCCGCGCCGGCGCCCCCGCGCTGCGCGTCCTGCCCCGGCGCGGGATACGCCTCCGCTGCAGGGGCCGCGCCGCGCGCGGCGCCGGCGCGGTCCTCAGGCCGCTGGGACACAGGGTGCCGCCAACCGCGCCGCTGGGCCTTGTCGGGCGCGCCCGGTGCATTCGCCGCATGCCCGTGGGCGACACCGCCGGCTGCCTGCCCCGCGAGCATCCTGCGCAGGATGCCTGCCTGCGCCGCGCAGCAGGGAAGCATGTGCGATGAGGTCGAGGAACAGTCAACGCTGGCAACAGCTGAGAGGTGTGAAGTGCTGCAGCCGCTGCAAGCATACCCATGCACAGCAGCGCGTGGCAGTTGTCAAAAGCGCGTCTGGGCACTGCAGACGCGCTTTTGACAACTGCCACGCGCTGCCATGCACATGCGCACAGCGCGTCCTAAGCAGGGCGTCCTCTGTCATGCTTCTGCGCGCCCTCTGGACGCCTGCAAGCCCGCGCCGCACTACTAACAGAACAATGGGCAGCGCTCACGCAATGCGACCTTTGCTTGGAGCCTACGGCCTGCCTGCGCCGGGTGGAGGCAGGGCGACGGAGCCTGTCAGCTCTGCAACCCTACCCCACCCCACCCGCGCGCCTGCAGGACGCCGGTGAGCACGTCCTCGCAGCGCGCGTCCTCGCGCAGCGCCAGCGCCAGCCCCGCGCCGCCGCCGCCGCCGCCGGGCACGCGCCGCAGCAGGGCGCTGCGCCAGCCGGGCAGCTGCGCCGTGTACGCCAGCAGGAACCTCTGGCCCCTGCGCAAATGTGTCACAGGCGGTCAGTTGGTGGCGCCCTGGGTGTGGAGGGTTCCTTGGGCCGTGCACAACTCGTACGGTGTTTGGAGCCTGCCTGAGACAAGAGGTACAGCTCACCTGTAAATGTAAAGCTTCCGCTGAAGGACCGCTTCTGACAGGCACGGGCGCCCCGGAGTTGGGTCACCACACGCACCGAGGCCGCACCTGTGGCGCTGCAGGAGGCGCATGAGCTGCTCCGGGTCGGCTGCCGCGGCCTCCAGCGGCGCGATGCGCAGCGGCAGCGCGCCCCCGCCCACGTTGCTCGGCAGCAGCAGCGGCTCCTCGCGGCTGACCTGGACGCGCTGCAGTGCTCACTGGCGGGCCCGGGCGGGCGCGTGCCAAGGAGCAACAGGAACGTGTCAACCGTCCCCATAACAGCGCCATGCCGTCACGCCGCCCCCGAGCTTTGCAGTCCATGCAAATCTTCGGCCCGGTGCGCGGGCGGTCGAGCGTGGGGCGCGGGCGCGCCTGCCGCGCGGAGGGCACCGCGCCGTCGCGCAGCCAGGCCTCGGCGGCGATCTCGGCGCGCTCGCGGTTCAGGCTGCGCAGGTGGATGGACTTGAGCTCGTGCCAGATGCACCACAGGTCGCCGGCCGCCAGCGGCGCCAGCGCGGCCAGCGGCAGCGCGCGCTGCGCGGCCGGGCGCGCGCGCACGGCCGACATCAGCGTCACGCACAGCAGCAGGCCGATCGTGTCCATGACCATCTGCTGCGCCTGCGCGCGCGCGCGGGCACCCGCACGGTCAGCGCCCCTGCGCTCAGGCGCAGGCGCAGGGCGCGGGCAGGTGCGGCAGCATGCGCTCCCGCACAGCCACCAGCGCACGGCGCACATGCTTCACAGGCGTCTTTGGTACGCCAATGTATAGCCGTGTGACATCATGCACTCCTGCGGAGTGCACGCCACCTATGAGGTCCACAGCTCCTGCCGATGCAACGCACATACCGGGGTTGAGCCCAAGACCCTACCCAGGGCCGGAGGACGCCGTCCCGAGGACGCCCCCCGCGCTGCGGCTGAGACACATCTGTGCTGCCAGGCGCGCAGGCGGCCGGCACACGTCAGCGCCACCATCAGCAGGCCCCCATGCCGCTCCGAGGGCCCCCAATTGCATACAGACGCCCCGGGATGGCAGGCGGCGCCCTGCCCGTGCCGCGGTCCGGCGCCCCCGCCCCTGCGCCCCGATCCGCCAGGGGCCGCGCGCCTGCGCCATGGTCTGGCGACTTGACCCCGGCGTCCCCGCCCCGCCAGGAGCCGCGTGCCTGCGCCATGGTCCGGCAACCCCCGCCCCGGCGCCCCGCTCGCGCGCGGGCGCCGCGCCTGCGCCTTGGCCGTGATGTCGGCCAGGTTCTCGCCGCGCGCGAAGCTGCGCCCGAACGACGGCTGCGTGCTGATGTACGTGGTCAGCCCGACCGACTTGCCCACGTTGGCCGCGGAGGCCAGGAGCAGGAAGCGGCGCGGCGCGAGCGGCGTCAGGTACTCCAGCGCCGTCGCGCCCGTGAACAGCAGCGACGTGGCGAAGCGGAAGCGCTGCGCCGCGCCCGCGCGCCGCCGCCGCTCAGCGCCGAGCCGCTCTTGTCGGTGTGGTCTCGCGCTGAATTTGACATTCAGTGCAGTGAGCCGCATCATGCAATGTTTCAAAGGCGAGCCGGCGCAGCGAGGCTGACCGCAGGGGCAGCACTGCATGCCTGCAATCGCTTACCCAGACACAAGCAGCATGCGCTTTGGCGCGGAGCTTGAGAAAACACAGCAGCGCAGCGCGGCGCGGCACGCGGCGCGGGGCGGCGGCGCGCGCCGGCGCCGGCGCGCCTTCAGGTC
>JAABUV010006426.1_pt1 | contig 12813 bp, 9 predicted proteins | sample 5559971 | NCBI WGS metagenome assembly JAABUV01 (sample SAMN10711881, study PRJNA513362) | rock metagenome | isolation source: Antarctica rocks | place: Antarctica: Victoria Land, Knobhead nord | collected 2015-12-19
TCTCTGGGCGTAGCTTGCGAAGGCTGTGGGCTGTTGCAGGTGGTGCAGCAGGCGCAGCGACAGGTCGACCATGGTGCGGCAGTGCGAGACCACCTTGGTGCGGCGCCGGAAGCGCGCCAGGCAGTGCCGGATGTTGCTGTTGTCCTGCTCGATCGGCAACGTCAGGTCCTTGCCGGTGAACAGCTGCGCCGCCGGGATCACCCGGTGGTATCCCTCCCAGTCGTCGGTGACGAACGTCCTGCCGCTCACGCCGACCTTGTCGAGGAGCCTGCGGCAGGTCGCATCATCACGCCCACCCAGCACCCAGGCCACGGTTCGCCGCTGATCCACGTCATAGGCACGCCAGACCCAGAGCCTGGCAGACTTTTTTTGATGAAGTGCCACATCTCGTCCACCTCCACCGTGACCATGGACGCAGGCACGACCGGCTCCGGCAGGCTTGCAGCCTCTGCGCGCACCCACTTCAGCACGGCCACGTCGCTGACGCCGAGCAGGCGGCCAATGCCGCTGAAGCTCATGCCGCCCATGCCATACAGCAGCACCGCCAGCGCCTTCATGGCAGGCGGCTTGCCGCGCAAAGGGGTGTCGGTGAAGTGGCAACCACACGTCCGGCAGCGATAGCGCTGGTGAGCGCGCACCACCCTGCTCCAGGCGTAGTCCGAACCCGCGCACCGCTTGCAGCAAAGCCCATCCGCAGACACCATCGACCTCCACCAGGACAAAGCGCCAGCGTGCCCGATAGTCACAACTATCTCAAGTTAGAACTCTCCAAGACGATAGGTGCCGATGGCGCATTGCCTCATCTGCAATACGGCTGAAGGGCAGTCCATTGCTTCGGGACTGTCAGGAATTTTGTGTGCGGGCTGATCGGTTGTCACTGATCAGGCCATTGCCCGGGTGAAGCGCTCGCCGAACAGGACAGCGAACTGAGCCTTGGCCATGCACCACTCACGCGCCGGCATCGTCCACTCCTTTTCGAAGCGGTTCAACACTAAGGAATAGCAGCTTCAGCGCGGCTTCGTCACTGGGGAAGTGTTCCCTGGCACGCACCGCGCGGCGCAGCTTGGAGTCCAGCACCTCGATCGCGTTGGTCGTATACAGCAGCCGACGCACCTCAAACGCAAACGCGTAGAACAACACCAGCTCGCTCCAGGCACGCCGCCAGCTCTGGACGATGGCCGGATGTTTTCGACCCCACTCGCCCGCCTCGAAATCGTCCAGAGCCGCCGCGGCCGCCGTGGCGTCAATGACGCGATAGATGTCCTTCAGAGCCGTTGCCACCGCCTTGCGGTCCTTGAAAGACACGAAGTCCAGGCTGTGCCGCAGCAGGTGCACGATGCAGGTCTGGACCTGGGCGTCGGGAAACACCGCCAGGATCGCTTCCGGAAATCCCTTGAGGCCGTCCACCACGGCGAGCAGCACATCCTCGACGCCCCGTCGGCACGGCTCGTTCATCACCCGCAGCCACAACTTGGCACCCTCGTTCTGCTCCAGCTACAGCCCGAGCACCTCCTTTGTTCCATCGGCTCTGACGCCCAGCGCCACGTGCACCGCCTTTGCGCACCAGGGCTGTGCGGGCTTACGCCGCCTTCGGCGACGGTCCTGCTCGCCGTCCCTGATCTTGACCCGCAAAGCATCAAAGAACACCAGCGGGTAGACCGGCTCCAGTGGGCGAGCCTACCAAGCAGCGACCTCCTCCAGCACCGCATCCGTCACCGCGCTGATCAGGTCGGGCGAGACCTCGACGCCGTAGAGATCGCGCAGGTGCCCGGTGATCTCGCGGATGCTCGTGCCGCGCGCAACCATCGACACGATCTTGTCGTCGAAGCCGGGAAAGCGCCGCTGGTACTTGGCGATCAGCTGCGGGTCGAAGCTCGTCTGCCGGTCGCGCGGGATCGCCAACTCCAGGCGACCTGTGTCGGTCAGCACCGTCTTGGCGCCGTAGCCGTTGCGGCTGTTGCCCGGCTCGCTCGCAAGTGGTGGTCCATCCCGGCATTGAGCATCCGCTCGGCCAGGGCCTTCTTCAGCCTGTCGAGCAGGCCGTTCGGGTCGAACGCGGTCCTGGGATCCGCGCCAGCCAGCAGCTGGTCCAGAAGCTGGTCGGGAATGTAGGGCACCTTGCGCCGGGCCATGCGGGGTCTCCTCTCCTATCATGCCAGCCCACACACGGAAATTCCGACAGTTCCGTTGCCTCACCTGATTTGCTCTCCGGCGGTGATCAACGGCGGGGGCAGGAATGGGGCGGATCAGCATGGCCGCGCGTGACGAGTTGGTGGCGGCGGTTGCGGGCCGATACGCCCGGGCCACGCGGCTCGAGCGCGGCCGCATCCTGGACGAGTTCGTGGCCGTGATCGGTCTGCACCGCAAGCACGCGATGCGGCTGCTGCGCGGTGGACAGCTTGGCCAGCAGTCCGGCCCACGCCCGGGCCGCCGGATCTACGACGAGGCAGTGCGCGAGACCCTGATCGTGGTCTGGGAGGCATCGGACCGGATCTGCGGCAAGCGGCTGCGCCCGCTGATGCCGACCCTGGTGGAGGCGATGCAGCGGCACGGCCACGTGCAGCTCGCACCCCAGGTTCGCACCGGCCTGCTCGCGATGAGCGCGGCGACGATGGACCGGGCCTTGCAGAAGGTGAAGGGGCAGGCGGGGAACAGGACAGGGCGGCGAGCACCCTCCTCAGCCGTGGTGCGCAGGAGCGTGCCGGTGCGCACGTTTGAGGGCTGGGACGACCCTGCGCCGGGGTTCGTGGAAGCGGACCTGGTGGCGCACGGCGGTCCAACGGCCAAGGGCCGCTTCGTGCAGACATTGACCTTGACCGACATCGCCACGGGCTGGACGGAGTGCGCGCCCTTGCTGGTGCGCGAGCAGCGGCTGTTGACCGAGGTTCTGGACGAAGTCCGCAAGCTGCTGCCGTTTTCGCTTCTCGGGTTCGACACGGACAACGACAGCGTGTTCATGAACGAGACTGTGCGGGACTATTGCAAGGAGAGCGGCATCGAGTTCACGTGGTGCCGCTCATATCGCAAGAACGACCGAGCCTGGGTCGAGCAGAAGAACGGCGCGGTGGTACGACGCATCGTGGGCTACCGGCGCTTCGAGGGGCTGGAGGCGGCAGGGATGCTGGCCCGGCTCTACCCGGTCGATGCGGTTGTTCGTGAACCTCTTCCAGCCCTCGTTCAAGCTGGCCGACAAGTCGCGCGAAGGTGCGAAGGTGAGGAAGCGCTACCATCCACCGGCGACGCCCTGCCAGCGTCTGCTGGCAGACCCGCGGACAAGCGACGAGGTGCGTGGCAAGTTGGAGGCGGTGTTCGCCACACTGGACCCGGTTCTGCTGCTGCAGCGGATACGCTCGGCCCAGCAAGGTCTTGTGGAGATCGCAGACAGGAGCACGGCGGGAAGCGAGGTCGCCGCGGGGGCGGCACCGGGCGCGGCAACCCTGGAGCAGTTCCTGTGCGGGCTGCGCACGGCGTGGCAGGACGGCGAGGTGCGCCCGACCAGCAGGCCGAAGGGGAAGGCCAGGCGCGAGCGTCGGCGCCCGGACCCGTTCGTCGTGGTGACGGCACAGGTGCGCGAGTGGTTCGAGGCGGAGCCATGGCGGACGTCGCGCGAGCTGTTCGAGCGGCTGTAGCCGAGCATCCCGGCATCTACCCTGACGGGCAGCTGCGGACGCTGCAGCGACGCCTGAAGGGCTGGCGCCGGGACGTGGCGCGCACGCTGGTGTTTGGCTCTCCCCTGACGGGAGACGAGGAGCAGGCTGCTGCGGCAACGGGAGCGGAGGCATGATGCAACGCGAGCAGGCTGGTGAGGCAATGACCAGGGCGTCGGGAGCACCACCGAATGAGGCAATACGGCAACCATCCTGATCGCCGTGCTACACGCCTCAGGAGACAGTCTAATTGATTGCCGGCGGCAGCTGCTGATCCTGGTGTAGCTGATAGACCCACTGCCGCACCGACAACCCACCTACGACGGCATCGTAGCGGTACGGTGCGATGAACACCGTGGTGCGTTCCTTCAGGCCCGGCTTGAGAGTGAAGAAGCCGTGGATGCCGAAGTAGGAGTTGCTGGTCGCGCTGTTGTTGACCACCGAGATGACCTGCGCGGGGTTGGAGAACGAGGCGATGGTGATGCATTGCGTCCCGGCCGCATCGCACAGGCTGGCCCAGTCCTCGGCCATGGCGACACCAATGCCGGTGCCATACGGCCCGGTGCGGGGCGTGAACCCGAGCAGGGCGGAGTCGGTCTGGGCAAGGGTCGCCCGAGTGACGGGCTCGGACAGGCTGCTGTATGGATGCGAGCCTTTGTAGAAATACACGACGTCGCCGATCGTGCCGTGCGCGAAGATCGCCGGCAGCTCCTGGAAGTCCGGGGTCATGGTGCGCAGGGTGCTGTCGCCCACGATGTCGTAGGTGATCTGCGCAAACGGCCCGATCACCTGCGAGGTCTGGGTCCAGGTGAGGCCCGGCACGTTGCTGCTCTTGGAGTAGTTGTTGGGCGCGGTCTTGCGCATGGCAACGAAGCCCGGCGCGGGAGAGGTGGTCGTGTCGACATAGTTGTTGGAGTCGCCGTACCAGCAGTTGAGCGAGACCGCCTGCACCGGGTTGAAGCCGGCGCCGGCGTCCTGGCCCGCATTGGTGCAGCCGACGTTGGTGATGTCGTCGCTGACGTTGTCGATCGCCAGTTCCTGGCGGCACGGCGAGTCGGCGCCAGGATGCACGGCCTTGCATGCCGCCTGGGTGGGGTAGGGCGTGTTATCCCAGCCAGACGCATTGGGCGGAAGGAAATTCTGGCTGGGATTGAAGGCGAACCAGCCGGAGGGCGTGCCAAGCGGTGCGTAGCCGATGTCGTCGCCGTAGAGCGCCATCTGCATGGCACCGCCGGGGTGCTGCTGGATGCGGTCCATCTTGTCGGTGCCGTACAACTCGAACACCGTGCCGCCGAAGCGCCGGTTGAAGCCGACGCGGACATAGTCGTTGTACTGGTAGACCGTATCGAGGGTGCGCCGCGCCATGTATCCGGCCCAGCCGCACCAGTCCACGTCGGTGAGCAGGCCGCTGGCGCCGCCGTCGCCGTTCAGCTGGCCATGGCAGTCGACGGGGGCGAACCTCGACTCGTTAACCTGGCCCTTGCCGTTCTGGTTGCACGAGACCAGGGCGCTCGCCGGCGCCGGCGAGGAGCACGACGACCCGCCCGACACCGACAGGCACTGCGACGCGCGGTTGACCAGGGCCTTGCACCAAGCAGCGCCGGTCTGGCCGCCCTTGGTGGCCATGACCTGCGTCACCGCCCCGTAGCCGAACGGCGCGACCACGACAGGCTGGGCCGCCACCGGGGCCTGGCTCGCGAACTCGGCATGGGAAGCGGCGACGGGAACGACAAAGGCAGCAACGGCGGCAGTCACGACGAGGCGGGAGCCCTTCACGGCACAGTCTCCAAAATGTGATCGTGGACGGACCCTGGCGAACAACCTTTAAGCAGGTATTAAAGGCGAGACGAAAAACCCTCCGAGTACAAGGGCAATCAGGAGGCAAACCGCCGGCGACGCGCCTCCAGGGCATGCTGCAAAAATAAGACGAGTTGTTAATCACGGCTTATTGACTCACCCGCTAGTTCGGAGGGACGCACCCCGAACGCAGCAGGTCCCCGATGGCAAGCACCCTCGTATTCCTTGGCTCCACCCCGGCCAACGCAAGCCAGCTCTACACCCTGTCGAGCACGCCGGGCGCTGCGGTGCAGACCAGCCTCGCCGGATACCCGGCCTCGGACGCAGGCCCCACAGACATCACGGCTTTCGGTAGCGGCGAGGCGTTCAGCGGCGGCGTTGCCGGGGCGGAAGGCTTATGGACGATCAACGCGGCCGGCATCGCCTCGCAGGTCAGCAGCGGCTCGCTCTCGCCCGACCTCGCACCGAGAAACATCGCGGTCACCGGAAGCACCATCTTCTTTTCCGGGACCGACGCCAGCGGCAACGCCAACCTCTACGTCTCGGACGGCACCACGGGCGGCACCCACAAGATCGCCGCCGGCAACACCGCGAGCACAGGCCTGGCGCCCGACGAGATCGTCACCGCGAACGGCCACGCATTCTTCTCAGGAGTCAACGCAGCCGGCAACACCGACCTGTGGGTCTCCGACGGCACCGCAGCAGGAACACAGGCGCTGGGCATCGCCAACACCGACACCTACGACATCGCGCAGATGGGTACTGGGCTGAACCCCTCCAACATCACCGTCGCGAACGGCCAGATCTTCTTCGCCGGCACCGACGGCAACGGCGCGATCGGCTTGTGGAAGTCCGACGGGACCGCCGCTGGCACCACCGAGCTGGGCATTGCCAACACGGCACCGGGAGGGATCGCGCCGATCTCGTCGAACATCGTCTCCTTCAACGGCCTGACGTACTTCGCCGGCCACGACGCCTCGGGCAACATCGGCCTGTGGGTCACGGACGGCAACGGCGGCGACACTCACGAGATCGCGGTCAACAACAGCAACGCCAACGGCCTGGCCCCCGTGTCGCTGACAGCGATGAATGGCGCACTGTACTTCGGAGGCACCGACGCCCAGGGCAGCACCGGCCTGTGGAAGTCCGACGGCACCACAGCAGGTACCACCGAGCTTCAGGTCCAAGGCACGGCCCCAGGCGGGCTAAACCCGATCTCGACCAACAGCCTTGACTACGTGAATGACCAGATGGCCGTGTTCAACAACAAGCTCTACTTCATGGGCAGCGGCGCCGACGGCACCGAGGACCTGTGGTCGTCCGACGGCACCGGCGCCGGCACGGCGCAGGTCGGCACCCCGGACGCCACCGGCACCGCCTTGGGCGTAATGCCCACCGACTTCGCCATCCTCGGCAATGGCGCCGCGGGGAGCACGAACACTATCGCCGCAGCGGCGGCACCGCTAACGCTGGGCACCGGGCGTGACACGATCACATTCCTGGCCTCCGAGGATGCCTACCAGGGCGACGCGCAGTTCACCATCAGCGTGGACGGCAAGCAGATCGGTGGGGTCCTCACCGAAACCGCGCAGCGCTCCTCGAGCCAGGCGCAGCTAGTCACTCTGAACGGCGAATTCGGCGGTGGCACCCATACGCTGAGCGTCAACTTCCTTAACGACGCCTACGGCGGCAGCCCTACCGCCGACCGCAACCTCTACGTCAATGCTGTGACCTACGATGGTACCACCGTCCCCGGAAGACTCGCGCTACTCAAAACCGGCGCACAGACAGTGACAATGGGCACTCCCGCGCCCGGCACCACCGTCCTGGGCTCAGGCAGCGACAGCGTTACGCTGCAGATGAGCGAGGACTCCTTCAACGGGGACGCGCAGTTCGTCGTCTCGGTCGACGGCACCCAGATTGGCGGCACCCAGACGGTCGTGGCCTCGCACGGCGGTGGTCAGAGCCAGCAATTCAACGTCCTGGGGAACTTCGGCGCCGGAGCTCACACGGTCGCGGTCACCTTCACCAATGACGCCGTGGGCTCCGGCCCCTTCCAGGACCGCAACCTCTACGTCAACAGCACCAGCTACGACGGCACCCTCGTCGCCGGGGGCTCGCTCGCCGAGATGGCGGGCGGCACCCAGAGCATCGTCGTCAACGCCCCGCCGGTCGTCATCCCGCCGGTCCTTACGATCGGCGGCGGCGGGCCCGACACCATCGCGTTGAAGGTGTCGGAGGACAGCTACCTCGGCGACGCCAAGTTCACCGTCGCAGTCGATGGCACGCAGATCGGAGGCACCCTTACGGCACAGGACGCCCACTCCGCGGGGCTGTACCAGACCCTCGACATCCTCGGCAACTTCGGCGCAGGCACGCACCAAGTCACGGTTAATTTTCTCAACGACGCGACCGCCGGCAGCATCGCAGCGGGAGATCGCAACCTCTACGTCGACAGCGCGAGCTACGACGGAGCCGCGGCGCCAGGCGGCTTGGCGTTGCTGAGCGACGGACCGCAGACGCTGGGCGTCGGCAACGCGGTGTCGAACAGCACGACCTGGATCGGCACCGGCACCGACATGATCGCGCTGAGCCTCTCCGAGGACTTCTACCAGGGCAACGCCCTGTTCACCCTTGCGGTGGACGGTAAGCAGGTCGGGGGTACCCAGACCGCCTCGGCGCTGCGCTCCGCCGGCCAGGAACAGACCCTGGACGTGTTCGGCAGCTTCGGCGCCGGGCAGCACACCGTCACGGTCAACTTCCTCAACGACGACTATGCCGGCTCGCCCTCGACCGACCGCAACCTATACCTCGACACGGCGAGCTACAACGGAGCCGCGGCAGGGTCCGGGCTGGCTCTGATGACAGGAGGCGCCCAGTCAATGGCGGTAGGCACCGCCCTGCAGGCGACGGTCAGCTTGGGCTCGGGCGCCGACACCATCGCGCTCAAGGTCTCCGAGGACTACTTCCAGGGCGACGCACAGTTCACGCTCGCGGTCGATGGCAAGCAGATCGGCGGCGTGCAGACCGCCTCCGCGCAGCACGCCGCGGGCCAGGACACCACCTACAACCTCCTGGGCAGCTTCGGCGGGGGACAGCACACCGTCGCGGTCACCTTCCTCAACGACGCCGCCGGGCCGAACATCGCCACCCAGGACCGCAACCTCTACGTCGACGGAGCTTCCTACGACGGAAACGTCGCCGCAAACGCGGCCCTGGCCGTGCTGTCGGACGAGACCGAGACACTGGCAGTCGGCAGCGCCCCCCAGGGGCCGACGTACCTCGGCTCCGGGACGGACACCGTTTCGCTGCAGGTGTCGGAAGACTTCTACCAGGGCGACGCCCAGTTCACCCTGTCGGTGGACGGCACCCAGATCGGAGGCGTCCAGACGGCGTTCGCCCAACACGGAGCAAAGCAGGACCAGACGTTCAACCTGTCGGGAAACTTCGGCGCAGGGCAGCACACGGTCTCGGTCGACTTCCTCAACGATGCCTACGGCGGCTCGCCAAGTGCCGACCGCAACCTATACGTGGACAGCGCGAGCTACGACGGAGCCCCCACCGCAGGCGCCTCGCTGGCCCTGATGTCGAGCGGCACGCAGAGCATGACCGTGGGCAACCCGGATCCCGTGCTCACCACCATAGGTTCTGGACCCGATACCATTGGGCTGAAGGTCTCGGAAGACTTCTACGAAGGCGACGCGCAGTTCACGATCAGCGTGGACGGGAAGCAGATCGGCGGCATCCAGACAGCCGGCGCGCAGCACGCCACTGGCCAGGACCAGACGTTCGATGTCCTGGGCAACTTCGGGCCCGCAAGCCACGTCGTCACCGTCGACTTCCTTAACGACGCCTTCGGCCCCGGCGCCGGCCAGGACCGCAACGTCTACGTCGACGCGACGACCTTCGACGGAAAGGCGATTGCCGGCGGCAGCGGCGAGATACCCTCGGCAGTACCAGGGTCATTCTCGATTCCCGGCGCCGACACCCTGACCCTGCACATGAGCGAGGACGCCTACATCGGGGACGCTCAGTACAACGTCTACGTCGACGGCAAGCAGGTGGGCGGCACCATGACCGCCACGGCAAACCACGGCGCTGGCCAGACACAAGCCGTCAGCCTCGCCGGATCCTGGGGCGCAGGAACCCACGTCGTCGGCGTCGCGTTCCTCAATGACGCGTACGGGGGCAGCCCGAGCCTCAACCGCAACTTGTACGTCGACTCAATCGGGTTTAACGGATCAAGCACGCCAGAGAACTTCAAGCTGGGTGTCAACGGCGGCACAGGGTTCGCCACCGCCACCGCCACCGCCTACAGTCCAGGAGCCTCCGGCGGCGCGATCAACACCCTGGGCAACGACACGGTCTACGCTGGGACAGGAGCGGTCGAGGTGAGCGCCAACGGCCCCACGGCCAGCGTGGTCGGCGGCAGCGGTCAGATGACCTTCTTCGGCGGAACCGGAAACAACACGGTCGTGGGAGGCAGCGGCGCTTGCAACCTGCAGGACAGCGGCGGCAGCCTCGCCTTCACCGCAGCCAGCGGAAGCGCCACCATCGGCGCCGGATCCAGCCACGAGGTCTACAGCATCGTCAACGGCCAAGCCGGCGGCACACTCGACCTGTACAACTTCAACTCGGCCAACGACCACGTACACCTGCAAAGCTACTCCGGGTCGGGCATCGCCTCGCAGCAGACAACGGGCGGCTCCACGCAGATCGTGCTGGCCGACAACACCAGGATCGTGCTGCACGGCGTCACCGGCCTGTCGAACAGCCAGATATTCGCTTAAGGCAGCACCGATCGCTCAGAACGATCGCGATTTTAGGAGCGAACACCTGTGGCTGGCCTGACAGAGTAGGATGGCTGGATGGCATCATGCAGGCGTGCCTTGGATGTCGTGGACCGCGCCTTGATCGAGGTGCGGCTGGCTGACGGGTGGACCATCCGCGCCATCGCCCGCGCGCTGGACCGCTCGCCCGGCATGGTGTCGGACGAGGTGGCGCGTCACGGCGGCAGGGTAGGCTATGCGGCGTGTGCCGCGCAGGCGCAGGCTGCCTCCGCCTACAGCCGGTGCGGCCGCAAGCCCAGGCTGGCGGCCGACGGCGCGCTGTTCGCAGAGGTGGCGGACCTGCTGCGCCGTGGCTGGTCGCCCGAGCAGATCGCCGGCCGGCGCAAACGCACCGAGGATGGCGTGGAGCAGACCGGCATCGCAGTCTCGCGCGAGGCCCTCTATGCAGCCCTGTACGCCCTGCCGCTCGGCGAACTACGGCGCGAGCTGATCGCCTGCCTGCGCCAGGGCAAGCCACAGCGCGGCCGTGTGCCCAAAGGTAACGAGCGGCGTGGCAAGCTGTGCGGCATGACGCCTATCTCGCAGCGCCCCGACGACGTGGCCGCCCGTCTGGTGCCAGGCCACTGGGAGGGCGACCTGATCCTCGGCGAGGCCCACAGCGCCATCGGCACGCTCGTCGAGCGCACTACGCGCTTCCTGCTGCTCGTGCTGATGCCCACCCACAAGGCTGACGTCGCCGCCAGCGCGTTCGCGGGCGCGCTCAACGCCATCCCTGCGCCGTTGCGCCGCACGCTCACCTACGACCAGGGCAAGGAGATGGCCCGGCACAGGGAGCTGGCGCAGGCCACCGGCATGCGCGTCTTCTTCGCAGACCCGCACCCGCCCTGACGCTGCTGCTCCAACGAGAACACCAACGGGCTGCTGCGCCGGCACTTCCCCAAAGGCATGCCGCTCGCCGGCCTCACCTAGGCCGACCTCGACACCGTCGCAGACAGCCTCGACACTCGGCCCAAGAATACGCTCGGCTACGACACGCCCCACAAACGCTTCACACACCTGCTGGCACCGCCACGTAGCAACACACCAGACCCGGACGTTCGCTCCGAAACGTGAATCCGCCGTCAGGCGGACCGCTTCTGCGTGGCGACGACACTCTTTCCGGCGAGATCCTTGAGGGCGATGATGACGTTGGCAGTGCTGGTGTGACGCTCGGGTGTAGCATGCAGCTCGTCGCCAAACATGGGGCTGACGTGGATGCCTGCACTGTCGCGGCCGACGATGATGGTGGTGTCGCAGGTTGTGTGGGTGAGCATGAGGCTGAGGTGTCCATCGCAGCTTTCGTGACGCTCAATGTCCCAGGCGCCGGCCAGGCTGCCAAGGCCGGTGACGATGTTGGTGGCTTGGGTCTCGCAGAGGCTGTGCAGGGCGCGGATCGGGCTGGTGGTATCGCCGTGGATCTCGGTAGTGTAGGCCGGGGTGCGCATTCTGTGCGTCCTACTTTTCTGGGCTGCTCCCATTCTGGGCTGCCTGATGATGAACAAACTGACTGCGAAAGGTTAACACAGGGTAAACGCCTGCATGTCGCGGCATGATGATTCAGTGACTTAGCGGGTGAACTTCGCCTCACCTATTTTCACAGCTACGTGAGGCAATGTTCCTGCCGCTGGAAAGCACCTGGATGAGCCAGGCTACAGGCTGGATTTGGCCTTGTGCCGGAGCTTGGCAGGAGCGTGCCCCAAACCGGTGGTCCTGGCGAGGCTGGCGCGCTCGGCGACGTAGTTGGGTGCGACCATGGGATAGTCGGGCGGCAGCTTCCATCGCCTGCGGTATTGCTCTGGGGTGAGGCCGAAGGCGGCCATGAGATGGCGCCGGAGAGTTTTAAGCCTGCGACCATTCTCCAGGCATACGATGTAGTCGGGGAACACCGAGCGATTGACCGGCACTGCAGGAGCGTGACCGGCTGGGGCTGCGGACGAGACGCTGATCCGGGTCAGGGTCTGACAAATCTGGTGGATCAGGCCGGGCAGCTCCGCGCACCGCACAGGATTGTTGGACACGTGGGCCGAAACGATCCGGACCGTGAGTTCGAGCATGTGGGTGCGTGAGGCGTCCTGCGTGGGTGGAGCAGGAGGGGTGCTGGTCATGAGCGTCCGTACATGTCGAGAAGCCGTCCAGCAAGCCCGGAGCCGCCAGAAGTAGCCGCCACACAGGATCGTTGATACCGTCGTCCTGCACCACAGGAAATCTCAATCTTGTCTTAACAACCACCATGACATGCAACTTTAAGATGAACAATATTTGTGTATTACAATCATTGCAGGCAACGCTCCGAGAAGGTAACTCAACACCAAGAGGGCTAGATGTCGGCGACATGAATGGGCAAGAGGAACGAAGCGGCCGAGAGGCTGACGACTGCGGAAGAGCGTGGTGCCTGTGGTTGCGCGACCATGAAGCGTAACTGCTCAACCCGGTGCGGTCGCAGCTTGGCCTTGTAGGGTTGCGAGTATGGCTTGGTAGGCGTCGATGCCGCGGCGTTTGGCGGTGCCGATGACAGAGCGGACAGCCGCGAACAGGTCTGC
>JAABUV010006429.1_pt1 | contig 12807 bp, 12 predicted proteins | sample 5559971 | NCBI WGS metagenome assembly JAABUV01 (sample SAMN10711881, study PRJNA513362) | rock metagenome | isolation source: Antarctica rocks | place: Antarctica: Victoria Land, Knobhead nord | collected 2015-12-19
TGGTGCGGGCGGAGTTCCTGCGCGGGCGCAACCTCGACTACGTGCGGGCGGCGCAGGCGCTGGGGGTGTCGAACGCGGCCATCATGGCGCGGCACATCCTGCCGAACGCGCTGGTGGCGACGCTCAGCTTCCTGCCGTTCACGCTGTCGGGGTCTGTCACCGTGCTCGCCACCTTGGATTTCCTGGGGTTCGGCCTGCCGCCGGGTTCGCCGTCGTTGGGCGAGCTGGTGGCGCAGGGTAAGAACAACCTGCAAGCGCCCTGGCTCGGCATGACCGCCTTCGTCGTGCTGGGTGGCGTGCTGACGCTGCTTATTTTCATCGGTGAGGCGGTACGCGACGCCTTCGACCCGCGCAAGCAGCCCTGATGCTGGGGTCCCGATGCTGGAGGTGAACGGACTTTCGGTGGCATTCGGCCCGCGGCGCGTCGTGGACGACGTCAGTTTCACCCTTGCCCAAGGCGAAACCCTGGCGCTGGTCGGCGAGAGCGGGTCCGGCAAGTCGTTGACCGCGCTGTCGATCCTGCAACTGCTGCCGCCAGGCGCGGCCTGCACCGGCCAGGTCATCCTGGATGGCAAGCGCATGCTCGGCGCCACTCCCGCGGCGTTGCAGGCGGCGCGCGGCGATACCGCGGGCATCGTGTTCCAGGAGCCGATGACCAGCCTGAACCCGCTGCACACCATCGGCCGCCAGGTTGCCGAGGCGCTGTCGCTGCACGGACGAAAACCGGCCCGCGGCGCCGTTGCAGCGTTGCTGACGCGCGTTGGTTTCCCTGATGCCGAGGACCGGCTGAACGCCTTTCCGCACCAGCTCAGCGGCGGGCAGCGGCAGCGGGTGATGATCGCCATGGCGCTGGCCAACGACCCGAAGCTGCTGATCGCCGACGAGCCGACCACGGCGCTGGACGTTACCATCCAGGCCGGCATCCTGGACCTGCTGGCGCGGGAGAAGGCCGCGCGCGGGCTGGCCCTGCTGCTGATCAGCCATGACCTGAACGTGGTGCGCCGCGTCGCCGACCGCGTTTGCGTCATGAAGGACGGCCGGATCGTGGAGGCCGGCCGGGTTGAGGACGTGTTCCGCGCGCCGCGGCACCCCTACACCCGTATGCTGATCGCCGCCGAGCCGAGCGGCCGGCCCAGCCCGGTGCCGGCCAGCGCGCCCACCATCGCCGAAATCCGCGACCTGCGCGTGGTGTTCCCGGTCCGCCGCGGCCTGCTGCGCCGGGTTGTCGGAGAGGTCCGCGCGGTAGACGGGGTGAGCTTTGAAGTCCGGGAAGGCGAGACGCTGGGCCTGGTGGGCGAGAGCGGGTCAGGCAAGAGCACGATTGGGCTGGCGCTGCTACGCATGCAGGCTGCGACCGGACGGGTGAGCTTCGCCGGGCAGGACATCACGCACCTCTCGCAAACCCGGCTGCGCCCGCTGCGCCGGGCGATGCAGATCGTGTTCCAGGACCCCTACGGCAGCCTGTCGCCGCGCATGAGCATGGGCGAGATCGTCGCCGAGGGCCTGCGCGTCCACGAGCCGCGGTCGAGTGGGCGCGAACGCTCCGCCCGTGTCGCGGCTGCCTTGGACGAGGTTGGGCTGCCCGCCGACGCGGCCGGGCGCTACCCGCATGAGTTCAGCGGCGGCCAGCGCCAGCGCGTCGCCATCGCCCGCGCCATCGTGCTGAAGCCGCGGCTGCTGGTGCTGGACGAGCCGACCAGCGCGCTCGACCGCTCCGTGCAGGCGCAGATCGTGGACCTGCTGCGGACGTTGCAGGCGCGGCACGGGCTGGCCTATCTGTTCATCAGCCATGACTTGGCTGTGGTGCGGGCACTGGCGCACCACGTTGTCGTGCTGCGGGCTGGCCGCGTGGTCGAGGAGGGACTGACGGACGAGTTGTTCGCCCATCCGCGCGAACCCTACACGGCGGCGCTGATGGCAGCCGCGTTCCAAGCCCTCGCCAGCACGCTAACGGCCTAGCCGACGAAGACCCATGCGTCGTGGGTGGCGCCAGCGGTCGCCACCCGGTTCTCGTTGCTGTCGGCGAACCCGGCCAGCACGTGCGCGCGGGTGGCTCCGCCCGCCAACGCGCTGAGCCAGCCCTGCTGCCCCGCCGCATCGGGCGCACGGTGCAAGACATTCGAGTAGAGCTGCGCCACAAATCCAGTCGGGTCGAGGCTGCCGTAGGTTTTGGCGAACTCGGCGGAGAGCACGAAGCCCTGCGCCACTTGGTCGGCCGTGAGGCCCTGGTGCAACTGGCCCGACCACAGCGCAAGCCCCGCGCTGTCCGGCGCACGGTTGAACGCGGCCTGGTAGAGCCGGGTCGCCTCGGCATCGTCCTGGCTGCCGGCGGTGGGCAACGTCTGCCGATGGTTCTCAAGACTGTCCGAAAACGCCAGGAGGGCGTCCCCGCGGGATGTCGCGTTGGTGTAGTTGGCCCAGAGTTGCTGCCCGGCGGCGTCCGGGTTGCGGTGGAGCACGTTGATGTAGAGCTGCCGCGCAAAGCTTGCGGTATCGGTTAGGCCGTATCGCGCGATGAACTCTGGCGATGAGGCAAAGCTTGCGGCCAGGGCTGCGAGGCCGAGGACATTGGAGGTGACGAGGGCAGTGTTGTCGTCCAGTCCCTGCAAGTCCGGAGCGCGCCCGAACGCCGCTTGATAAAGGCGCGCGACATCTTCAGCAGTGCCGGTTGAATCAAACAGGCCGGAGCCGTCGGCGAATTTGATCTGGTCGGCCTTGGCTATGGTCTGCACGCCATCCCGGCCGGGCTTCGTGTCCTGGATGTAGGCCTGCCCGCCTGAGACCGAGGCGATGACGTAGTCGGAGTGGACGCCATGCAGTCGGATGGACGGCACCGTATAGAGCGACCGGATGCCAGCCTCGTCAGACGCGCTGAGGTCGGTGTTTTGCGCTGTTGCAAGCGAATACATGACATCGTTAGGAGCGAGGGAGTGGCCAAGCCCGAGGGCATGGCCGAATTCGTGAAGAATGACCTGGTAGAGCGGCGTTCCTCCAGGTCCGCCATAGACCGAACCGCCGGCAGAAGGCACCAGTGCAAGATCACCTGGATCTTCTAACCGAATGACGACATCTGGGTTAAAGTATAGCCCATAGCCTATTGTATAGGTCCACGCCGTAGAACCAACAGTATGCGTGGCCGCAGTGTTCAAATCTGCGAAACCGATGCGAATGTCGGCTGCGCCCGCGAGGGTCGGACTATCGGGAACTTGCTGAAACACCAGGCCCGATGCGCTTGCCCATTTCTGGATGGCCTGCACCACGGTCGCCTGGTATGCGGCCGTTATAGGATTGCTAAATGCATACTGCGGCTGGTCTGCCGAATAGGTCGTCGCAGCAAAGCTCCAAGTGATCGGACCAGGATGCCATTCTGGACCGATGATCGTATAGCTACTCATAAGGAGACTGCTTCGTCATCATTTCGAAGACATACCATATTCGTTTCAAAAGAACCATAAAATAAAGGCAGGCGTTTTTTTCCAAACGCCTGCCATGTTTTTAGACAACCTTCAACCGCACCGGCACATTGTTCCGCGTCGCGTTGGAGTACGGGCAAACCTGGTGCGCCTTGTCCACCAGTGCCTCCGCCTCCGCCCGCTCCATGCCCGGCAGCGACACCGCCAACTCGACGTCGATGCCGAACCCGCCCTCGGAGCGCGGACCCATGCCGACGGTCGCGTTCACCGTCGTGTCGGCCGGCACCTTCGGTCCGCCCTGCGACGCCACGAACTTCATGGCGCCCAGGAAACACGCGCTGTAGCCGGCAGCGAACAACTGCTCCGGGTTGTTGCCGGGGCCGCCGCTGCCGCCCAGCTCCTTCGGCGTCGATAGCGTGACATCCAACGAGCCGTCCGCAGTCTCAGCGTGGCCGTCTCGTCCGCCAGTCGCCTTGGCGGACGTCGTATAGAGCACATTAACTGACATTGTTCATTCCTCTTAGCTTGCCGTGGCCGCTTCGCCGGCAAGATAAAACGCCGAATGGCGGGACCGGCGCAACCCGGCCCCGCACATTGTTATCGGACAGTCACAGCCGCCCGGCGCCCTCGGCTACTCGGCGGCCTGAGCCACCGGCGCCTGCGACGCCGAGACTGAATTGGAGCATTGGCTTCAATCGGCTAAGCGGCCCGCCCTGCATTGGCGACCGCGTCATAACGGCCGTCCGTCACGCGCAGCCGGCCATCGCGCAGCATCAGGTTGACATGGGCCAGGGCCTCGCTGAACGCGAACGCCATCTGGTGCGGGTCGTCGATCGGCCGGCGGAACACGACCGGCACCAGCTCCGCCGCCGTGCGCGACCGCTCGCCGCAGGCCTCGAAGATGGCCTCGCAGCGGGCCGCGTGGTGCGCCGCCAGCTCGTCCACCCTCGGATGCAGCCCGACGAACGGCAGGTTATGGCCCGGCAGCACCAGCGTATCGGCGGGCACCCGGCGCTTCAGGTCGGCGAGCGACCGCAGGAAGATGCCGAGCGGGTCGCCCTGGGGGTCCATCGCCTGCACGCTGATGTTGGGCGAGATGCGCGCCAGCACCTGGTCCGCGCACAGCAGCAGCCGGTCGTCCGCACAGTGCAGCATGACCTGCTCGGGCGAGTGCCCGCCCCCCGACAGCACCTCGAATTCGCGCGTGCCGAGCCGCAAGGTCTCGCCCGCGATCAGGCGGCGAAACGTCCGCGGCAGGCCCGTCACCATGCGCAAATAGCGGTGTCCGAGGGTCAGCAGGCTCGCCGTGACGTCGGCGTCCAACCCTTGGCCGAGATAGAAGCTGCGGTAGGGCTCCGCATCGAGGCCCTTGGGGTCGAGGTGGATGACCAGGCCGCTGAGGTACTCGGTTTGGCTCATGAGCAGCGGCGCCCCTGTGCGCTCGCACAGCCAGCCGGCCATGCCGACGTGGTCCGGGTGGCAGTGGGTGGCGATGATCCGGGTGATGGGCCGCGACCGCAGCGGGCCGGCCAGCAGCGCCTCCCAAATGGCCTGGGTCGCGTCGTCGCCGATTCCGGTGTCGACCACGGCGTAGCCGGGGCCGTCCTCGACCAGATAGACGTTCACGTGGTCCAGGCGGAACGGCAGGGCAAGCTTCAGCCATAGGATGCCGGGCGCGACCTCGATGGTTTGGCCGGCCTCGGGCGGCGTGGGGAACGGAAAGATCAGCGAGGGCGCGAGCGCCGGCAGGGTGGTCACGGAGGGCACCTCATAAACGTCGGCCTCTCTTGAGCGCTCGGCCGCGAAAGGTCTAGGCTGCGCCCTCTGCTGCTGAAAGGCGAATGCGAGTGGACGCCACGGACCGTTACGCCCGCTACACGAGGCTGGCCTTCGACCGCCCGCACCCCCGCGTGCTGCGCATTACCATGGACAACGGCAAGGTGAACGCCGCCGACCGCGCCATGCACACGGAGCTGGCGGAGATCTGGCGCGACGTGGACGCGGACCCGACCGTGAACGCGGTGATCATCACCGGCGCCGGCAAGACGTTCTCGGCCGGCGGCGATTTCAGCATGATCGAGGAGATGGTCGCCGACTACGACGTGCGCATGCGGGTCTGGAAGGAGGCGCGCGACATCGTCTACAACCTGGTCAACTGCAGCAAGCCGGTGGTCAGCGCCATGCGCGGCGCAGCGGTCGGCGCGGGCCTGGTGTGCGGCCTGCTCGCCGACATCTCTATTGCGGCCAAGACGTGCCGCATCGTCGACGGCCACACCCGGCTCGGCGTGGCGGCGGGCGACCACGCGGTGATGCTGTGGCCGCTGCTGTGCGGCATGGCGAAGGCAAAGTATTTCCTGCTGCTGTGCGACCCCTTGCTGGGGGAGGAGGCCGAGCGGATCGGGCTCATCTCGCTCGCCGTCGCCGACGAGGAGCTTGACGACCGCGCCGTGCAGGTGGCGACCCGCCTGGCGGAGGGCGCGCAGTCGGCCATACGCTGGACGAAATACGCCCTGAACAACTGGCTGCGGCAGATGGGGCCGAGCTTCGACGCCTCCCTCGCGATGGAGTTCTTGGGGTTCGGCGGGCCGGAGGTGAAGGAGGGGCTTGCCTCCCACCGCGAGAAGCGGCAGCCATCGTTTCCGCCGGATGCGCCGATCTAGCGGATCACCCAAGCGCCGTGCGCACAGGCTGCGCCACCGTCGCCACAACGGGCCTGCGGGCCACCCCGTTGCGGGCATAGTCGCGCGCCAGCGCCTTGCGGTAGCGCCGCGGGTCAAGCTCCAGGCCATAGCGCGGGCTGTCCGGGAACTGCTTCATGGCCCAGGCGTGGTCGGCGGCGATAGCAGCCTTCATGCCAGCCTCGTCCGGCAGCTTCACCGTGCCGTTCGCGACCGCGGCGATATATTCCGCCTGGTCGTCCATCATGCGGATGTTGCTGCCGCCGCTCACGTCGAACAGCCCGATGAAGAACAGGCCCGGCACCATCGGATGCACGACCCGGTTATACAGCTCCGGCCGCGTCCCGGACAGCGGCAGGCTGCCCGGCGGCAAGTAGGGGTACTCGGTGACATAGCCGGTCGCCGCGACGATGCTGTCGAACCGCTCCGAGGCGCCGTCCACGAACCGCACCTCGTCGCCCGAGATCGACTCGATCCCCGGCCGCACGACGATGCGCTTCCAGGCGATGTGCGCCATGAGCGTCGGGTGGCTGATCGGATGGGTGCGCGTCTTCGGCGTGCGGAAGCCCCACTGCTCCATCGGGCCGTGGAAAATCCGGGTCAGCAACGCCCGCGCCCAGATGCGGACCGGCCACGGCACCCAGGGCTTCTCAAGCCTCATCAAAGTGCGCGAGTTCGGCACGCCGAACATCATCCGCGGCATGATCAGCACGGGGGAGCGGGCGCACAGCGCCGTCTGCTCCGTCACGGTGCAGAGGTCGGCGGCGATGTCGACGCCGCTGTTGCCGGGTCCGATCACCAGCACGCGCTTGCCGGCGAACGGCTCGGGGACGCGGTAATCGTGCGCGTGCAGGTACTCGCCGGTGTAGGTTTCAACCTCCGGCGGGTGCCGCGGACAGCTCTGGTGGCCGCTCGCCGCGACGACGCCGTCGAACACGTCCTCGGCGCCGTTCTCCAGCCGCACCGTCAGCCTGGCCCCGTGCGGCTCGACCGCCGCCACCCGGCTGTTGAAACGGATGCGGCGCACCAGGTCGAAATGCGCGGCGTAGTCCTCGAAGTAGCGCTTCATCTCGGCATGGTCGGGATACAGCGGGACGTCCGCCGGGAACGGGAAGTCGCCGTAGGCGCTGACCCGCGCCTCCGAGTTGATGCGCAGCGAACGGTAGGCCGAGCTGAGCCCGTTGTCGTTCTGGTAGACCCACAAGCCGCCGATCTGCGACCCAGCCTCGAAAATCGTCACGTCGAAGCCGCTGGCAGCGAGGGTCTTGGCGGCGCAGAGCCCGCCGGCCCCGGCCCCGATGACGGCGAATCGCTTCTGCATCCCTGTCTCCTTGCGCTGCTCGGCCACATATCGCTGATAGGGCAGGCCGTGTTCTGCCGGGCGCCGGGCAGCGCCTTCAGCCCTGTGGTCGTCTCGGATACGCTCCCTCCAGCTTCTGACGCGCCGGAATTCTTCTACACATGTATTGCTACCGGCAAGTGTGTTTTTGTCCTTGCTCGTTAGTCAAGCCAGATGTCGCGCCGGTGGTGTCTCAATTCGAAGTCCGGCTAGGGCTGTTCGTCCGCTTCTGGCTGAGATTGTGTGGAAACGTTATCGAAACAGGTACCTAAGCGCGTGCGGACCTGGCAGAATCGTCCTGTTGCGATTTGCGGAGGTCGAGCAATCCCATGGCACGCTACGTCGAAGGCTGGAACCAGTCGCAGAGCTTTCTTTTGCCGGAATGCGTTGACGACTACGTCGACGAGGACAACCCGGTGCGGATCGTCGATGCGTTCGTCGACGAGCTCGATCTGGCCAAGCTCGGGTTCAGCCGCACCGTGCTGGCGGAGACGGGGCGGCCCGCGTATCATCCGGCTGTGATGCCTAAGCTCTACGTCTATGGCTACCGCAACCGCATCCCGTCCAGCCGCCGTCTCGAGCGCGAAGCGCAGCGCAACATCGAGCTGGTCTGGCTGACCGGCCGGCTCGCCCCCGACTTCAAGACCATCGCCAATTTCCGTTGCGACAACGGCCCGGCGATCCGCGCCGTGTGCCGGCAGTTCGTCATGCTGTGCCGCAAGCTTGACCTGTTCTCGGACACGCTGGTCGCGATTGACGGAAGCAAGTTCAAGGCGGTCAACACGCGCGACAAGAACTTCACGCCTGCCAAGCTGCAGCGCCGGATTGAGCAGGCTGAGCAGAGCATCGCCCGCTACATGTCGGCGATGGAGACGGCCGACCACCAGGAGGGTGAGGGCGCGTCGTCCAAGTCGGTGCGGCTGAAGGAGAAGATCGAGGTGCTGAAGCGGCAGATGCAGCAGCTCCGCAACACGGAAACCGCGTTGAAGGCCGCCCCCAACCAGCAGATCTCGCTGACTGACCCGGACGCGCTCCATGGCGACCAGCGGCAAAGGCACGGGGATCGTTGGCTACAACGTGCAGATCGCGGTTGACGCCAAGCACCACCTGATCGTCGCCCACGAGGTCACCAACGCGGGCAGCGACCGCGCCCAACTGGCGACCATGGCCCGGCTTGCTCAGGACGCGATGGGCCACGGGGAGCTAACGGTGCTGGCAGACCGGGGCTACTTCTCCGGCTGGGAGGTCTACGCCTGCGAGCAGGGCGGCATCGTGCCTTACGTGCCCAAGCCGCTCACCTCGGGCGCCAAGTCTGAGGGGCGCTTCGGCAAGCAGGATTTCGTCTACCTGCCCGAGCAGGACACTTATCGCTGCCCGGCGGGCGAGACCCTGACATCGCGGTTCAACCGCGAGGAGGATGGTAAGCTGCTCCGGCATGACTGGACGACCAAGTGCTCGGAGTGCGCCATCAAAGCCAAATGCACGACCGGCGATCAGCGCCGGGTAAAACGCTGGGAGCACGAGGATGTGCTTGACGCCGTGCAGAAGCGCCTCGACCAGGTACCCAACGCGATGCAACTGCGACGGCAGACCGCCGAGCACCCGTTCGGCACGGAGATGAGCCTGCAGGTTCTGGCCTACAACACGAAGCGGGCGATCGCGATCCTGGGCGTCAAGCCGTTGATGGAGACGATCAGGGCCTGAAAGCCAGCATTACCATCCGCGTCGTGCAAGCAGATCGGGGGGTCGCCGCGCTTTGCGGCGATCCAACCGCACGACATCTAACCAGCACTCGACTGAAAATGAGTTTTCGCACAGCCTCGACCCGAAGCAGACCTTCGCTCGTTCAGCGGATGGGGTTGGGTCTGGTCGGTTCGGGTCCCCAGACTACCTCCTCTGTCCAGCCCAGGGCGCCGAACTCCTCCGCGCGCAGAAGAGCTTCGTTGATCGTGAAAAACTCGTCGAGCTGAGGAGGACGAACCGAAGTGCCACTCAGCATTGCATGGGCCTGTCCACGATGGTGAATCTGGTGTTGGAACAGGTGCAGCAGCAGCCGGTCCAGTCGTTCGTGTTGAATGCGGGTTGCACGATGCACGGAAACGATCCGTTCGAGGCCTGCCTCATCCACCCCGTCGACAACGGCAAGCAGACGCTGGTCCACCTCGGCCTGCGCCTGTCGCAGTGCCGTGACGGTTCGGCATGGCTCGCGGTCGGCAAAGGCCGCTGGGCCAAGTGTGCCACCCTCCAGGGCGTCCACGTGGAAACGATCAGCGACCAGGATGTGGTTCAGCGTCGCGCGCAGACTCGGAAAGAAGCCCGTGCGGCCAGCAACGAACTCGTCCTCCGACAGGGCAGCGCAGGCTGTGAGCAGGCGGTGATTGGCCCAAGCATTGTTGTGCGCCAAGGCACGGTAGGGGAGCAGGACGGCTGTCGGCTTCGCGGGCATTCGCGATGTACTCCTTTGGCTCCGTCTTAAGATGCAATGTGGCTCCGACAGCGCAGGATGCAGCCGTCTCAGCGCGGCTGCAAGGTCCGCTGTCCACCAAATCCGGACCGCAATCCTAGCATCTCGGTTTCGAGCGTTTCGGGCGGTCCGTCAACGGTGGCGCATCAGGCCAGGATTTCAGACTGAGACACTACCGTCGCGCCGGCCATCCATACCAACCGTCACCTGCTCTGCCCCTTACGTTGCTGCACCCAGTAAGACGCCGTTATTGCGAGCCGGCTCCGGCGCGGCAATCCAGGGGCCGCAAGACGGGACCGCGGCCCTTGCGGCCCCTGGATTGCCGCGTCGCAAGCGCTCCTTGCAATGACAAAAAGAGCAACGACGAGCGAAGGGGCGGGCAGACCGGTCAAAGCATGGGACGGTTGGTGTCAGCTTGGCCCAGTGGCCCCCGAGCTTGTCGGCGCGCCTTGTCAGCGCACGCGGGCATAGATGAAGCAATCGCGGGGGGCATCGCCGACGCTCGGATGCACGAGCCACGCCGCAGCAGGCCCTCGCGGGACAGGCCAGCCCTCTCCATCACGCGCGCCGATCCGACGTTCTCCACGTCGCACACAGCACCGATGCGGAACACCGACGGCTGTTGCAGCGCCCACTGCACGACTTCGGCGAGGGCCTCCGTCATCAAGCCCTGCCCCCACCAGGAGCGCGCCAGCACATAGCCGAATCCAAGGCCATGCGGGCCGGCCTGGCGCAGGTCAAGGGTGCCGTGGGCTGCGCCATCCTCGCGGCCAGTCAACGCATAGGTCCGGGCCTCGTCCGGAGACGTGGTGATGCAGCGGGCGATGTAGGCTTGCGTGTCGCCGAGGTGTTGGTGAGGCCGCCAGATTAGGAACCGGGCCACCTCGGGGTCCCCGGCATAGGGGTCATCCGGAGATAAGTGATCAAACTCGATTACTTTAACACCCTGATATAGCTCGCTGATTTTTGACCGAATCAGAGCGTTTATCTCCGGACGGGCCCATAGGTGTCAAAGATGGGGACGGCGTCCTCGGCGGCGATCGGCCTCAAGATGAGGCGGGCGGTCCGAAAGGCCTCAGGGAACATGCGCCAGTCAACACCCCGGCGCCCAGTGTTGGCAAGCTCCCGTCCGCGTGCAGAGGGACGCCTGCCGAGGCAGGCGTCCCAGCCGGGTCAGCTACGGTTTTGGTGTGCGTTGTTGCCGGCGACGCGGGTGGCCTGCTTGGGCGCGAGGTGGGCGTAGGCCGGCATATCCTGCTCAAAGCCGCGTGGCAGGGAATTGACGGTCTGGATCGGCTGCTCGTTGCCGGTGTCGGGCACCAGGCCCACGGCCGCCACGGCCAGCGACGAGCCGGGCCGGCCCGCAACGTCCGGATAAGCCTGCGAACCCACGTCGGCGCGCTGCGAAACGACGGTTTGGGCGGTCGGGACGTTGGCGTAGTTCGGGAACGGCTCGCCGTTGCCCTCGGCAGCGAACGCCGGCAGGGCCAGCGCGCCCAAGGCAGCAATGGCAAGCAAAATGGTCTTCATGGTCTAGCTCTCTCCTGGTGGCAGGAGGTCCGTCGGAATAGGCGGGCCTTCGATCCTGCGTGGCGGCGGCCCCTGAAGGGGACCGCCACCCGCAGGCCATCATCTGGCCTGCCGCTAGCTATGCAGAATGCTGCACCCGCGAACAACAGCTATGCCTGGAAGTATGGGTCCAACCTCACCCAACTCTCATGCCACCTGGATGATCCACCTTCCATGCATCATTCCGGCCGCCGTCCGACATCGCGACCTGGGCGGCAGGAGTGCTCAGGTGTGGCCCAACGCCCGGCCGCTCTCCAGCGGGCCACAGGCATGCGGCTCGAAATCCACGCGGCGGTCCAGCACATCGGTCGCATTGTCCTCTCCGGTGCCGACGATCGGGTCGCGCGAGCCGCGCCCCTCCGCCTCCGTCCGCACCCGCAGCACCGGCGCACGCTGCACAAGCTGCCCGCGCACGAACTGGGCACGCTGCTCGGAGAGGGCATCGTTCACCGCCGGCGTGCCGGTGGGGCTGGTGTGGCCGAGCACGAGCAGGCAGGTGTCCCGTGCGATGCTGCGCTGGGCGATCTGGCGCAGCCACGCCGGATACTGTCCGCTCACGGCCTTATCCGACCAGAACTGGACGGAGCCTGGACGGAACACGAACTTCACCCCAAGTTTGCCTTGCGTCAGCCCAGCGTCCACCATCCGGCCAAACGCCTGCTCCGCCTCCTGCGACCGGCCGAGCGCCAGGTCGCTCAGGTACATGCCGTTCCACACCCGCATCTGGTCCCCCCCCGGCAGCAGGCTCGCCTGGGTATAGAGGGCCAGCGCCTCCGGGTAGCGTCCTCCCTCATAAGCCGCGATCGCGTCGTTCACGGCGGCGGCGGCCTTGATGCCGTTCAAGTATGCCGCGCTGACCGTGTCGCCCATGTCGCCAGCGCAGGCTTGGAGGTGCGCCGACATGCCGCCGCTCACCGTCCACGCCGGGCTGTCCTGGAAGAACGGGGTGGGCGTCATGTCCATGTCCTCGGGGCGCACCCAGGCCACCTCCTCGTTCGAGATGAACTTGCCGGTGCGCAAATCCGCGAGCGACGCCCAGATCCGGTAGGCTTTGGCCCGCCCGCCAGTGGGGGGCATCGCCGTCCCAGGCGCGTCCACCGAGGTGGTGCAGCCCACGAGCACGATCGGCTGCCGGCCCAGCGCCGCAAGGTTGAACGCTGCTGGCTCGATGTGCGGGTAGCTCTGGTTCACCACCCGCAACATGCGCGGCTCCATGGCGCGCGTGACCGCCGCCTGGTTGCCCGTGGCGCGGTCGATCACCGGGTCGACCACGAGCACGCGCTTCTCGGCGCCGTCTACCCGCGCGCGGGCGAGCAGCTTGGTGGTGAGGCTCGCCACGGCGTC
>JAABUV010006430.1_pt1 | contig 12806 bp, 16 predicted proteins | sample 5559971 | NCBI WGS metagenome assembly JAABUV01 (sample SAMN10711881, study PRJNA513362) | rock metagenome | isolation source: Antarctica rocks | place: Antarctica: Victoria Land, Knobhead nord | collected 2015-12-19
ATGCTGCCTCATGGCAAGCGTACACAGACTACGGATTGACACAGGAATCAGGTAGTGTCTGACACCAATAGGATAGGCCCAGAAGTCTTGGGCTGCTGGGCTTGGTGTCTGCACAAGTCAGGTTTTTGCCGGTACACCAAGTGCCACAACAAAACCTAGTACAGGGAGCTACTGAGGCTAGCAGAAGAATTGTGTTGAATGAGTGAGGGGACAGACAGGCGGACAGACACTCAAACAAGCAATTACATGGATGAATGGATGATTGCATGAATGAACGCATGAACTGGATGCATTGTCGGCAATCTAGCTTTGCCTGCATTGTGCTGTTTGTGGCGCTGCATGAAGGTCTGCAGCAGACTTGCACAAGACTGATGTGGTCAGAGGTGCACCAGTAAGTTGCATGGTGCACTGGTAACTTGCATGCCAGCATGTCACAGCTGTGGGAAACCAACACATTTTGCTCATCTTTATGCCTTTGTGCATATGCCTTGGCACCTGAGATCAGCCTCATATGCAACAATGCTACTCGCTTTTCAACCAGCACTCCTGCATGTACCTAGCTCATCATGAGCTGGAAAGCGTTTTTTTTTTTTCTTTAATTATTATTATTATAACTCATGTGCAAGACCTTCAGTTGTTGCACACAGATGGAACGTGCTCATTGGCTTGTCCCCCAGAGGCTGAGGCTCGATTTTATGAAGTTCACAACCACTATGCAGTGCATCAAGGTCATTCAGACCATCCTAGGGTTTCATGCCCTATCACAATTGCAGTGGGCGCTTGTAATGACAATTCGCCAATGGCACTCTTCAAGGAAATGGGTGTGCATCAGTGGCAAAAATTTTGCCATGGAAGGCTGGAGAGGTGCTAGCATTACTGCAGAGCAACACTTGGTGCATCATGTCTGTTTGCCAGCGAGATTCATGCGTGTGTATTGCTGTTGTGAGGAACTATGTTGCCTGCCTGGGGCACTTCACTAGTATTGGATTGACTCACCATTACTTCACCGATACTAGCACTAGTTCTCCAACCTGACATGGCACAGCTGTCACGACGTAAAATTTGTTCAAATTTGTACCCTTAGTGCTGTGACGGCATACTGTGTTTGGCAGTTTGTGCTGCTCTCAAATCAGCTAGCTACTTTCTGCATGTTTGTTTGGTTGTCTATACCAACAGATGCCATGCATGACACATGCTGCCTTCCACTGACATAAGCGATTGCTGGTTGTAGGTTTGAAGGGCTGACTCACATGGGTCCAATGGAAGATCCTGTCCGAGTGGGTGTGCAAGCCCTGCACACATTCAATGCAAGCAAAAGCAAAGCGACATGGGCTGCTCTAGCATGTGGTGACATTGTACCGCCTCTGAGCAAGTTTTGATGGCATGCAGCCATTGCCCCTACCATGTCAAATACCATTGCATGTTTGGGCACAACCCAGTTTATCTTAAACTTGACTTGATGTCATCAGACTCTCATCAATGATGTTGGTGAGGGTGTACAGCACCTTCTATGACACCTTCTACAGCACCTTTTATACCACCTTCTGCTGCACCTTCCAGCCAATTCTGACAAGAAAGACAGCCACGATGGCCCTTGTACATCAGCGCGTACCAGTCACCTGCAGCATTTGGGCCAATTGCTGTGAGACACAGTACATGAAGTCATTGGTGGCACTCACTGCAACTGTAGAGGTGGCCAATGTACATCAGGCATTCTGAAAGCGCACGAGGCAGCTGCAAATGGTTGCCTGACACAAATCTTGACAGCTGTTATAGCATCAGCAGACTCCCTACCACAGTCAGTGACACCTGGCACAGTCAGTGACATGTGGCAAAATTAAATCAGTGCTTGTCGTGCTCAGAGTGTGCATCCGGGTACAGAGAGTATGCTGCGCAGCACCAACCAGCACCCATGTGTCATGTGTTATGACAACAGCTCAAGATTGCTAGGGCAGCCTATAGGCAGTTACTGTATGCCTTGAGGTTGTCTCGAGCTCATCTGCCTGACAGGCTGTATGCTGACCAGCAATGCTGTGCTGGCGGAAGTTTTTTACGTGTTTGCAAACTGAATAAGACCAACTGCTAGTCTGACACAATGCAATGTCTATCTCACGAATTGCTAAGCTTTGCGATGAAAGCAGGAATACATGATGTGCCACGCTCTGTGCAGTGGCTGGTTTGTCTTGCAAAATCTCGGATTACATTTGGACCTTACATATCTACACCCAGTGTGTTATACAGATTAGAGTTGATCGAGGCACGCAGTTCATGAACAGACCTTGCTGATCAAAAGATAGACAAGAAACACTCGTTCAAATGCGTTTTGCACATCCACAAACGTTCATTTCTACTGCCCAATTTCGAACAAAAGTGAAAAAACAATGGCAACAATGCTTGCAATGCAATGTGCGAAACGGTGCCAAACTATTACTTACCTACCTCAGTTTGTGAATTGCTGCCATTGCTAATGATCGTGAACTGTGTAACTTGCCAAGTTTGAAAACATTGCTACTTTAAAGAATTTTCCAATTGCAGACTGGGTTCCAAATATGAGAGATGACAGGACAAGCTCAATCAATAACTCATACGCCTGTGAACACTGGCTGAATGCTGTGTTTTGCTGCTTGCTGATTAGCTATACTTGCTGCAAATCAGCTCAGCATGATGGCTGCAAGGCATTGTGTCGGGTGGTAGTAGAAAAGGGATTGTACTCTTCATGCAGTTTGAAATATAACTGTAAGCGGACTCAGCTTCTGCGCATTCTTTCCTGACCTATCATCCAAATGGCTGAACGCCAGGGAAGCTTTGGCCCAACTTGGGATCACCTCGAGCTTCTCTGTATTGAACTGCCTGACAGCGTTGTCTTTTCCTTTTTCCTTTTTGCTTTCAAGTTCAATACTGTGCCTTCAGCTGCAATAGTCTGCCCAGACATCGTTCACAGCTTTACAGATCTCCCCCGACAGCACCTGCCACTTCTGGTCATACTGCAGCTGCTTATCTGGGTGGTACTCTGCTGACGCCTTTCTCAGGGCCTGTCTGATGTTATCATACGCTGGCTCAGCCAGGTTACTCTTGAACTTGGGTGGATGGCTTTGCTTGATGTGCACGAGAAGATCCCGCGCACCTTTTGCCTTAGCTGCCTTGATCTTCTTCAGCTGAGGCTCAAGCTCCTACGGTGGTGATACAACCCACGGCTCAATGAACCAGCGTGAACAAGCTAATGATCATGCATGTGTCTCATGCACAGCTCCTCCAGAGATGGAATTGGTGCAAGTGTACACATATGGCCTATACGATACAGGAGCGTTGGTATACATGTAGCTCATGTATGCATACAGCCTTTATAATATATAAGAGGGATGCAACTTGCGCAAAGTATCCATACAGCCTGTATGATATAGGAGTGTTTGGCATGAGGATGGGCACCAGACCACAGACCATCCTGCTGTGATTGCACCCTAGACCCTGTTTTCTGTTTACAATGAAGTGGTTACTAAATGTGGAAGACCTATTGTCTGAGTGCAGCTTGAGGCTTGAAAACTGAGGCAGCACAAACTGGGCAAGCACTGAGCAGGAACAGCATATCGCATGTTGATGGGACAACAGCTGATCAAGGCACATGCTGTTTCATACCTTTAAAATTTCAGCTTGGTCCACATCTTGCCTGGCTTGCTCCTCTGCTGCTTGCTCTCTTTGAATCCTGGCCAGAATCCTCTGACAATCCTGTAAGCACCAGTCATAGAATCTTGAAATTATGTCAGAATTTGCTGCAGCCATCGATGCTTTGCCCTGGTCTGACTGAGATTGCCTGATGACAAGCACCGTGTAAGCAATGCAAGCAGCATGACGTCATCCCAAATCACAGAGCAGGACAGACTGGCAAGCGATCAATGGAACATGAGCAGCATGATGCCACTTCACTGATAAGTGCGATTGTCCATAGCCAGAAGACAGACAGACAGACAGACAGACGGACGGACGGACGGACGGACGGACGGACGGACGGACGGACGGACGGACAGACAGACAGACAGACAGACAGACAGGCAGATCACAGGCAGACAGAGCAACTAACAGGCAGACAGCGACACACACAGATACACAGAAAGTTGGAACACAGGGGCAGGACGCAGGCAGGCACGCAGACAGACACCCCAGACATACATGCAGGAAGACTCACCACGTACCAGTCATGTCCAGTGGGGTGAGGCTTTATGTGGTGAGCCAGCTGCACTGCACGTTTGCAGTTCAGTACAGCCTTGCTGCGCATCTTCAAGTGCACGTCAAACACTCCCCCCAGTCGTGCATGAGCACGGCACTCATTCAGCAAATCCTGCTCCTCTGTCTGTCTGAGCGCAAGTGTGTACTTGTCCACTACCTGCCACACCTCTTCTTCATGAGGATGCGGGCCAAAACTTGCTAGCTGTCTGTCGGCTTGTACTCTAGCCTGCACAAGCATGGCCCACTATGTTAGCCTGAATGTCACGGCACAATAAAGTGCTGCAAGAAGTATGCAAGGTGACTGTGCTAGCACATAGCAACGGACAAAAGATAGCTGCAGCATTAGGGTGAGAATCAACGCAATAAAGATATGCCGACAAGAAGCATGTACAGGCAAGCGAGTGTGTTCTTACTTGAGCTGAGTCACAGGTGCACCTAATGAAGGTGTAGATTGCTTCTTTGATCTTCTCAGCTTTCTGGACTAAGCCAAAGTCCTTGAGTCGCTGTGCAGACTGTATTGCAACCTCCACTGGGCCTGCAGCCTCATGGCCACACTTCAGGCCTGTCTTGTAGTCAAATCCTGCTGCCATGCAGCGCTGGCCATAGGCAAGGATCCACTCCGCTTGGTCCGTGCTCAGCTTGCATTTCAGTGCCACCTGCTTGGCGGCACTGCTGACCACTCTAGTCCAGAACGACAGAGCATCGTTAAGATCCAGATCTGGGTTGCTCAGTACACCTCGAGCTGAGCTTTCACAGGCCACATACGCCGACTCAATCGCGGATGTAGAAGCGTGGACGGCCGCGGATGTCAAATGGCTGAAAGCTTGCTGCACGCATTTTAATCTGTTCAAGGTGCCGGCGTCCTTCTGAGCAAAGATCAGGTAAGCAGAGCACAAGGACAGCTGTGCTTCGGACCGCTGCAGTGCTGTTGTGGCCGCCCGGGTGGCCTCACTATAGGCTTGTAACACCTTTGCCTGGCGCTGAGGGTACAAGCAGGGCGCCAGGCCGTTGCTGAGACTTGTCAAAGCACGCTCGGCTTCGGTCAGCAGATCACGAAAGCAGGTCATGCTGCGACCTGCAAGCGGCGTAATGCACCTGGTCCGGCAGCTGCAACTGACCGAAGCAAGTGTGCGCAGTATAAACCCCTGAGATGCTAACACACTACTTGCGAATCGACAGGATGTCATTCGCGATTTCCTGCGCGAGAATTTATATCACAAGAAGACGAACAAAGCATTGTGGAACTGACATGACCAGCTGGCCGCGGAGCTTGCTACATCGCTTAATGGGTGCACGGCCATATGCTGGGCGCCTTATAATTATATGATGGCTCTCTGCTGCCCATGAGGGTCAATGGCGGCCATTGAATGGCCAGTGTGGCCACAGCCAAAGTCCAACCACTGGGCTAAGATAGGGCTGACCACCCTGTTTGGCACCTTCGTTGATGGCTTACATCACCGTCTGCAGACCACGGCTCCGGCTGCTGGTGTGCAGGTCCAGCACCTGAAGCTCACAGACCTTGTGTTTGCTGATGACACCTGTCTCTTGGCTGGCAGTCCTCAACTTGTGCAAGCTCAATTTCTGCCTTGGTCAATCATTGTGCCACATTGCGCATGGACATCAGTGGGGCAAAGACAAAGGTGATGTAATCTCCAAATCTTCTGCTAGATCACCTACTCCAGCAGCAGTGATTTTCACCTGCAATGGCCTTCCAGTAGGGCGCGTTGACACCTTTACATACCTGGGTCTGCACCTTCATGCATCAGGGGATATATCTCACTTTATCATCCCTCTGAAAGCAAAGGTGGCAGGCTCTTGGGCTGTGGTGCAGCAAAGCCTTTCTCAACTGCAGTGTGGCAACATCGTCAACCTCAAACTCTTCCTGTTGCAAAGCATCCTTGTACCATCTCTGCATTGCGGCTGTGAATTGTGGGGCATGCATAGCCCCTGTGGCGCAGCAAAGAGAGCACGGACTGCTTTACAATCCATCTATGACAGACACATCTGTGGGGTCAGGTATACTACACGAGTGCTGTGTTGCTAGAGGAGTTAGGGTTGTCGCCTCTGCTGGTTGTGTGGTGGCTACGGACTCTTGAATTTTGGAATCAAGTAGCCGCTAGCCCTGTTGGGTCGCTTTTCCACACAATCAATGATGCTGTTTTGCAGGGTGCAGCTTGAGGCTTGACACCTGAGGCAGCACAGACTGGCCATGGCAAGGACTGCAAATATGAGATAGCCCAATGGTGGGACAACAGCTTACCATTGTACATGCGGCATCATCCTGCCTGGCTTGATATTGAAGCAGTGTTGTAGAGGGTCGTTACAGGCCTAGCCAGCACTGGCCGCAATGTCACAGCAGATAAGTCTGTTGAGTACAAAGAGCCAGAAGACGTAAAGATTGACCATGAACTGACGAAGTCTCTTCAGGCAGCTAGCTGTTGCTTTGTTAATGTTAAGGACATTCACATTCCCTGTGAAGAAGTAAGTCCTGTTTCGGCAAGCTTGCTGCCATTGCAATTGGGCCCAATGGGCCCTGCTACATTGTACAGAATCAGAGATGCATGCGATGACTGAGGCAAGCTGCACACAAACGATGACCAATTGCAATGCAGGCAAGCAAGCAGGCAAGCCAGGATTTTACAGTCGTTGGGGCCAGCTAGCCCAAATGACTAAATTGCGGTCTTTCATCAGGAAACGAAACAGACAAAGCGTGACGCAGACAAACACAATCATCATTAGGAAAATGTCATCTTGCATGAAGCAAACAAAGTGTAACAAATAGATGTCTAACTTTGCGTGTGATCAGAGACCTAATACCATCAATGCCATATGTCAACGAAGAAGTCGTGCTACGCAAGCAGTCAGGCATTCATTCATTGATTCATGAGATTTTAAAGGTCGTTGGGGCCAACCATGACCATTGGACCAGTAGACTGAAAGTGTCAGACAAAGATACCCAAATGTTCTAAAGCACTTATGAAAACATTAATGTTCACAGCTGACGCACTCTAAGCTAAACTAAAGGGTATGTCCAGATTGTGCTGCCACCAGGGTGTTCCTATGTTCAAAACATTCCCTCAAAAACCTAGCTATGACTTTGGGATCATGTAGAGTAAAAAAAGAAGACAGTGTAGGGGCTGGGCAGCTCCATTCGGGATGACCCTGTCATCTTCTTCAGACATCAGTCCACCCCGGATTGGCATCACGCTGACGCTGTGTTCTGCTTGTGCCATTCATGCCGCAACAAGTTGGGCTCAGAACACTTGTCCAAATAGCAGGCCAAAGCAAGATCGGCCACATTGCCTTATAAGCCCTGGGTGGGCTTCAGAGTAAGTTATGTCCGATGCGGCTTCGAGAGTGCGCTTTTTGAAGAAGGTTAGTCCGCTGATGTTCTTGCAAGTCTCCGTGCTGTCAAGGCGCAATGTAGTCAGAAGTGACATATATATGTGCATGAGCTGTTGGTCTTGAAACCACCGATCTTGGCAGGCCTTGTCTGCTCTACACTGAGGCTCAGCGCTGACTGCAGGATGATAGCGACAGTGACGAAGACAACACACTCAACAGTACGTGTCCTAGGCTGTTATACAATGTGCAAACCTAAGCAGGTCACCGTGTCAAATATGCATCCCACCCCTATTTCAAAGTGTAAGGTGTTCTGCAGGAAATTCATCCAAAAAGAAGCTTCACAGTCATGACTCCCTGGACTCTACCACTATCCACGAAGCTGCAGAGAGGGGATCGTCAAAAGACATAGCCAGGTAAGGTTGCTGTTGCAGCTACGGTGTCAGCAGACTGATGAAGCCTATGCTCTGTCATATGTGCACTTTGAATATCTTTCTCCAATGCATCACATCATGTGTAGGATGGTTGAGCGCGCTATGGACTTTGACATCAACCAAAGAGACCGGTACGGCCGAACAGCGCTGATGTGGGCGGCAGAGTTGAACCACAAGGAGACAGTAGAAACTCTGATTGATCTGGGAAGTGACCGCAAGCTTGTGGAGCCCCAAGGTGGCAGGTAACAAAGATGTGACAACTTGCACTCCACACACAGCATCTGCAGAGCACCAGTGTGAGTGCAGTGATGCCAAGCAGTCTGGGTTGCAAAATGCTCATAGATCACATGCTGGTGTTGCAAAACGGTGCAAGGGCCTTACAGCATAGCAGTCCAGGCAGCCTTCTATTGTCTTGTGATTGCTCAGGCTGCATGCAACCGTGCTGAGCAGATGCTGCCAAAGTGCCTGGGGACAAGACAGTATTTCTGTTGCTCTCATGCCAACATGCTCACACTGTTCACCCTGGTGCATCAGCATGTGCTGCAGCAGGACTGGGGGAAGATTTGTTGCCTGTGCAACATGTTAGACATGACTCTATGGGTGCAGGAGTGCTTTGCATCTGGCTGCTAGGGCTGGCGCTTTGGATGTCTTGGAAGTGCTGCTGGAAGATCTGGAAAAGGCCGACAGGCTGGAGTACGTCAATGCTGCTGACAAGAGTGGGATCACTCCTGTGTTTCTGGCCAAGCAAAGAGGTCTGCTCCCTTCTTTCAACCATTTGTACATCGCATGCGTGGTCTCTTGCATACTCTCATACATGGTCATTGTAGTCAGGCTGGGTTATGGGAACATTACTGACAAGAATAGCATCCACTCTTATCTTTGTTGATCAATCGAGATGCTTATGTCGCTCCCATCTCGAATTCTCAGCTGTCGCGCAAACTTCTTCTTCTGGTCACCCGGGCCAATGTACAAGCTGAGATGCTGCACCATGTTGAGGTCGCTGGCATCACACCTGTCCTTCTGGTCAAGCTGTTATAGTCAAGCAATGGGAGCATCTCTGCACTGCCTCAGCACAGGCGCTTCAACATAGGCGAGAGCAATGTCGCAAGTAGCAACAGTGTCACTTACAAGTAGCAGCAGGATCAGAGTATTAGAACGGGACACAGGCTTTGTCTACAGCTCAGTGTGCACGCACCACCACTGAGGTCGCCTGTGTAGAAGCTATCCCAAAGCATTTGAACAGCTTAGGGGCACCAGCTTTAGTTCAAACCTGCACGCTTAGCTCATGCTGTGACAGAGTGTTGCTCAGCATATCTGCAGGCGGGTAATTGTAGCAATCATGATGCTTACTGTCAGGACACCCAAGGCTGATTTGCTTGGTTGATGTGACTTGGGCTGTTCTAACTACATTACACACTTAAATTTCATGATTATCAAGAATAACATGTGGCAGGCTACCAGCTGCGCCAGCTGTGATCAATGTGTTGACAGTTGTCCTCTGCAATTGTCCTTCACAGCACTTTTTTTTTTTTTTGGACCTGAAACAGCAGTTTGCATTAGCTCACCACCAGCAAATCCTCCAGTGCCTGCCTGATAACATGAATCATGATCAGCTTGATGATGCATTGCTTGCGTGCAGGTGAAGACGCACTGCCTTCATTCAAGTACCTGATGGCATCTGGAGCCAAGTACAACCAGCAGGCATGGAAGGAGCTGGGTGCCCTACCCCCCACCCCCCCCACCCCCCCACCTTTCAGCAACCTGGTCAGTCAGAAGAGTAGCAACTTGAAGGCAGTCAGTTGACATTGTTTTTATGAGTGCTGAATAGTCACAGGGATCGTTTTGCTCCTGAGATATTTTTGTCAATGCTCCGTGTAGATTGGTCTTGGCTGAGTCTCGCCGACACATGTGTACAGCTTTTATGATATCTGCTTCGTGTTGGCAGCAAACGCTCCGTGTAGATTGGTCTTGGCTGAGTCTTGTCGACCCATGTGTACAGCTTTTATGATATCTGCTTCGTGTTGGCAGCAAACAGTTTTGTTGCTTTGATTGTTGAAGCTGACGTTCTGTATGATGTATGCATTTTGAGGCCCCTCATGGTCAATCACCTTGCTGCAAAAGTTACTTGCAAGCTGATGCGTATGACATACGAGATGTCACACTTCCATCTGTTTTTCAAGAGGTCCAAGCGTATTGAGCAGTGCATAAACACACCAGATTCATTGTTTTGCAACATCCAAGATTTTTCGAGACAACAGGAGTGAACTGCTTGATGGGAACTTGTGCTTACATGAAAATTGATGTCAGGGGTGTGCGCTCTATTCAGCTGGTAATTTACTGTAATGTAGTGATAAAAAGCAGTCCACACCGGCAAGACCCTGAAACGGACGACAGCTGCACAATGTATGTCAATGCTTCATGACTTCAGATCACGCTGCAACTGCTAATTCGTATGATATGTCAACATGCCCTGCGGATCAGCTGGGATTTGACACGTACTAATTTCTTGATGTGTTCTCAAATCGACTACTTCATGTCAGAGTAGTTGTATGTGAATTCGTGTCTGACTACTGCCTAGCAGCTGGATTGGGAGTTGCATTGCCAGCTGCATTGGCAGTCAGTGTGGTGGAACCAAGCCCTGACTTGCCCTTGCTGATGGTCCTTGGAGGAATATAGCTGCCACTCCTTGCAGGCAGACTCTTTTGTCCCTGTAGTCAAACAGCATATGCTTCAGATTCTTAGCTTCAACAGAGTATGGCGCATGCTTGCAAATTGTAAAGATGCCGCTTTTCTTGTCAAAAGACTTTCCGAGGCAGTCTCAGTACGATGTTTTGCACTGTTAAGAACAGCTCATTCATTCATTTCTTACGGTCAGGTAACTATGGTCATTTATTTCTTATGGTCAGGTGATGACAGCTCTGAGTAGCTCCCTGCATGAGATGAGAGCTCATAACTCAGACAATTTTCAGCTCTGCCACTGCATATCTCCTATGTCATGACTTTTGGCATGGCTCCAAGACCACAAGCAGTTAAGTTTGATGCTCAACATCTCCAATCTTGCTGCACGCACTCGTCAATCCCTGACTTCAGATCATCACAAAGATCTCACCGAGAACTGGGGGTAGTTGACAGCAAATGGCTCGGGCATGGTGGGGGTCATCGGCTGCTTAGGTGGCTGCGCCTTAGCAACCGCAGCAGCTTCCACGGCAGCTGCTCTCGAGTGCCACCTCGTGCGGCAGCAGCAAAAGATGATGGTTGCCAGAACCAGCAGCACAATCCCACCCACCACTGCAATGGCAATGATTGCTCCAGTAGCGAGACCAGTGCTTGTTGAGCCCCCTGTAGACAAGCACCATCACATTCACAGTCTGGCATTTTATGCATGTTTGTTTAAAAGTCAATAACATTCATGGGCTACTTTGACAACACCATTCTGTCTACCATTGCAGTGGCAATATTTGCTGGATTAGCCACACAATTGCCTACTGACTCACACTCAAAAGGATTGCGCGTCTTTGCATCAGCTACAGCCCATGACAGGATGCAAACATTCACTCACTTCTGGGAAGATGTGTCTTCCCCTAGGGCGAGGATAAGTGTAGTGTATGCACAATGTATGCACAATTGATACCTAATCTGTGTATTTGCCGTTAATTGCTCTACTGGGGCACTCAGAAGCCAGCAGATGCGGCCATGAATGCTGTAACAACTGTGTAACAACTCTGTAACGCTGAACATACGCAGAGGGATGCCATACCTATGCAGATGCCATTGATTGCTCCAGAGGTGCAGTCAGAAGTGTCAGAGGTCTTTGCAGCAGCCACAGCAGATACCACTGAGATAGAGCTTGTGCTGACACCATGAGATGTCAACGATGACTGCACAGACACACAGTGGATGTCAGTGACGATTGCACAGACAGACAGATGCCATGACCAATTTGTTTTGGTTCTGCACTTTGGGTTGCGCTGAGATGATTGCATATCACAGGGCAGCATGGCAGATCAGACAAGCTAAACACAAATTGTGAGTGCAAGGCACCATGCTGGTGCTCTGATGTACCAATCTTGTAGCAAAGTCATAGCACAGCTTGTACACTCTTTCAAGTACATAACAAACCTGCGCTCCAGCACATACAGCATGCTTCAGCAGACTGCTAAGCTTCCCACAGGACTTCAGCTTTGTAGCAACAGAAATGACTACATAAGTTCAAATGCACAGCACAGCATGCACAGCACAGAGTAGCCCATTGCTAAACTTCCACTAGACACCATTTACTTCAAATTTGTAGCACTAGGACTGACTGCGCAAGTTCAAAGGCACAGCACAGCATGCACAGCGCGGTGTAGCCTACCGCCAAGGTTCCACCAGACACCACTTGGTTCAAATTTGTGGCCACAGAGGAGACTGCGGCTGTGGAGCCAGCATCCAGCTGAGTGGTGACATCTGCGCTCTCGCTGGCCAAAAGCCTCCTGGACGAATTGCTAGCCTGCAATTTCATCAAGTCGGTCTGACATCTGCATGGTTTGCTAGCCAAAAGCCTTCTGAACAAATTGCTAGCCCACAGATATTGAGTGTGTGACATGCACACCGTCACTGGCCAAAAGTATCCTGGACGAATTGCTAGCCTGCAATTCATCAAAGCTGCGTACAATTTGGGTGGTCATTGAGAGATGGCATGCAGGTCATTGTATCTGTGAGTGTGTGTGTGTGTGTGTGTGTGTGTGTGTGTGTGTGTGTGTGTGTGTGTGTGTGTGTGTGTGTGTGTGTGTGTGTGTGTGTGTGTGTGTGTGTGTGTGTGTGTGAGAT
>JAABUV010006431.1_pt1 | contig 12803 bp, 20 predicted proteins | sample 5559971 | NCBI WGS metagenome assembly JAABUV01 (sample SAMN10711881, study PRJNA513362) | rock metagenome | isolation source: Antarctica rocks | place: Antarctica: Victoria Land, Knobhead nord | collected 2015-12-19
GACCGCCTCATCCGCCTGGCGCGCCTGCGCCCATGGGCCCCGCCCCCCCTTCCACCGTCATTTCCCACCCCATCTTGCTTTCCTTCCAGCCGGCTAGCTTTCTAGAAGCGATTGTAAGTAGTCTGCGCCCGGCGCCTGTCCTTGCTACCTGCACGAGCAGGTTTAGATGTGGAGCTTTCGCCGGCAGACCGGGCAGCTCAGTAGCAGCGAGCGCAGCCGCCTTGACACTTGGGGCATGTGGCCTGTTTGCTGGCATCATCTCTTGAGAGGCTGGACGTTGCAGATGGCGCTGCTGCAATCTCTTTGGCATGCGAGGCAACTTGCGGCGCTGAGAGAGCGCTGTGCTGGCCAGCGGCCGTGGGTTGTAGAGAATGCGTGAGACGGCGCAGACGTGCAGCGCGCGCAAAGCGCCGTGGTGTGCTGGCAGGGCGTCCTGACGCCCTTCGACCGCCTGGACGGCTACGAGCGGCGCATCCAGAGCGACCCTGCCGACGGCGGTGCCGGCGCGGCCTCCACGTCAGGTGGGCGCCGTCGCGCTCGCGCGCAGCGCCTGCGGTGTGTCTGGGCTCTCGTGCGCGTGCGTATGGTACACCAGCTGCGGCGGTCCCTGCGCTTGCGCAACTGGCCGCGGCGCTCACCTGCAGTGGTCCTGCATGAAGTGAGCGTGTAGCTGCCGGCCAGCCTTCCTCGGCAGCATTGTTTGGCGTCCGCGGGGCGCACCACGCCCCGAGCTGGCGGCCCCAGCGCGGCCGCGCCGCAGCAGGCCGCGATGTGGAGCCCGCGTTCCAGAACATCGCCGGGCAGCTGGCGGCGATCAAGGCCACGCGCGCGCGCACGCGGCTGCTGCCGGCGGACGCGCTGCCGTCGCGCGAGCGCGCCGCGCCGCGCCTGGACGAGGGTTTCTGGCGCCAGGTAGGGTTCCACCGCTGGCAGGCCAGACGCGCTCTGCCCCCTCCCGCCGCTGTCAGGCCAGACGCGCGCCCACCCGCGTCAGTGCTCGCACCCTGGCATGGCGCCCGAGCTGCAGAGTGCGCGTAGGAGCTGCTTTGCTGTGAGTCAAGTGGCCGCCTGGCTCCCATTCGCGTGAGCAGCAGGGCTGCAAGGCGCCGCCAGCGTGACGCGCTCCCGGCGCGCTGCGCAGGCCGCGTCTGGGCGCGACAAGCCGCCGCCACGGAAGCGGCGGCGCGCCGCGCTGCCGCGCGAGCGGCGCAAGGGCCCGCGGCTGAGCGCCACTGCGACCGCGCTGTGCGCTGCAGCCCCCCCCTTTGTATGCTTGCTGATTTCAGGCGCCGCCTTGATAGGCAGGCCGCGGCGCTGCTTCCACAGCGGTGGTCAGTCCGCCTGTACAATGATGGTGGGGGCAGCCTCCTGGTGACTTGCAGCTAACGATCATAAGCATGTGTGCCGAAGCGGTGCGGTGTTGTCCGCGTTTGCATGCTTCTGTGCAGCAACGCCTGCTGGCAGCGCGCCGGCCGCGTGGCGCAGGCGAGGCCCCCGCGCCCGCGCGCTCCCCGCGTGACGCGAGCCCCGGGGGCGACCAGGGAGGCGGGCCCGCGGCAGCGCCGGCGGCGGACGGCCCCAGGCGATGAGGAGGGCGCGTCGGCAGGCTCCGCCGGCAGCGTTAGCGACTACGAGCCCAGCAGCAAGGAAGCAAGCGTGGACGCGGCCGGCGCACCGGCCCGCGCGTCCAGCGGCGAGGAGAGCGCCGGCGACGGGCGCGCCTGCGCGGCCTGCGTGAGCGCTGCTTGTGGTTGCCTGCTGCCTCTGTAGCGTGTCAAGGACGATGCACTGATTTAGCCTGTGATGTTTAGTGTTGTAGCAGGGTGATGGGTGCTAGATGTGAGTTGGGGTGCTAGACGCGAGGCAGCAAGGCAAGCCAGACAGGCAGCGGGACCAGGCGCGCACGCGCTGTCACACATGCAGCCTGCGCCTGCCAGATCTGAGGGGGACGACGCGCTGGGGACGTTTGACGATGTGGACGACGATGTATACGCGGCGCGCCTGGAGCGCTGGCTAAGGGTGCGGCCCGGCTGACCAGCCTCGACAAGTGATGTCAGAGTCAATGTTTACTGGCAGAGGCTGCGCTCATACGCTCATACGCTCTGCAGCCTCCACCCTGAGCTGCTCACAGTGCGTGCCTGCGTTTGTGCCGCTCGTGTCAAGAGGTTGTTGTCACCTGCGTGTGACAGTGAGAGCATGTTCTTGCATCCCTGCCTGCTTCTAAGCCTGTTCGGCTGTGCGACCCAGTGCCGGGCTTCATCTGTGGTTGCATACAAGCTGGCTTAATATTTCAAAGTAGTTTGAAGTACGCTGATAAGGGGATGCGCGAGCGGCCTGTATGACACCCAAGTCTGCGTCCTGCTGCATGCAGGGCCGCCGGCACCCCTCAGCGGCCACGGCCGCGGCCGCGCCGGGCGTTCGGCCCGGCGCCGAGCACGCCGTGGGCGGCATGGCGTCGCCCGGCGGCGACGCGCACGCAGCGGCCAACGGCGCGGCGGTCAAGGACGAGCCAGGGCCGGGCCCTGGCGACGAGGGCGGCGCCCTGCCGGACGTTGTGTTTGACGGCGGCTACCGCATTCCGGGCAATATCTACGAACGCCTGTTCGACTACCAGAAGACGGGCGCGCACCGCCCGCCGCCCGTGCACCAGCTTGGCCCGGCAGATGCCAAGATTTGACCCGGCTAGCCCTGGGAGACGCCCGAGTGAGAGTCAGCTTGGCTTGGGAGATACCCAAACACGAGTCAGCGTGGCCTGGGAGGCGCGCCAGTGCAAGTCGTGTGGGTCATGGGCTGTGCGGCGGCGGTGCGCAGGCGTGAAGTGGATGTGGGAGCTGCACACGCAGCGCGCGGGCGGCATCGTCGGCGACGAGATGGGCCTCGGGAAGACTGTGCAAGCGCGCGCCCGTCGCTGCGCCTGGTTAGGGCGGCATCGCATCAGACGTGCTTCAGATTTGAAATGCTTATCTGATTGTGCTTGTGCTTTCACTCACCACACGAATCCCATCAGCACAAGGAGTTGACCCTTTGCTTGAATGAAATGGATGAGACACCCTTCATGAGATAAGGAGACGTTACAGGCATGGGAGGCCGCTGCTCCCCATGTGGCACCCCGCTGCTGTGCAGCGCATGCGCAGGCGCCACCACAGCTGCAGGGAATTCTTCTCTGGCAGTATCACACCCCTGTGCGGTATGTGGCCGGCAATCATGGCCTGCATCAGAATATCTTGACCCGCCACACCCCGGCGCTGCGCAGGTGGCAGCATTCCTGGCGGGCCTGCACCACTCGCGCAAGTTCCGGCCGTCGGTGGTCATATGCCCAGCGACGGTGCTGCGGCAGTGGCTGCGCGAGCTGCGCTGCTGGTACCCGCCCTTCCGTGTGGCCGTGCTGCATGACAGCCAGCGCGCCGGGCACCTGCCGCGGCCGCCGCGCGAGTGCGCCCCGCCCTCGCCGAGCGCTCCTCACGGCCTGTATTTCTGTACGGCCTATATCGCGCTCATAAGCCACTGGTCCAGCTGCTCCGCATGCGGCAAGCTACGCATGCGAGCACACAGCAGGCTTCGAAAGTTCCGTGAGGTGTTCATGCCTTGGCGAGCTTAAGAGGTGCTGCATGGCTGCTGGCGCACTGGCCACCTGCTGCGGTCGTTGCAGTACCTCGTGTTTTGCTGCTCTTTGCCGAGCCACTGCATTCACATCTGCTGCGCCTGCCGAGTGCGGCGCCGGTCAGTGCGGCTGCCCCGATCGCCCTAGGTAGTGGCATGGCTCTCCCCTGGCACACTCTGCATGGTGCCGGTTCTTGCAGAGGAACACCATGGGCTGCCTGCAGAGCTGTAGTGCGCACGCACTGCCACAATGTCCCTGCCCCATCGACAGCGGCCTCCGTGCCGCGGCATGGCGCGAAAGCGTGCCAGCCCTGCGCGCAGGGCGATCGTGCAGATGATCGCGCGCAGCGAGTCGGGCATCCTGCTGACGTCGTACGACCAGCTGCGCCTGCAGCGCCAGCTGCTGCTCGGCGTCAGCTGGGGCTACGCGATCCTGGATGAGGGCCACAAGATCCGCAACCCCGACGCGGAGGCAGGGCCCCGTGCGTCTCCGTCTGCCCGCGAGCTCCTGCCTGCGCCCCGAGCGGCGCCCCAGCGTGTGGCGCTAGGAGGCGCGCCGCAGCGGGGAGCGGGAGCAGAATATTTGACCTGCGTGATAGGTTTAGGGTAGGGTGGTCATACCCTACCCTAATCCAGACACGGCAGCCGCGCGTGGTTCGTGACGGGCGTGGGCGCAGGTGACGCTGGCGGCCAAGCAGCTGGCGACGGTGCACCGCGTGATCATGTCCGGCTCGCCCATCCAGAACCGCCTGGCCGAGCTGTGGAGCCTGTTCGACTTTGTCTTCCCCGGCAAGCTGGGCACGCTGCCCGTGTTTCGCGCGCAGTTCGCGCTGCCCATCCAGTTCGGCGGCTACGCCAACGCATCCGCGCAGCAGGTGGGTGCTTCCCGCACGCGCGTGCGCATGCAGGGCCGAGCAGGCTCCAGCACGGACCTAGCGCTATTGCACTTCCTCAGGTCACCAAGCGCACCGCTGTCCCAAATGGCACACGCTGTGCTCGCATCCTGCTGTTGCCAGAGCTCTCACGAACGGGTACATGCGCACATGCTGAACGCGGAGGGACAGGCTTGGATGAGTGCAGACCTTCTTGTGCGATTGTGAAGTGTGCGCTATGTGAGACGCCTGGTGCTGCGCAACAGGTTTCCACGGCGTACAAGTGCGCGGTGGTGCTGCGCGACCTGATCGCGCCCTACCTGCTGCGCCGGCGCAAGGAGGACGTCGCGCAGCAGCTGCCTGCCAAGACCGAGCAGGCATGTGTGCTTGGAGCAGTTGCACATGTGCCTGTTCCACCTGTTCGCAACAGGTTGCCAATCGTTGTCGGATGTCCTGTGAAGAGGAAGTTGGTTGCATGAGACAGCTCAACAAGACAAGTCTTCAACTCGATTTCAAGCCACAGTCAGCATGGTGCAGCAAGGCAACAACCTGTTGTATCAGGTTTGTGTCATGTGCTTCATAAGACGCTGAGCGGCTCATCCGCCTGTAGCCAATGGCCGTCCAGCATGCGTGTGGGTCACCATTGCTGAGCCTGCGGCACTGCCCTGTGTGATGACTTCCCTCGACGGTGCATGCACGCGCGCAGGTGCTCTTCTGCACGCTGACGGCCGACCAGCGCGACCTGTACCGCTCCTACCTGGCGTCCTCCGAGGTTGCTGACATCCTTGCGGTGCGCTCGTGCCCGAGCACGCTTGGCCACCCGTTTACTCTTTGCCTGGACTGACATTGCATGGCATATTGTGCGCTTCACTCAGGTGCCGGCAGGACGTGTAGGCTATCAAAGAATCTTGACGGGATTTTGAACTCCATTCCGCTCAGCGACAGGGTGCATGCCGTATAGGCGCAGGCCTCAACTTCCCTGGCAGCACTTTGCCGCCAAGGGCCTCCTCGCCAACCAAAGCAGGCCTCCCATAACTTTTTTCCAGACGGCCCTAACCTGCAGACAAGCCGCGCAGGACCGGCGCAATGCGCTCGCTGGCATCGACATCCTGCGCAAGATATGCAACCACCCCGACCTGCTGCAGCGCGCCAAGTGGGAGGGCGCGCCGGACTACGGCAACCCCGTGCGCTCTGGCAAGCTCACCGTCGCCATGAAGGCGTGCGCGGCCCGGCCTCCTGGCTGAGCTGCTGTGCCTGCGGCTAGCGCACCGTTGCTGGTGTGGCGTGCGGCAAAGCCATCCGACAGGACAGCATGCACGTGCTGAGTTAAGCTTCCATTTGAGCAGCCGTGTGTTGCCACCAAGCTTGGTGACAGTCAGAGCACTGGCACGCTGCTGCGCTTGTTCTCAGGCATCCGCTTGGTGCGCAGGTGCTGGCGCACTGGCACCAGACCGGCCATCGCGCGCTGCTGTTCACGCAGACGCAGCAGATGCTGGACATTGCAGAGAGCGCTATGCAGGCGCGTACTCTATGTGATGATGTTCTGCTAGCATGCCGATGTACATGTGCCAAGCATCATGAGTACATCCGGCTGCCGCAGGTCGCACCTGTTCTCTGCATGACATGAAACATTCAGAGCGGCTCTGTGCCCGCCAGGCCTGCTTACCAGTCTACCTGTATGCTGTGATGTGTTAACAGGCTGCTGTCACCAACAATGCAGGCGGCTGACCTGCCGTACCATCGCATGGACGGCAGCACGGCGGTCGGCGCGCGCGCGCGCCTCGTCGATGACTTCAACAACAATGAGTCCGTGTTCGTGTTCCTGCTGACCACCAAGGTTGGCGGCCTGGGCATCAACCTCACCGGCGCGGACCGGTGCGGAGGCATGAGTGCTGCTCTAAAATGCTGTTGTGTGGGCATGCATAACATGTGTAGGTCAGTGTGTTGTGAAATGCGTCATCAGCTAGTAAATTTGTTTTACACAGTCGCCGTTTTTATGAGGATTAGACTGCCAGGCATTGCTATTTCAGCCGTCATATACGTTTCTCAGCTGCGCACGGATAGGGTTGGCTGATGGTGCAAAATGTGTATTCACAGTGGCAGCGCAATGCATGGCGTCGTGCATCGCCCTGCTGTTCGACCCGGACTGGAACCCGGCGACGGACGCCCAGGCGCGCGAGCGCGCGTGGCGCATCGGGCAGACGCGGCCGGTCACCGTGTACCGCCTCATCACCGCCAGATCTACAAGCAGTTCCTGACGAACAAGGCGCGCCTGCGCCCTCCCTCCCAGGGCCGCCCCTCTCACGGTCTTGTGCAGACAACGAGTAAAGCAGGTGACTTTGCCTGCACAGTGTCAGAGCTCTGCTAGCTGGGCGTCAGCCGTGGCGCGCGAGCCCAGCGCGGTGCTCGTGGTTGACGGTGTGTCTGACGGGCGACAGCGCATGCCTTGCAGCTTCTCTTGTAAAATATAGCTGCTTGACCGCGCTCGTCCCTGCGGCAGGTGCTGCGGGACCCGCGCCAGAAGCGCTTCTTCAAGGCGCGCGACATCCACGACCTCTTCACGCTGGGCAGCCAGGTGCGGAACTTCATCACAAACCCCTTCCACTTATCTGCGCTTTGTGTGCGTCTTGTTCCTCCGGTGAGGTTTTAGCAAGCTGTTGCGCAGAAAGCAGACAAGCCGCTGCGCAGAGGAGCCTCTAAGTGCTTCACCTGTGCTCCCTGGCAAGGACACGCTTGTGGTAGCGGCGCGTGCACATGGACGGCAAGAGATGGCGAGGGCTCCCTGAGCCCGCCTGCCGGACGGCGCGCGCAGTATGCGGGCGCGAGCGAGACGGCGGCGATCTTTGCGTCGCTGCCGGGGTCGGTCGAGGTGCCGCTGGACGCCGCGGACGCGCTCGACCCCGACACGCTCGCCGTGCCGGCCGAGGCCGCAGCCGGCGCGGCCGAGGTTGCCATGCAGGGCGCGCGCCCAGGGCTCGCTTGCTAGTAGGTTAGAATGTTGCAGACTGGCAGGCCGCTGTGCACTGCTGGATTCTGTTCGTGTCGCGGGTAGGCGGCCGGCATGCGCTTGGGCCTCGCGAACACACCAGGTGAGGTTGCAGCGGGCGCGGCCGTAGCCGCCAGCAGGGGCTGCCCAGGGGCTGCTGCCCTGAGTGCAGTCGCCAGGTTGCATGCCACTCAGGCCATGTGTGATCCACGACTGCAGCTGCATCGCTGTAGCACATACCCTAGGCCATGGACAACCAGATGGTGTGGCAGCACTTGAGGCGCAGCCTCCCTGCGCACGCGTCGGATCCGTGCCGCAGCAGCGCTGACGAGGCTGGGCGCGCGGCGCAAGCAGAGGCGGAGGGCTCCGTCGAGCGGATCGAGGGCGGCGCGTCTGCGCCGTCCAGCCCCTCCGCTGGCTCCATGGAGGGCGTTGATGCCGCAGTGGCCGCAGCAGCTCTGCAGCCGTCCCCAACGCGCGGCGGCGGCCGAGCGGTGGCTGCGGCGCTGGCCGCCGCCAGCAATGGGTCTGGTGCGCAAGCCCTCACCCTGTGCCCTTTCGCTGGTGAGGAGGCGATGTTGAGACGCTAGGCGTGCCAGTAGCGGCGAGTGCCTGTTTTTTCTAGTGGTGCAACAACGCGGTAGGGCATTGCATCCTTGTAATACCACAAGGGCTGGGTACAGCCCTGAAAAGGCAACAGGCCGCGCACTTGGCTGATTGCTGGAGCCACGATGCCCTGCTCAGCACTGCAAGCACTGCAGTGAGCTGGCGTTGACTTTCTTCGCTTGGTACCTGCTGCATACTGTAGCGGCTGTATTGTGACGTCTGCATCATGACGTGTAACATCGCGCTGCTGCGCCCGCGCAGGCGGCGGCGGCGAGGACGCGCGCGTGCTGCGCGAGCTGTTCGAGGGCGCGGGCGTGGCCAGCGCGCTGGACCACACGCGCATCGAGGCTGCCAACGACCCCGAGGCGCTGCAGCGCGACGCGGCCGCCGCGCGCGTGGCGCGCCGCGCCGCCGACGCGCTGCGCCGCAGCCGCGCCGCGTGCGAGGTGCGCGACGGGTTGCGCGGCACCGCCGCGCCTGGCGCCATCGTGCAGCAGTCCAGCGCTGCTTTGTGCCTGCTCGCTCATGCGGTCGCAGCTGCCTTTGGTCGCGCGAGGGGCGCGAGGCGCATGTCTGACTCTACCCGGAAGCGTCGCGCCAGGCCGCGCCCATCAACGTGCCCACCTGGACGGGCCGCTCCGGCGCGGGCGGCGCGCCGCCGGCCATCGCGCGCCGCTTCGGCGCGGCCGCCAACCTGCGCCTGCTGCCCGCAGCGCCCGCCGCCGCCCCAGGGGAGCCGCCCGGCGAGGCGCCCGCCGCCGCCGCGGCCGCCGCTCTGACCAGGTGCGGCGGCACCGCTTCCGTGTGGGCCCCTGTTGGCGGCAGCGCAGGCCCAGGCAGTGCTAGCCAGCGCATGGTTTGGCAGTATGTGCGCGAGCCTGCCGCACCCTTTCTTTGGCCTTCTGAGGCTTTCCTGGGCTCTGGGCTGTGCTTGGGCTCTGTGGGCTTCAAGGCATTGCGGCAATGGTACAGGTGCGGTGAGGCACCTGCGGCGCCCCACTGTCAGCGCATGCGCCTGCCGCGCCCAGGTTTGGCAGCGCGGTGTTTGGCGCGGGCGCGCGCGCGGGCACGAGCGGCGGCGTGGCGCCGCGCAGCGCGGAGCTGCTTGCCACGCTGGCGGCGCGGCGCGCGGCCGTGTCGGTCGCGGCGGAGGGCCACGAGGACCCTGAGGCGCGCTCCATGTCCTGCTGGCATATGCGGTGTAGGATCTCAAGCTGCCCACAATCACCCTGTGGTTGCGGGTGCATGGCCACTGATCCACACTGCGCCGCGGGGATCTGTTCGGGAGATAGGCATGCGGTTCAGTCGCTGTGGTCGCGCCATGTGCTGCACACAATCCAGCCCGTGGCGCATCTGAAGGAACCCAAGTTGAGCTGGCCATGTTGGTTGGCATACTGGCAGTCACCCTGCGGGGCGCAGTCATGGCACGTCGCCAAGGCGTGCCCATCGGCAGCATTCACAGCGCAGCAAGACTTGGCCCGGTCCTTGTTTCACCTCCTGTCTGCACGGCACGTTGTGGTTACACCAAACCTACCCTACCCTACATCCTGTCCCACGGCCGCAGCTGGAGGCCGCGCGCGAGCTGAGCGGGCGCATCGTGGACTTCCTGGCGGCGGCTGGCGGGCGCGCGCCCAGCGGCGCGGTCGTGCAGCGCTTCGCGCCCGAGCTGCAGCCCGCGCTCGCGCCCGTGTTCCGCCAGCTGCTGCACCAGGCGCGCCCGCCTCCGCGCTGGCTTCGTCCGCTTGCACAGCGCATGCACAGCCATTTAGTGTCATGAGACTGTTGCAGCCCTTCAGCGCGCGCCCGTCTCCCGCCAGCTGCTGCACTGAGCGCAGCCCCCTGCGCGGTGTTCTGCGGCCGCAGCGCGTCCACACAGTCAAGAGCTACGCGCATGCTGACCAGCGGAGCAGGGCAGCCCACCGTCCAGCCACTGGGCGTTCATGGCACGCGGGCGCAGCGCCGCGCCTGGAGCGCTCTGTTGCTGCGGTCGCTCGGCTGTGGGAGGCAGACTGTCACAAGTCGGTCAAAATGGCCATCACCTGATGGTGCGTGCCTTTGCCTGCGGCGCGTTAAGGTTAGGATTAGGTTAGGTTAGGGTGCGAGCGCGGCGTGCCGAGGGCGGGACATGGGGGCGCAGGTGGCCCAGCTGGAGCGCGACGGCGGCGGCAAGGCCTGGGTGCTGCGGCCGGACTTTGCGCCGCGGGCGCAGTGACCCGCGCCCGCGCATCCGCGGCGCCTGGCGCGGCGGGCGCGGAGCAGGGGGGAAAGCCACCTGGGAGCGCCGCGGCGGCGGGGGCGGGGGCGCGCGTGCATGCACGCAGTGCGTGCGCTTTCGAGCCCCCGCATGGGGGCTCTGGCTGCCAGGGACAGACTGCAGGCGCATGCAGCGCCTGCAGCATTAGCTCCTAGGGTCGGCGCTCTGTCTGATTCAGCTGCAAGCTGAGGCTCTTCTGGGCATACTTCTTCAGAGTTGCGTATGGGCCCCTGCTGGGCCGCTCCGTGAGTCATATGGCTGTGCGGTGGTCGGGGAGCCTAGCGCCAGGCCTTCTGACCAGGCCGCCCCGCATAGTGTCAGTCTGCACCATCCGGCCTGGCCACCTGCAGTGATGTGCAGGATGTCCAGCCCATTGCTGGGCAGGCGGCTAGCTTATCCTGGCAACACACCCTGTAGGACCTCACATGTTGCAGTTGCCGTGTCACCATGGGCACCTGCTCGCAACAAGGTTGTACACAAATTAGAAGCGCACGCCCTGTAGTGCAATTGTTCTTGCTAGAATGCTCGGCACAAGCATGCATGGCCAGGCGCTGTAACACTGCCCAATGCCTTGTGTCTGAGGGTGTCCAGCGCGGCCGAGCCCAGGCACTACCAACACTCAGAACAGCCGCACGCCACTGCGATCTCGCCTTGGTATTTACAAATACACAGTTGCGGTTTGCCAACGGTATCTAACAGCACCGGCCTAGTACACAGCACACGCTCTCACTCTAACTGCAACTGCGCGCCACGCTTTGCAGCGTGCCACGGGCGGGACGGGCGGCCAAATGCTGCGACATGCACCTTGACCCTAACCCCTTGGGGCTTGGGGCGCAGACACACGGGCCACCCGGGACCCGCGGCACACTGCGGCGGCGGGCGGCCGCCCTTCACACGCATCCTCACACCGCTAAAAAATACGCTGACTCCGGTTGCCAAAAGCACTGTCCGCTGCACACCAAAACGACCTGCCCTGGTCACCGGGGTAACACACACAGCATGCAAGGCCGGAAGAAGCGGCCCGCCTACAATCAAAGAGCATTCATTCCTGAGGGTCTGGCAGGGTACACGCATTGCTCCGCCATAACAGGCGCCAGCCAACAAATTGCGCCGCCAGCACATTGCTTTCCGCCCGCCGCCCTCTCGGGCGCGGGCTCCGGTTTCGGCCCACGCTGTACTCGTTCCTAGACACACGCCTGTATAATCGACACTCGCTGGGCGTCGGGGGAGCGCTGCGCCCGCACTAGCACGGGAGCAGCCGGCCCCCGCAGTTCTGCCGTCACTGGGCGGGATAATGTTCAGCAGTGTGAGGCGTACACCAAATCACCTTTCGCTGGCACCGCACTGGGCAACGCGCGGGTTCATGTGCGCGCCCTGCAGGCCGCAGCCGCATCGCATCGTCCTGGCTCGGGTCCGTCTGTTGGCGCCACACAGTCTGGCTACTTGAGATGGGCGCCCGCCACCCCGCCCTTGCACGTAAGCTCCTAAGCAAATCACTCGCAAGCTGCCTAAGCCGCAGCCACGGGCGCGTATCCACACATCGTTCCTATTTACTCACATCAACCCTACCTAAAACGTACCGCCCCGCGCCCGCGCAGCACTGTCCCGCGCGGCAGCGCTGCGCGTCTATGGCGGAGGGAGTGCCCCAACCCCTCCCCACCCCATTACCCTCGGGGCCCTTCAGCACCTGGCTGTGCAGACGCGCGCATGGGCGCCGCGCTGCGTCAGAATGCCGCCTGCACAAACTGTAAGCCGTTCGCCGGAGACTCTTGCGTAGCGCGGGCGGCTGCACGCCGCGCCGTTGAACACGCCGTGTTGTGGCGCACACCAGCGTGGCACTCCCCATACCCTACTGACAACCTAGCGCTGCATGCAGCGCGCCCTGCCATGGCATCATGGCGGTGCAGCGCACGCAGGCGGGAAAAAAAGGATCACCCCGTGCTCTCTCAGGCACCCAAAAGCACATGCCCTACTGGGGTATGGTCACACAAGAAAACAACCGCTACCACGCAACACCCCTCCTAAGCTGGACACTGCTATGCGCGCGCTCCCCTCCAGTGCTCGACTCCCCACCATATAATACCTCGCTGCCTGCACGCCCAGACGCGTGCGTGCAGCCGCCGGCTGCACACACAACCCTGGCAGCCCGGCGCAGGCCTGTGCGCGCAGGCCTTATTGCCCGCCCCCGCCTCGCCTCATGAATACACACCGCGCATCATGTACAGTGCAGACCCTCGCTCCCACTCCCTCTCCAAGGTCACCTGCAGGGTTTATGCTGGAGGTTCTGGGATCGCCGCACACGCGGCCTGACCGCCCCGTGCCATAAGCTCATCTTGCAGGGCCCGCGCGCGACAGCCGGCCCCGCACCACGCACGGGCCCGCCGTACCGCACCAAATGCTCTCTGCCCTCGGCCGCTCAGCGCAAGCGCCGTCGCTGCCATGTCCCTCGCGCCGTGCGCATACACTCCTGAAGTACTCGCTCGCT
>JAABUV010006433.1_pt1 | contig 12801 bp, 24 predicted proteins | sample 5559971 | NCBI WGS metagenome assembly JAABUV01 (sample SAMN10711881, study PRJNA513362) | rock metagenome | isolation source: Antarctica rocks | place: Antarctica: Victoria Land, Knobhead nord | collected 2015-12-19
GACCTGAATTCCTCGGATGGATGGTGACCCGACGATACACTTTCAGGCATCTCGGACCCCACGCCGATCCTTGGAGAGAGAAGGAGAAGGAAATGGCTGATTCAGACGTTCAATGGAGGTTCACATTCTTCTTGGATCCCATCCTGTCCGGCCGGGGGATCATGACTGTGAGTTGGTCGGGTCCGGGTCTGGTGAGGCTGGCTCCTGGTCTGATGAGGCTGAGTCCGGGTCTGGTGAGGCGGATGCTGGTTACACGCCAGGCAGTGATCCGATTCATCCTCGATGAATGGTTCGTAAAGACAGATCCGGATGATCACGGCCAGCTCATCGATCCCTGGTACGACTTCAATCGCGCCTCCGCAAGAGTACACGACGGGCTCGATTTCCTGCCCGTAGCTCGGGTGAATACACAGAGGAAAGAGGACGAACACGGGGATGATGAAGAAGATGATTTGATCTGTGCGGTCTGGCAAGGTGGAGGAAGGTGTACGCATAAGGAGAGCGTGTTTGCGGAGCTCGAGCCAGTGAGCGTCTCGTGAAAGGAGGTCATACCAAGCATGAGGGCTGCGAGGGTGGATCATAGAAACTACACAGCTTGTCGCCATCAATACGTTCGTTATGGATGCGAGGAAGCGGACATCAAAAGAATCCGTTAGCGCGATCTGAGGTTCCGATTTTCCCCCATGGGGACGAGAGCCAAAGCCATATAAGAATGCATTAAGATTCAGCAACAAAGCAATGCTGGTGACGAGGTGCGGTGCTATGCGTGTACTGAATGAGATCGCTGACCTTGTGTGTTGCCGCCAGATGACACCGTTCGAGTCGGAGCGAAGTAATGACGGGAAAGCAGAAGAGTTGCCGAACAAGGAAAACGATGAGAGACATTAGACAATCTTACCTAACAAACTCATCCGATATGCTGCGCTCCGTTACCAGAAGCCTCTGATAGTTGCCGGCGTAACGGAGCGGATCTCGAGATCCCGAGCCAGCTCGACGACGGGATACGATCCTCGCTTTGCCAATCTCAGCCGGTCACCTTGTCCACCTGTCCCTTGAGATCCACGACGCGATACTTCTGGATCCCGGCGGCGCAAATCGGGTGGGCCTTTCGGCAATCCCAGACCCTCTCGTGCAGCGGCACCGGCTTTGCCTTTACGATAGGGCGCCAATGATTATCAGAAGAAGGTGGTAGGGTCGGCTGAACATTCGTGTAGATCGCGGCATTGTGCGCGGTAAGAAAGTCGTCTGCTTCTTGGTCAGAGTCGAAAGCGAGGATCGTGGTCAGGTGGGGAAGGGCGAGGGACATGTAGCTAAGAAAGTCGGCCAAAATCGAATTGGAAGGACAGCTCGACGCACCCCTTCGACATGATGGCGAGCGCCGATATACGCTCACGTTCGACAAAGTGATCCAAGATGTATCCACTCATGTTAGGCGCATTGTTGAAGAGACGGAAGAAACGGACGTAGTTGGATGTGGCGAGGGAAGCGTGAACCTGAAGAGCATGGGCGACGCCGGGGTCAGACTTTTCGGATGGTGTAAGCTGGGCGAGCAATGCTGCCATATCTGCAACCGGATCAGGCGATGAAGCATGGAGAGAAAAGCGATACCTACCGCTGCGATTGCGCGTGTGGAGGAGGTAAATGATGCGGTAAGAAAGAAACTCCTGCGGGTGACCCTTGATGCCTAGCTCGTATAGCTGTCGCAGCATCGTTTGACACTGATTATACTCGCCTAGGTCTTTCTGCAAGGGGATCAGCGGTGTCGCCAGATGATAAGACCACGTACTGCTTCAAGGGCGATTCGAGCGTGAATCTCGTAAACCTCTACGGTGAATTCATTCTTGATGCGTTGTACCTGCGGCAGTGGTGAGTATGTTTCGAGCCATTGTACTTCATATCGACTGACTGTCAGATCTTGCCGCATGCTCTTGAACTGGTCCACAGCATAGCCATAATTGTGATTTTGCTTCCACTTGGCTTTCAAGAATTGCAATGTTTGTTGGAGGATATGGAGGGGTCGGATGTCAGCTGGGGAGGGTTCCTGCGAATACGGAATCAGCTCAAAGCCATGGTATGATAGGGACCTGCTGACTGTAGTTAGTCTCAGGTAAGACTTCTCTAGCTTCGTATTCGTTCCTCGAATGGTATGTTTGTCCCAATCTATCACATTCTACGATCCGTCAGCATAACGGACGCCGGACGACGATGCCCACTCACAGGGTCCACCTCGATCACCTCTTCGCCGCTGTATCCCAATCCTCCCTTCCCCTTCATCTTCTTCCGGCCTACCTGTCCCGGCGCCACTTCTGAGCCAGCAGCATCCATCGGCCGTTCGTCATCATCGGCGAACCATCCGCCTACTCCTATAGGTGGTGCAGGACCAGACAAGGCGGTCGAAGGCTCCTGGAACCGCGCAGCGCGTCGAGCCAGAGCTTCCGTCTCTTCGGCAGAGACGAAGTGGTAAGGTGTAGGGAAGGCCTTGGAACCGTCATTCCTGCAGGACATCTATCAGCTCGCTTCCAGGACTCAGCAGCAGGTGACGTACTTCTTTCGCTTCTTCTTCTTCCCCGCTCCTGAGGTCGACCCATCCTCGCTCCGTGGCGGGGGTGGGTAATGATTAGTGATGACATTGGGTGGGGGGATGACGACGGGTGCGGCGGCTACTCGAGCTGCCAGGGGAGGGATGACATGGGTTGTACGTAGTGTTTGTGCTTTCAGCCTAATCATTCGAGACAAGATTCAGTCCAACCCTGGATGAGAGATAAGAGCGGACATACGCGTCAAGCTCGACTTTTGTCCAATCGGTCGTATTGATCGAGCCATCCTTGTGTGCTGTAAACAGGATCTGAAGGGAAGATGCATGAGTCACTTGTGCCAAAACATGATAGGCGGAGTGCATACCCGTTTGAGCTCGTTATTCACAGCGGCCTTATTAGAGGGTGTCGTACGCGAGAGGCAGTCCTGCACCCAAGCTCTGCGACGAACGATTCACTCAGCATAGTCTTGCTGATATCCAAGGGAGGAAGGATTACTTACTTGAGAACGGGAGGCCAAGAGGAATTGGACATGAATGGTCAGTAATGGCGATGGATGATGGACAGAGGGAGAGAGGTGTTTGACAGAATGAATCTCGCATAAATCAGGATGACACGTCAGCCTTGCGGATCCGTTATCAATCCCTCCGGCTGGAGCTGTTTTGCTCACCCTTCTCAAACATTCATCCGACATCCTATAGCCATCAATCACTACTACCCTTCAATTTCAGTCACTTTCAAGTCCACTTCCCGATCACCTGAAGACACGTTACGGACCATCAGCTCAGGTTGGGGTACCGGTCTTCGATGGCGATGGGGGCAACGGGGGCAGCAGCACTCCGGAGCGCTATCTCCGTCGCATCCGTCGCTCGCGAAGAAGCTGTCATCCTATCACCGAGCTCGCCGCATCCGCTCGAAGCCGTCTCTTCGAAGGTGGAGCAGCAGCCGCACGGGCAGCCGAGATGGAGATGAACCTTATAGGTATACGGCAAGCTGCGGAAGCCACCATCCACCAGACCGCCGGAGGTGGGCTCAACCCTTTCTTTCTCACTTGCATCCTACTGACAAGCTTTCGCCAGAATCGTCCATCCTATCCCACCACATCGGTCACCTCCCATCCAACGTCCTCCACCCCACACCTTCAAACCTAACATCTACCGCCCGGATACTCGAATGCGACCTAGGCGTCACCATCCGAGAAGCCATCTCCAACGCTGGTCAGACAGGCGCGGAGGAACAGATGGATCAAGTGGCGGATGCGGCCAAGGCAATGGCTTAGGTAGCGGGTGGCCGGTCACAGATTCAGGTCACGGCGATCGCTTGAGTGTTTTACACGCACGTCGAGTGGTTCACCTGTATGATTGTTGAGTAAAGATTTTGGTTCTGGCGCTCAGTTGTAGCTATACTCGCATGCATTCTTCCCTTTGTTCATTACACTACACCGGACTATCCACTTCAGACCTCACGAGCTCGATCTCGAACTGCTTGATCAAGCTTACAACATGCAGTCTCTCATTTCATCATCTCCAGTATCTCCTTCAGCAGCTCCTCCGGCCTCTCCTCCGGGATGTAATGCCCACAATCCAGCGCTTCCCCTGTGACCTCCATCCCGTCCCCACAATACCCCTTCCAAACATCCACCGCTCCACCCATCTTCTCAATCATCCCCATCCCACCCCAAAGCACCTTCATCGCGGGTATCTTCAACTTCCGCCCGGCAGACAGGTCAGCGCGATCGTCTTCAAGATCGATAGTCGCAGCTGCTCTATAATCCTCGCACGTCTGCGCAACCGGATCAATGTGGTACTCCGGCCTCGAATTCGGACAAGAAGGGGAGGAAGATACCCACCGCCACGATGGTATCCGGCATGAAGAACCATTCCTTGTACTCTGCGAGATCGGATTCCGACCAGACGACGTTGATGTGGGTCTCATGACCGCTCATGGTCGCCCAGAACGCCTCGGGAGCGCCACCGATTAGATACTCCTATAGCCATCCGAGCCCGAGTCAGAAGAGCGATATCTCAATCGTGGGAGGACGTACTGGGCCTGGCGCTGGTTGGATGAGGAAGAACCAATGCCAGTAACCCTTCGCCTAACACACGATCGATCAGTTGGATACTGGAATCTGGGCCAAGGGGACGCACGAAATCCATATTGGTATGCTCATACATCCAAAGCGTCGGCGCGATATCCAGGACCATCATCTTCTCCACCTTCTCCGGGTGATCCAATGCCAATCGATGAGCCACACGCCCGCCGCGGTCGTGGCCGACGAGGAAGAATGAGTCGAAGCCAAAGTGCTTCCTGCTCGGTCTCAGCCAGCACGTTTCGGGGAGAGCTGATGGGGGCTCACATCACCTGCACCTGGTCGGCCGCCATTTCACGCTTTGAATACCCTCTATGCGAATTTGAAGCAGGCGGTTTCGAGGACTGGCCATAGCCTCGAAGATTGGGTGAGATTGATTGCTAGAGTGGACGCAAGGGGACAGACCTCGGAGGTCAGAAGCGATGACGGTGTAGTGTTCGCTCAATCTCTCCGCGATCTTATGCCAGATACTATGCTCGCTACGTCAGCAGAGTTGAGCCCTTTATGATTGGTGAACATTCCATTAGTTGGACGCAGCGGACATACTGAGAAGTCTGAGGATACCCATGGAGCAACAACAACCCCGGCCCACTCCCTCCCTTTCGAGCAAAGATCTCAAGCTGACTGACGAGACATTCGCTCTGTACCGTCACGCGGTGATTGGTGAATCCGTCAAATCCGGGCATGGTGAGGCCCGTTTGGGTTGTTCAGGTAAAAAGGGGAAGTCGGTTGGGGGAGGGCTCGGGCCGGTCGCCGGGGTGGAGCTTCGGGATGGGACTAATCTTCCTCAGCTTCAAACCCATTCTCATTTGTGCATCTCATCCAGCTGTATATATCGACATTGCCTGTGTAATTTATCCCAATCTGTGTATAGCCTCTCTCCTACCATGTCACATCCCCCTCTCACAATCGCGATAACCGGCGGGGCCGGACACGTCGGCTCGGCGGTCGTAGACACAGCGCTCTCCGACGGCCACACCGTCGTCGCCATCGACCTTCCTCCAACCGGGAAGCTCACAGCCCAGGAACGATACACATATAGATCCCTGGACTGTATGAACTATGAAGCGTTTAAGGGTGCTGTGGAGGGGTGCGATACGATCATCCACCTCGCGGCTATATTCAACACGCATGATGGGCAGGGCAACACTGACGGTGGTGGGCCACTCCAAAATGTGAGTGAGCGTTGGTGTAAGGTCTATGGAAGGGTGAGAAAATCCTGATGAGGGTGTAGGAAGTGCACAATAGGAACGTTTCGATGCAGTACAACGCGCTTTGTATAGCCAAAGAATTAGGTATCAACCGGATCGTCCTCGCTTCGAGCGTCAACTCGATAGGCATGGGTACGTCTCTTTCCCTGCGTCAAGTGTATTGCCAGCAACGCAACGGACTAGTGTGAATTCCTAGTCTTCTCGAAGCGCCCGCACTTCGACTACCTCCCCGTCGACGAGGAACACCCGTTCTACCCCGAAGACGCCTACTCGCTCAGCAAATAGTCAGTCTCTCTCGAGTCCTCCTCGCATTCTCCCACTACCGTATCCGACCCCCGACGCTAACGTATCGGCCTCGTAGCTTCGTCGAGCTCCAAGCCGACTCCTTCATCCGCCTCTGCCCGACCATGAGAATAGCGACCCTCCGATTCCACTGGGTAGTACCCCCCTCCCGGTATTCCCGCGACCTCCTCGATTCCCGCGGTACCGCATGGAAAGATCTCTGGGGATTCGTCACCACCCCTGGAACAGCTCGGTCTTGCCTCTTGGGACTCACCGCACCACTGGAGACCTTTCCGTTGGGTCACGAGACTTTCTTCATTGTGGCTGGGACGACGGTTAGGCAGAGTAGCTCGTTGGAATTGATCAAGGAGAAGTACCCCGAGATCGAGGATATACGGGGGGATTTCAGTGGGAATAGGGCGCTGATCGATTGTAAGAAGGCGGAGAGGCTGCTGGGTTGGAAGGAGGAGGGGTTCCCTTGGACGCCTTAGATGACGCATGGAGCTCCCTTCTCTTGTGTCTTTGAAGATCTGCACAACTTCACCGGGATCAGACCAACAACACCTCGGCATAGTGCAGCTTTGAGACAAATTTTATTGCCGGACGCTGAGAATATACCGGTATGGACAGCATCTAAGAGCGTTGTCGAAAAAGATCCTCACGCCGACCGAGCCAGCGAACGCGAGATCATCTCTGGGTCCATCAATGCTGCATCTTTTCACGTATTACTTCTCCCTACTACCCACACCCATGCCACCGTTCCCCTCACCGACGAAGACCCCGCTCACGACACGGAGCCGCCCTTCCGGCCCTCAACGTGCGGGTCGGGTCCGTCACTGCGCCCTCCTTCAGCAAGATGCAAAAGCATCAAGTAGTGCATCAACTTACGACCCGCCAAAGCCATGCTCGGAGGAGGTCCTCTTGTCGGGAGTGCCATCCTGCTTCATCCCATCGTGGTCGCTCGGTTTGTAGTTGTCACCGCCATCGCCGGACGCGGCTCCACCCTTCTGGCCCTGGACGTGCGGGTCGGGTCCGTCGCTAAGACATGGGGAGACTATCAGCATTGTGCGGAAACAAAAAAGGTTTGGGGGAGGGGGGAGCCCCTAACCGCGGGCACGAAGAGTTAGTGGAGTGGAGAATCACGACGGGGACGGGAATGATGTGGGGAATGGGGTAGGAGACCGGCCACTCACGATCCACCGAAGCCGTGCTCGGAAGAGAGACGCTTGTCAGGCGTCCCGTCCTGCTTGAGTCCATCGTGCTGGAAGAGGGATCCATATCAGTGTGTGAACTAACTCGAGGTAGAGGAGGACCCCACCTCGGAAGGCTTGTACTGCGACATGTTGGTTTGTTGTGTTTAGGATTAGGAGTTGCGATCGGGAGATTGATGTAATAAAGCAGATCTGGGTCCACGGACAGGGGTTTCTTATACGTTATTCCCGATGGGCTGACCGGACGATCTTGTGAAGATGAGTCAAGTCGATGACGACCTTTATGACGTCGAGGAACACAAGCTAGACACACACGAGACGTCATCCTTGTTGGTGGAAACCGGTAATCCCCAAGCCCAATCACGGGACTACCTTTCGGTGGTCCGTGTAAGATTCAAGTCATCATGATGGGCTGAATCGACACGGTTGGCTGCGGATCGGGAGGGGTCCGCTGGAATCGAACGTTTCAGGTCCGATCAACAGCCTGAGCGTCATCGTCCCTGTCCTCATGAGGTCACCGGAAGCTGATGGTGGGTTTATCACCCAGCGAAACGGTGGCTCGACCCTGAAACGCCGTCCGGAATGGCGTTATCACTCGTAGGGTCCTTCACAATTGGCTCGTCGAGATCGATCCTTCAGCCCGATCAGTGATGGTCTCAATTACTGCATCGATAACGCGGTAGATCGATAACGATTTCAACCACGAGACATCGCGTTTGACCGATGCGATCGACGCCTAACTCCGCAAACTGTTCAAAAAAATAGGCGTGTCAAGCTAATCCCAGGCCCGCCGGGATAATAGCAAATCTGGAAGGAGCTCGTAAGATTCCTGAGGCTGATCGCATGCGTTGCAGCCTCACAGGGTCGGCTCGCAATCAACTCCCTCCTCGTGCACGGCGAGCAGATGATCGTCGTCTGTCGGTTCATAGGCCTGCCGCGCTTGTTGGCGAAATTCGGAACTGTCGGACCACCCACAGCCGCGTAAGGCGAGCGATATGAATTGTTCGGATCGGGCACGTCGGTCGGCGCAAAAAGGTTGTTCGAGTAGGCTGGCGTAGTCTGCCCTGGACCTTGTGTGAAGTTTTGTCCCTGCGGAGCGCTCGGAAGCTACGTCCGCTAGGGACCAGCATGCCATTCGTCCCATCCGAAATGGGGACTCACAGCCTGATACTCACCCTGATGGCGTCGTCCACGGTAGGACGCGACATGTCCCATTGACACTTTGATAAAGCGCTGCCGAGGTCCCGTGTAGAAGAGATGGTCAATGTTGAATTGGTGATTCAGATCAGGATCGCACCGACGCCCCAAGCTGAGTCTTCAGATTCCCTCATTGGTCTCGAGTGAAAGGATGATCGGAGAAGTCTCCCTTGACGGTCTTGACGGAATTCGGCCTGGAGTGGAAGTGAGTCGTTTGCATCTAATCTCATCTACAGGTCATACCCTCTGCTCCCTCCATTTCTCACACCTCGATCAGTCCCTTGACTTCAGAGCCTGTGTCCTCGGCTCTAATGCATGATGAGGACTGAGGGTCTGCGGAAGAGATGACTCTTTGTGGAATACAGAGCGTGGACAGGGTCGGTCCCACGCGAGAAATAGATCTTCCTCAATTGTAAGTCAAGAGGAGTACCACTGTGAGCCCCGGGGGTCCCGGGTCCCCGGACTCAAACCGGTCTTGTGAGTCCATTCCTACTGTCGTGGTCAGCTGGCTACCTATAAATGCGAGACTGACCTCATGAACGCAGGATTCCCCTTCTCGAATCACAACCTACTCAAGAGACATATCCACTGACAAGAATCTCTCTATCGACGATGTCAAGGACGACGTCTTTGTCGAGCACCTCGAGAAACCCGTGGAAGACCTCGATACAGAATTCGGTCTGACCAAGAAGATCCACGGGATCAACACTCAGCTCGATGACGCCGTTCGTCTTCTCGCCGAAGCAGGCGGGTCCAATTCGAAGTCTCCGCGGCGGAGATGGAAGCGCGTGCTCCGAAAGATCGATCTGGGGGTCTGCGTAACGATGTGTATCATCTATTGCATCCAATCGCTCGACAGATCAGATCTCACCTATGCGGTGTTTGATCTTCAGACAGGATACGAACCTCATGGCTCTCAGTACACATGGCTCAGCTCGTGAGTGGCCCCTCTCCTCGTCGGTATCCGGCTCGAATCACCGCTGATATGCTGTTTCAGCTGCGGATATGTCGCTCAACTCGTCTCCCAGTCGACTTCGGCGTACGCACTCGTCGGGTTCCCCGTCAAAAATTGGGTCATCTTTAATATGGCCTCCTGGTCCATCGTCACCGTATGCACCGGTATGTCCAGCCTTTCTGTCCCCGACGTCAAAGACCGTATGCTGACGAGAGATGAATCTCAGCCGGGGCAAAGTCGTACGGAGGACTACTCACCGCTTCGAGTCTTCCTCGGTAACTTCGAGTCCACCATCCTCCCTTCATTCGTCCTCATCATCCAGATGTGGTGGACTCGACGAGTACAATCCTACGAACGATCGTCCATCAGGTCTCCCTCGGCGTTTCCGGGAATCTTTGGTATGTCCAGACTCACCACATACCCTGACGCTCATGTCGGATTCAGGCCTACTGATGGCTTTTGGTATCGGCGAAGCGACGACCCGCACGTCCAGTTCGATCCAGCCTTACCAGGGCATCTTCGTTTTCCTCGGTTGCGTCTCGCTGGCTTTCGTCCCCCTCATCTGGTTCATGATGCCCAATTCGCCCGACTACCGTAAAGGTCACCAGGCACGGAGACGACCGACTCATCGCGATTGAGCGATTTCAGGGAGAACAATACCGGGACCATGGTACACTCTCAGCTGGAGTAGTCATCCGTGTGCTGATCGGAGGCTCCAGGCTTCCAAGTGGAAGTTGGACCAGTTCCGCGAAGCGATGCGTGATCCAAAGACCTGGATGTGAATTGCCATGTTCCGGTACGTCTTTCGGTCATTCATCACCGCATTCGAGACAGTCTAGGCTGACTCACGGGATAGCCGCTTTGCGACACAATCAGGTGATATCGGGACCTTTGGTGGCCTCAATACCAAAGGGGTTCGGCTTCAACAGTTTCGACGTGGGTCATCCCTTCATCTCGTGGCATCGATTGACCGGCTGATAGAGGAGAAACACTTTCAGACCATCCTCATGTAGATCCCTACGGGCTTCATCGGCATCTTCGTCCTCATAACTTCCATCTTCATCACCAGTCGCATCAAGATCCGATTCGTGGTCATCTGTACCCTCATCTTGCCCGCCGTCCGCAGCGCCGTGAGATTGATCCACGTCCCTCGGCAACATGTCCGCGGACTCTTGGGGTGTCTCTCTCCCTTTCCTTGTACGCTAGCCTTCGTGAGGAATCGCTCCCTGCCCTTTCGCAATAGCCTCCTTGTTGATGGATCATCAAAGGGCCGCTTCGGTACTCCTGGGCGAACCTGAATGCCGCGGCAACTACCAAGCGGGTGGTCACGACCGCTTGCCTGTTTGTTCGGACGTGAGTCTGTCTCGTGAGAAACCTCGAAACACCAGCTGATATGAGATTCCTCAGAATGTGTCGAAATTCTGACTCGATTGCCTTTTGCCAGTCCCACATTCTCGCTGACAATCTCCCAGATCGTCGGTCCCCAGGTGTACTTTGCCCGTGAAGGCCCTGAATACCACACGGGACTCTACGTCGACATCGGCTGTTGGTCCATCCTATTCTGCCTAGCCCTCTCGATGGGGATGTATATCAAAAATCGGAAGAAGGTTCAACGTCGGATCGCACTCGGTCTGCCCTCGGATATCCAGGATATGTCCATCATGAATACAGAGGACGCGATGGCTTATCGGATCGCGTTGACGGAGATGTCGAGGCTCGAGGGATTCGACCTGAGCCTAAGCTTTATGAGAATGCTTTTGATGATATGACAGATTTCCAAAGAATGGGGCGCTCCTCTGAGAGGTCACGAGCCGCGCTGACGGGGATGTAGGAACCCGACGTTCATGTACGTCGTCTGAAGACGCTAGTGATGGGGAGGTCCGTCGAATACGATCGAAAAAGAATTATACGTTACCTGAACGGCTATACGGGACATGTGGATGTAGCTCTTTGTTTAGATGGGGGCAATACAGATGGGACATGAAACGCGGTCAACAAAGAAAACGAACTTCAAATCTGATCTTTGCGAGTCCGACTGGGAAGATTGCGATCATTTCCTATCGTTCGTGCAGTGTGAGATTGGCGGGGAGAGACGGTTGGTGGAGATGGATGGGAATCAAGCGAGGACTGGGCCGCTGGATCGAAGGGCGAGTGGGGATGCTCTGCGAAGGCGCGACGGCGACGAGGACGATCGAGCCGATTATATTTGGGATCGTGAAGTACACCATCATAAGGCATGTTTGGCGGGTAATGGAGGATGAGATAGCTGCGTGTATCAGCGGCGCATCAGAGAAGTGCCTCTGGAGGCGGGTACATACGCCATGAGGAGATACATGAGGATTCACATCACGCCGAGCGGTATGCCGAGGAGTTGCGATGTCAGTACCTGTAATTTAAGTTGGCGAGGGCAAGGAAGGGAGAAAAAGACAGACATCGAAACCCGAAGGCCTTGTTGATGAGCAACGAGCTGTACGTATGGATCCCGCCAACGATCCAGAGTCTGTCCGAATGCCAGTCCGAAAGGTACAGCCACCGCACTGGCAGAGCTAGACGGGTACAGGGCAAAATAGTTATGTGATATGATTATGAGAGTAGCTGTGGAAGTATGTGTCTGGGATGGGTGTGCGAGGACTAAGGGTGCTGTGGCTAGGACATGAGCAGAAGACACCATGACGTCCACTTGTCTCTGACTTGTTGGACTGAGGGGCAGGATTGCGGCTGACGATGATTAATCACAAGTTTCAGAAGAAAGGAGAAAGACAGAAGGATACAAAATGGTGGGGTTCATCAATGCGGAGGCCAATTCCAACCCCTGCCTCTTTGGTCCGGGTCCTCAGCCTCTCACCACGGTAATTGTGAGAGCTGCCTTGGGTCTTGCCCTTGGCATGTCAAGTACAGCGGATGAAGATCTCAGCGGATTTACCAAGTATTGCTGTTGAGTTGTTGGGTATTCTCGCTGACTCTGTCAAGTCCCGGTACAGGTTGATGGAATATTGCACAGGATATTCCAGAAGTGGTGGTTGGAATGAGATAGGTGTCTGTGATTCATGACAGTATAAGTTTTTCATCCTTCAAGAAGAAGGATGTCAAGATAATATACTCATGAATGAGACACCACCAGGTTATAATGGGATCCAGCCAGTTCCACTGGGCTGAAAGTTGTACCTTTTGTTCAGTGGTATCACGTTACCTATTAAGCGTGTTTATTACAGCCGCACTGATCCTCTCAGGAGGTCTAACGGCTTAATGGCCTGCCCAATGAGTTGTGCCACTAGTCAGCCATCTTTTTTCCAGAGATTGATTGATACGACAAAATCATTAG
>JAABUV010006435.1_pt1 | contig 12800 bp, 11 predicted proteins | sample 5559971 | NCBI WGS metagenome assembly JAABUV01 (sample SAMN10711881, study PRJNA513362) | rock metagenome | isolation source: Antarctica rocks | place: Antarctica: Victoria Land, Knobhead nord | collected 2015-12-19
CAAGAAGCAGGATGCGCCAACCCCTCGCATCCGGGCGATGTCCGCGTGCGACCCAATGCCGCTTTCGCAAACCAGCAGGCGGCCTTCTGGCAACAGGCGGGCCAGCCGCTCAGTCGTGCCAAGGTCAACCTCAAGCGTCTTCAGGTTGCGGTTGTTGACCCCGATCAGCGGCGAACGCAGCCGGACCGCCCGTTCGAGTTCCGCCTCGTCATGCACCTCGATCAGCACGTCGAGGCCAAGGCCATGCGCCGCCACCTCCAGCTCCACCGCCTGCGCGTCGCTGAGCGCCGCCATGATCAGCAGCACCGCATCCGCACCGGCCACGCGCGCTTCGACCACTTGATAGGCGTCAAGCGTGAAGTCCTTCCTGAGCGCCGGCAACGCAACAGCCGCCCGCGCCGAAACAAGGTGTTCGACTTCCCCTTGGAAGTATGGGGCATCGGTCAGCACGGACAGGCAGGCCGCCCCACCCGCAGCATAGGCGCGGGCCAGCGCTGGCGGGTCGAAGTCAGCGCGGATCAGCCCCTTGCTCGGGCTGGCCCGCTTGATCTCGGCGATCAGCCCAGGCCGTCCCGCCGCCGCCTCGGCCCGCAGCGCGCGTATGAAGCCGCGTGGCGTCTCAGCAGGCAAGGCCGCCTCAAGCTCCCGCACTGGCCGCCGGGCTTTGCACTCCGCCACATGCGCACGCTTGGCCGTGCAGATCTCTACGAGTTTGTCGCTCATGCGGGCACTCCGTTGGTGGCGCGCACAACCGCTTCCAACCGTGCCTCGGCAGCGCCCGTGTCGATCGAACTGCATGCGAGTTCGGCACCGTCCCGCAGGTTGTTAGCCCTGCCGGCGACGACCAGCGCTGCGGCTGCGTTCAGCACCACAATGTCCCGGTATGGGTCCGTCCGTCCGCGCAGCAACGCCCGGAGCGCGGCAGCATTGTGCTGCGCGTCGCCGCCCTTGAGGTCGTCGAGAGTGGCACGTGCAACGCCGGCCTCCTCTGGCACAACCTCAAAGCGGGTCACTGTGCCGAAACGCAGCTCGGCGACGGATGAGTGCGTGGTCGTGGTGAGTTCGTCTAGGCCGTCCCCGCCATGCACCACCCAGGCGCGCTCGGTGCCAAGGGCGCCCAGCACCTCGGCGAGCGGCGTCAGCCACTGCGGCGCGAACACGCCGAGCAGTTGCAGCCGTGTCCCAGCCGGGTTCGACAGCGGGCCGAGCAAGTTGAAGATCGTGCGCGTGCCGAGTTCACGCCGGCTCGGACCGACATGCCGCATCGCCCCATGGTGCTGGGGCGCAAACAGGAAACCGACGTTCGCCTCCTGGAACGCGCGGCCAATAGCGTCTGCCGGTGCCTCGACGTTGACCCCCAGGGCCTCCAGCACGTCTGCCGCGCCAGACTTCGACGACAGCGCCCGGTTGCCATGCTTGGCGACCGGTACGCCGCAACCGGCAACCACAAACGCCACCGCAGTCGAAATGTTCAGCGTCTGCGCCCCGTCGCCGCCCGTGCCGCAGGTGTCAATTGCCCCTTCAGGAGCCTGCACCCGCGCCATGCGCGCCCGCATGGCCCGCGTGGCGCCGACGATCTCCTCGACTGTCTCGCCGCGCACCCGCATCGCCATCAGCAGGCCGCCAATCTGGGACGGCGTGGCGGCGCCCTCCATCATCAGGTCGAACGCCGTCTCGGCCTGCTCGGCGGTGAGCCGCGCGCCGCCGCCTAACAGTCCCAGGATCGGCCGGAGCGCGTCGGTCATGCCAACGCCCGGCGTGGCACAAGAGCGAGGAAGTTGCGCAGCATCGAGTGCCCGGCTGTCGTCTCGATGCTCTCAGGATGGAACTGCACCCCGTGCACCGGCAGGCTCTCGTGGCGCAGGCCCATAATCAGCCCGTCGTCGGTCCAGGCATTGACCACCAGCTCCGCTGGCAGGCTCTCCCGCTCGACGATCAGGCTATGATAGCGCGTGGCCGGGAATGGGTTGGGCAGCCCAGCGAACAGCCCGGTGCCGTCATGATGGATCAGGCTGACCTTGCCGTGCATCGGCGCCGGGGCGCGGACGACCTTGCCGCCGAACACCTGGCCAATCGCCTGGTGGCCCAGGCACACGCCGAGCACTGGGCACACCGGCACCGCCTGCTCGATCAGCGCCAGCGAGATGCCGGCACGGTCGGGGTCGCACGGACCCGGCGAGATCACCACGGCATCGTGCCCCAGGGCCAGCGCCTCGTCCGGCATGAGCGCATCGTTGCGGTAGACCTTTGCCTCGGCACCAAGCTCGCCGAGGCGGTGGAACAGGTTGAACGTGAAGCTGTCATAGTTGTCGAGCAGGAACAGCGTCCGCGTGACCACCGAGTTGGACCCGTGCCATTCCTCCTCGTGCTGCGGGTCGGCCTGCTTGGAGCGGCCAGCAGCCCAGTCCAAAGTACGCTCCGCCAACAGGCCCTCATTTCTGCCCATCCCAGGCCCACGGGCCGCGCTGTCGGATAGCCCGGCCCCGCCGATTGCGGCGCTCATGCCGCAGCCTCGGAGATGTAGCTCATCCCGCGCCCGAACGACGTGAGGTTGCCTGCCTTGTTCTCCAACACGCGCTTGAGGCTCATGCTCTCGGCGCCGTAATCCTCGATTTGCAGCTTGCCGTGCGCCGGCAGGGCATTCTTCTCGAAGAAGGCGACGCGGTGCTGGACGATGCCGCGGGCGTCCGGGTTGCCGAAAGCGTAGGAGCAGGGCACCAGCACCATGCAACTGCGCTGAGTGTAGTTGAAACTGCGGTAGTTGTGCTCGAACTCGACGATCGCGTAGTTGCCCAGGTCATGCTTGCGGATCACCACGTCGACATGCTGGCCGTACTCGTCGGTGAAGCTGCCCTCGGTGGCGCTGGGAGAGCCGTTCGACCGGAGGCCAAACCCCCACTCGCCCATATTGCGCAGGTCGCCGAGATAGTCGACCGCCATCTCCTGCGGCGCATCGACAAAGATCGAGCTGGTCTTGATTTCGAAACGGCCCTGCGCCGCCCGGTCAAGGCCCGCCTTGCGCTCGAGCGCACCCTTAAGCGACCGGATTTCGGCCGTGTGGACCAGATGGATGCCCTGCATGATCATCGGCGTGCGGCGCTCAGGGCCGACGAAGCTCAGCCAGTGGAAGTAGACGCCGGGCTCATCCGAGCCGACATAGGACGCCGGGAACAGGAACGTCGGGTAGCACTGGAAATACTTGCCGTACTCGTAGCCGCAGTGCCACTCCACGCCGCGGAACATCGGCGTCTCGATGGGGCGCACATGGTAGTACAGGTCGTGCTGGTAGCCTGACGCGGTGCCGCGCCAGGTGTTCTCGTCCATCTGCTCCAGCATGCGGCTGTAGAGCGTCCACTCGTCGAGGTTCCGCAACTCGCGAAGGTAGGCGAACGCCTTCTCCTCCGAAGTGTCGATGTAGGTGGACGTGGCGAAGGTGTTGCTTTCCATGACGATCTGTCTCCGCGCTAGTTAGAGGGCTATGACGGGGAAGCTGAGCCCCTCTTGACGCTTGATCGTCCGCGCTGGGCGCAGGCCCTCGTTGCGTCCGTTGGTCGGCGCGATCCTGTCGGCGTCGATCAGCACGTCGAGCACGAACGGCCCTGTTGCGGCAAGCGCCTGTGCGAGACCCGCCTCCAGGCCGTCCTCGTTCTCCACGCGGACACCCTCGGCGCCCATGGCGCGGGCGAGCATCGCGAAGTCCGTCGGAGGGAAGCAGGCGTCCGCGACATCCGCCATATCGAGCGCAGCCATGCCCTGGTAGCACATGTTGTAGCGCCCGTCGTTGAGCACGATCCACAGCACAGGCAGTTGCTGCTTGGCAGCGGTGTTCACCTCCATGTTCATGAGCATCGCGCCGTCGCCCACGATCGCCACGGCCTTGCCGGCGCGTCCGAGTGCAGAGCCCAGCACGCCTGTTCCCGCATGGCCCATGGAGCCGAGGTTGGTGCTGACGCGATACCGGCCCGGCTGCGCGAAACGGAGGTAGTGCGTCGCCCAGGTGAAGGCGTTGCCCGACTCCGCCAGCACCACGGCGTCGGTGCGGTCCACGATGGTGCGCTGGATGGCCGACATCAGCGCGTCCGGGCGAACACGGCCCGGGCCGGCCGCCATGGGGTGCTCCGGATGCGGCCGTGGCAAGGACGGCGCCGGTTTGGCCTGCGCCGCCGGCCAGGCGGCGAGCAACTCTGCAAGGAAGTCGCCAACGTCTGCCTGCACTGCGAAGGTCTCGGCGTGCGGATAGGCCACGCCGGGCACCGCAGGGTCGATGTCGACGTGAACGAAGCCGCCCTCCGGGACCAGCCCTGGGTTCCAGAACGATGTCGGCTCGCCCAGCCGCGTCCCCAGCACCAGCACCCGTCGCGGCGCGTGCTCGCGCATGTATGCAACGGCCGCCGCGGTGTGCCCGCCCATGCCGGTCACGCCGACGAACAGCGGATGCTGCTCAGGGAAAATGCCTTTTGCCCGCGGCGAGCACATGACCGGCGCGTTCGCCCGCTCGGCAAGCTCAAGCAGCGCCGGCGCGGCCTCACGGGCGCCAAAGCCGGCCCAGATCGCGAACGGCTCGTTGGCCAGCAGCTCGACGCAGCGCGCGACCGCGGTGCGGTTCACGCCGGGACGGGACACGGCGCTGACACCGGGCGAGGCGTCGCGGGCCATCAGCCGCGGCAATGGCTGGGTCAGCAATGCACCCTGCACGGCATTGGGAATGCTCAGGTGGGCGACGTAGCCGCCCGGACGCCGCAGCCCGGCCGCTATGCGCCGCAGAGCCTGCGGCAACTGCTCCGGAGTTTCCAGGACCAGGGCATCATCGAACCACGCGCCGGCCTCGAACAGCCCGGTTGTCGGCATGGTGTAGCCGCTGGTCTCCTGGATGCCGCCGCGGCCACGCTGCGGGGCAGAGGCGTAGGCAGAAACTAGGATCACCTTGGCGCCCTCGCTCCGTGCGGCGAGCATGCCTGTCAGGGCATTGGTGATACCAGGGCCGGTGGTCGTGAAGGCCACGACGGGGCGTCCACTAGTGAAATAGGCTTCGGCCGCCGCGAAGGCAGCGCCGCTTTCATGCCGGAAATGCAATACGTCAAGGTGTTTCGAGAACGCGGCCCAGAGCAGCGCCTGCGCACCGCCGCACACGCCGAGGGCGTGCGTCACTCCAAGGGCGCACAGCGACGTCGCGAGGCCTTCCGCCACTGTGGGCAGGGCCGGAACGGGCGTAACGAGATCCGAGGCCTCATCGATCTCCAAAAGATCGCCGCCGATCTCTGCGATATTTTCGTCCATCATATCATAGGTCTCCGTGCGGTCGGCCCAGCTCTGGATCGTCCGGGCATAAACATTCAGGTCTTGTGGCCTCGACGAGCTGCGCTGATGCAACAAGCCCTGTAGAAGTCGATGGCGGCGCGGGACCTTGCCCTTTGAAGCCGCCTTCGATGCGCTGGTTTCCAGCAGTTTCCTTCCGTTCGCCGGAGGTGGCAGCCCGAAGGCCGCCACCTTGCCCACTCTTACGAGGGCTTGCAGGCGATACTCACCAAACCGCCGTTAGGCCGTGAGGGTGCTCCGCGCTGTCTGGGCGATGAGCGCTTGGCCCAATGCCGTCGGGTCGAAGTAGGGGTCGAGGAACAGCGAACCGTGCTCGACCTGCGGGTCCTGGCCGACGATGGCCGGGTTGTAGACCGGAGTTGTGCCGGCATTAGGCGTGCTGACGAGTACAGGCTGAGTGATGTTGGTGAAGCCGTAGGCAGCAGGGTCGTTCACGACTCCCTCAAAAAGCTTGTGCAGGTCCAAAGTCTTTACGTCCAAGCCGGTCGAGGCCTGGAAGCTTTTAAGTCCGGCAGCAAGCTCAGTGTTGAACTCGTTTACAAGGCCCTGGAACAGGGCCGGCGTCGCTCCCGTGGCAGCCTGGAACCCCGGATCACTGAACAGCGGCGCAATCGAGATGTCTGGCAGGTTGGAAACCAAGAAGTGCTTGGCCCCCAAGTCAGCCAGTTGCCCAAGTCCAGAGATGATCGCGTTGACGCTCGCAGTGATACCCTGATCCGGTGGCAAGTCGCCCGGGAGCGAGATGTCGTTGCCGCCGAACGTCACCGAGACCACGTCGTTCGAGTTGAACGACCCATCCTGCGCCTTGAATTGCTGGACTTGCCCGCCAAAAGTGGCGAGGTTGGTCTTGCTTGCGTTGGGAGCAAACGGGTCAGGAACACCAAGCGGCCGACCCGTGGCGTTTTCGAAGGCGAAGTTTTCCTGTTGCGAAGGCGCCGTCGCCCCAAGTATCTGGGCAAGGTCGGTGGTCCACTTGGGGCCATCCGTAAAGTTGCCGGTCGGCGAATAAGGAGCCGACGTGGCCCCTGGTGCCTGGCCAAGCGACTTTTCAAGCGCAACCGTGTTGCCGTTGTCGGCGAGCCGGTCGCCGAACACGACAAGCTTCGACGAGACGTAACTGCTGCCGTCACCGGCCTTCAAAGCGAGTGGGTCGGACGGGGCGGGAGCGTAATTGCCGAAGAACGGGTTGTAGTTGTTGGTGTAGACGTTGCCGGCAAACACGGGTGGGCTAACTGGGTCAGTCGCCCCTGGAAGGGCGGGTGCGAAGCTAGCACCGGCGGGAAGCGTGGGCAGGTTGGTCGTCAGGTTGACGCCCGTGCTCCCGGTGGCCCCTGTTCCGGTTCCATCCTCGCCGCGCGGTGCGGTCGTGGTGCTGTCGGGAACGGCGGGGTCGGTCGTCGTGGTGCCAGCGGCCGTGGTGCTGCCGGGGACAGCGGGGTCGGTCGGCGAAGCGCTGGTCGCCGTGAGCCCGGCAGCCGCGGCAGCCGCGGCGAGCCCCGCAAGGGGGACGTTCCCTGGGACGTCCGGCACGCTGTTGGCGGCCTTGTAGGTGTTGTTGGCGATCTCGGCCGCATACTGCTTCGTGGGATCGCCGCCGGCTGCGACCACGGCCGCATACTGCGGAGGCGTCAGCACTGGCGGCTGCTTCTGGATGACGGTCACGCTGTCCAGTGTCGAGCCGTCGCTCGACAACCCGTAAATAAGGTTGCGGGCGGCATCCACAGTATAAAGCTTGCCGTCCGCACCCTGAAGGATATCGTAAAGGTTGCTTTCGGTGTTGTACAGGGTCGTCGCGCCATCAGGGCCATTCGCCGCCGCGTAGGCGAGGGCGTTGAATTGCGCCGTGTAGGTGGCCTTCGACGGGTCACTGCCGAATAGCCCATCAAGCTTCAGCACACCTTGCAGGTTGTCGCCGATTGGGCCGACCGCAGCGGCCGTTTCCGGTGCAAGCCCGCCGCCAGACGCAATGTAGGCAGTGCCGTCCGGGGTAATGGTGAGGGCATTCGGGCCAATGGAGATGACGCGATCTTGGCCGGTTGTCGGGTTGAACTCCCGGAAGGAGGGAAGGCCGGTGTAGATGCGATCTTGGCCGCCAGCCGGGCTAGTGATGTCCACCTTGGTGATTGAGCCGGTGTAGCCGCCGCGCTCGCTGACCAAGCCAGGAATGAACGGGATCACGGGTGCGCTGGCGGCGTCGGGCGAGTTGGCCGAGGTGCCAGTGCCCTGCTCCAGCACGTAAAGGTTCCCGTCAGGGCCGAACGACATGCCACGCGGGTTGTTCAGGTCGGTCGCAACAACCGTGCTTGTGGTTGCGCCTGTGGCGGCATCAATGGAGTAGCGCAGCACCTCGCCCTTGGTGGTGTCGGCGTTGTTGATCGCGACATAGACGTCGCCAGTCTTCTGGTCCACGAGCAGGTAGTTGGGAAGTTTCAGCTCGCCGCCCGAGATCGTCGTACGGGTGCCGTCTGTTGCAACCTTGATCAGCTTGCCGGGCGGCAGGCTGGCCGGGTCCTTGGTTGGGTCATAGATTTCGTTGGAGTTGATATACTCCAACACATACATGTCGCCCGTGGCATTGTTGAAGCCGACACTTTGGACCTCTTCAAAGCCGCTGGCATAAACCTGCGGCACGCCGCTAGGCGTCTTGCCGTCAAAGCTGGTCGTAACCTTCGGGTCGGCGATGCGGTAGATGTTCGCATAACCGGTCGGATAAGGGATACCGCTCAGGCCGCTGACGTAAAGCGCGCCGTCCGGGCCGACCGTCGCGGCCGACGTCACAGGTTCAGTCTGCCGGGTAAAGAAACCGAGGTTGCCGCTTGAGTACTGCGGCGGCAGGGTCGGAGCCGTCAGGCCGACCGTGCTGCCTCCAACGGACGTTCCGCCGCTGCCTCCGCCGCCCGGCGCGGCGCCAGTGGCCGTAGTATCGGTGGGTGGGGTAGTCGATCCGGGCGAATTACTCGTTCCACTCATGGTCACTCTCCAGATGTGTAGTCTAATAATAATGTTCTACGACGATACTCACGGGCGGGCCGGACCACTGCCCTGCCGAGCGCTGCTTTGTCGTGCTGCGTTCGTAGCCTAAGTGTCCGCACAATCCAACTTCGGAAGTGCAGTGCGACATCACGACTACAATAAGCTTTATCTGGCTTTAATATTCACAGATATTAAAGAATGGTTTTAAGTTTGCTTATCTCCCTCACCATTTTTGTTTATATGCTATATATCATTTGATAGTTCTGGCATGCGCTATGTCTTAGAACCCGTCGCGATGGCCCGTTCTGCTTGCGCCGGCCGCCGCAACGGCTCCCCGGTGCCAGGCCACACGCGGGCACAAATGGCGTAAAGCAGCCAATTAGTCCGCCGCCCCCGCCTCATCGCGCCGCAACCGCTGAGGTGTTCGCGCTCATTCTTCGAACTGGCACTTTATCCAGCTCCGAACGGCGTCAAGGCTCTTGAACATGGGCGCAGCCACGCGGGCGCACGGCCCAAACCCAGCTTCCAGGAACCAGGTCCCAACCATCTCCTCGTGCGCCTCGTCGCCCAGGCGCACCAGCACCGCCACGAGCCGGCCATCAACCAGCGCCAACCGGCCGTCCTCGTCACCGCTGGCGGTGTGCACGGGCACCGGATGGAAGTGCGGGTCTACCGGCATGCCGTTGTCGGACGGCTTGCGTGCGAGGGCGCCTAGAATGGTGCAACACCAAACCGACGTGGGAAGCTGGGCCGACGTGGACGGGCCAGCTTGAAATGCATGGCCGCTGTCGACTCTTCCCAACTCAGCATTCCCGAAACCTTCCACGAAACTTGAGTAGGTGCCGCGACACGCGACCATCGCTGGGCACGGCTGTCGCGCACAAGCAAAGAGCGGACAGCACCGACCGGCTCAACCGACATAATGGGCAGGTGGCGAACGTGGCACTGTGCCGGGGCAACCGTACGCAGGCGCGTCGGTTGCCGTACATAGACGAACTGCTGGCCGACATCCACCCTTTGTTTATGGACGGCCACGGCGGCGACCAGTTGGCGGCGCGGGGATGGCAGGCCTGGACGTAGCCGGCCACTCGGGCCAAGGTGGCGGCATGGTACGGGCAGCCATGCACGAATTCCAAGCGAACAGTCCTGAGATCGCCGAACACGTCTTGTTGACCACCCAGGGGCGCTGTCTCGCAATTGTCGCATTCACCGGCCATCTATCAAATGTTGGTTTGGCAACATTGCCCACACAGCGCCCAGCATTGCCGCCTGGTGTCGCGACGACTATACTGGTTCCCCAAGTCGGCGCTGAAGCACCTTGAGCTGGCAACCTTTTTTGGTGTTGTTCCGTCTATCTTCACACAATAGTGAACTGAAAGGCTTTGGCGGCGGCGTGTTTAGCGCGCTCATAGCGAATAACTGACTTTTCCTTCGCCTGCCAATGGCCTACTGGCGTGTATCAATTGAGAAATATAGAGAACGATACATTACCAGTATTATGCTGGTTTTTTAAACCCTCAAGACATGCCACCGCACGCTCACCAGTAGAAAGCATTGCGATAACAAAACTTTTAGCTTGCCAAAGCTCAGTACATTTCCATCATCAAAAATACAACGTTTGTTTAAGCAGGAGCTTTGATGTGCAGTGAAATGAGCCATCGCAGAATGGAGCCGTCAGCCGGTATTCGTTTGCCTCATAGCTTGTCGTTCGTTGGTGTCACAAAACCGCCTTTGGACGGCACTGAAAGTCAGACCAACCACCTCCGTATGCTGATCGAACACTTCTCCGCGTTCGCCTCCTTGTCAAATACCGAGGTGAAACTCCTGAGCGATCTCGCAGGCGCCGCCCGCTACCACCCGCCGTGCCGTGACCTTTATACGGCAGGGGCACCACCGCCGCCGCCACGCATGATCATTGCCGGCTGGGCTTGCCAGTACCGCCTGATGCCCGATGGGCACCGGCAAATTATCAGCCTCAGGTTGCCCGGAGACATCGTCGGACCATTGGTGCAACTCCGCCTGCCCACATCCAGCGCCGTCGCCGCACTCACCGAGTTGGAGACGGTGAACGTCCAGCCGCTCACCGACGCGGTTGCCAACGCCGACCCGGCGCATCCTGGCTTGGCTCACGCCATCCGGGTCAAGGCGCATCTCGACCATGCCCTGCTGTGCGACCAAGTCGTGCGCCTGGGCCGGCAGACCGCATGTGGGCGCTTTGCGCATTTGATGCTGGAGCTGCGCGAGCGGCTGAGCCGTGTCGGCCTAGCCGAACATGACTGCTTCGCGATGCCTTTGACACAGGACGTGCTTGCCGACGTGCTCGGCTTCAGCGTCGTCCACGTCAACCGCACCGTTCAGCAACTGCGCCGCGACAATCTGCTGGACGTGAGGAATGGCGTGGTGGCCTTGACACAGCTTGAGCGGCTGCAAGACCTGGCAGGTTGGACGCCGCCGCCCCATATCCTTCTTTCGTAACGCTTTCCAAGGATGCGCGGGACGCGCCGACGCCGGGCTCATCCAGGGCCGTGGCCTCGGCACTGTTCCGCCGAACATGCTGCTTTCGCCACAGCACGGCGGGCCCAAGCGATGCTGGGGCGGTGCTGGTGGCGCGCACCGGCCCGAGATGCAGCGGTTCCGTTTCATGCAGCAGCAGGGCCGAATAGGTGAGGAGCAGGGCTTGCCTCAACTGGAGCCTCACACGTTGCAGCGCAGAGCGGGGGATGGAACCAATGCGCCGTAAAGGGCAACTCGGGATTGGCTGCCCTGGGCCGACGCAGAATGACAGTGCTTCGACACAGTTACAAGTAATGATCCAGATTTTTGCATACTCCTCCCATTCTATCTTATTTATGATGGATAAAGGCGCCGCGGCTGCCCCTTGAAGCGGCATGCGCATCGAAGCGGCTACAACGCCCGGCGGAAAGTGAGGTTGTAGCGAGCGGCCCCGGTCAATGGGTGCCTGCCGCCTTGTAGGGTGTCAACACCGTGGAAGGCCATGCGCGCCGGTCCGCCCCAGGCCACGACGTCGCCATGGACGAGACGCACGCGCCGGGTCCGGTCCGAGCGTGACAGGCCACCCCACAGAAAGGCAGCCGGCAGGCCCAGGGACACAGAGATGATCGGTGCGCCGAAATCCTGTTCATCCTTGTCCTGATGCAGCGACAGCCGCGCGCCCGGTGCATAGCGATTGATGAGGCAGGCATCAGGGATGAAGGCGGGGAACCCTGCCTTCTCGGCCGCTCGGGTGGCAAGTCCGGCGAAAACCGGTGGCATGGCGGGCCAAGGGCGGCGGCTCGCAGGATCGATGGCGTCGTAGCGGTAGCCGCGCCGGTCCGTGATCCAGCCGACCTCGCCGCAGTTGGTCATGGCCACCGACATGGCGAAGCCGCCCGGCGTGAGCATGCGGCGGAACGGCGAGGCACGGAGAACATCGGCCAGGGCAGCAAGGAGGGCACGGTCCGACGCCAGGGCGAACCCGCCCAGCAGAACGGCTCCCGGCCCAAGCGCCACGTCCCCGGCCGGCTCCTGGGCCGCACTCTCGAAAAGGTCCAGCGGCGAGGGATCAAGCGGCGTCATGGAAGATGATCCCCAGCGTATGACGGCGGCCGGCGCGGACCTTGCTCACGCCATGGCGCAGCACGACCCGGTAGTCGCCGCGGGCACCCCGGACCGGCCGGTTGTTCACGGCGAACAGCACGGCGTCGCCCTTGGCGAGCGGCACAACGGCGACGCGGGTCTGCATGCGCGGCCTCTGCTCGGTTAGCACGAACTCGCCGCCCTGGAAGTCCCGGTCCGGCTCGGAGAGGAGCGCTGCGGCCTGCAATGGGAAAACGTGCTCGCCATACAGGTCCTGGTGCAGGCAGTTGTAGTCGTCCGGCCCGTATTGCAGCAGCAGCGGCGTCGGCCGCGTTTGCCCGGCCTGGTGGCAGCGGTCGATAAAGGCGGCGTGGCCGGCGGGAAAACGGACATCGATCCCCATGCGCTCGTGCCAGCGGTTGGCGACCGGGGCAAGGTGCGGATAGAGCGCGGCCCGCAGGCCCTCCACCAAAAGCGGCAGCGGATAGGCGAAGTAGCGGTACTCGCCGCACCCGAAGCCGTGCCGCGCCATGACGACATGGCTGCGGAAGCCCTCGCCCCTGCCGTAAAGCCCGGCAACGGCGTCGCATTCCGCGCCGGCCAGCAGCTTGGGCAGGACCGCCCAGCCCTGCGCGTCGAGGCTGTGCAAGACGGCCGGCCAGTCGACCGCCTCTGTCCGGCTTGCCGGCGCCGAACCGGGCTTGGTGTCCATGGTTCTGTCCCCCGTTCTCTGAGCAGCGCTAAGCGGCCCTGCCCACCCGTTTCCACGCCAACCGCGGCAGCCGCCCATCCAAGAGCACCAGGCCCATGCCGATCAACGCCATCCCGCCGACCTGCCGCGGCAGCAAAGCCTCGTGCAGCACAAGGACGCCCAACAGGATGGCGCTGACCGGGATCAGGAACGTAACCAGCAACAGGTTGGTCGCCCCCGCCAC
>JAABUV010006436.1_pt1 | contig 12795 bp, 14 predicted proteins | sample 5559971 | NCBI WGS metagenome assembly JAABUV01 (sample SAMN10711881, study PRJNA513362) | rock metagenome | isolation source: Antarctica rocks | place: Antarctica: Victoria Land, Knobhead nord | collected 2015-12-19
TTGCTCTCCACCGTCCTCAAACGCTACTATTCTCATCGAATGACCTCCTGCGGCTCTGTTTTGTTCTCACACACAAAGCCTACCGCAGGGGGGTCATTCACCCGTTTGTACGAAATCTAGGTTGCTAGTCCCTTGATGGCCGGTTCTTTTAGCCACGGCTCAGGCGCCTTCCGGTAGATTTCCACCGCTTCGTCGTAGCGCTGGCGACTCCCCAGGCTCAGGGCCATGCGTAGACCGTCGCGCAGGTGGTCGGTGTAGGTCGTCAAATCCCCGCGCAAGCGCGCCGCATCGGCCTGGTAGAGCATTGTTTCGCTGCTGGACCGCCCATTGATGGATTGGATACCCGTACTGTGCGCCAGCGCGTTCCAGGCGCGCTGCGCATGGTCGCGCTGCGGGTACCGCTCGGCCAACTCAAGGTACATTTTCCCCTCCCACTGATAGAGCGTATTCAGGCCACACTCGGCGTAGATGTAGCTCGGATCGGCCTCGGGATAGGTCGGGAAGTGGTTCTGCGCCAGTGCCATATACTCCAGGGCCTTCGCTTCGTCGTGGCATTGCGCGCACGCCTCCGCCAACCCCATGAGAATGTCGCTCCTCAGGAGGGATTCCTCGCCGCCAAGCATCTGCAACGCCTCGCGGAAGGCGTGGATGGCCTGCTCGGGCCGGCGCGGGCGGACACTCGACGAGTAGGTGTAGCCCAGGTACATCAAGGCGGTGGCCGTCAATGTGCCGTCGTGGGAGAGGTAGCCACACCGGACAGCCTCCCGACAGTGCCTCTCTCGCTCGGCGCCCTTGCGCTGGTGCATGGTGACGATCGCCTGGAGGATGTTGCCCTGCACGGCCAGCGCCGCTGCTGCCTGCTGATGCAGCGAGGGCTGGCCAGCCAAGGCTGTCAGCGCCGGCATGTATTGGGGGAGGATCTGTGCGACGGCAACCAGATCATCGCTCTTCAGGAGGTGCCAACAGGCCGTCAGACTGGCCGCGCAGGGGGAGAGAAGGTCAAAAGAGTATGAACCCATTGTCTGTTCGGTCATCTGCCCAGGGAATTTTCGCGCGAGTAACGCCGTGGGGAGTGCAGCGAGCGTCGCCAATGCCTGCCGGCGAGAGAGTAGGTGCTCGTTCCGTCGCGGTTGCTGCTGTAGCATCTCATCGAGCATACAAATCTCCCCGTTGACCACAGACTGTATCTCATGCCAACGAGGTGCCTGCGCACTCCACGCCCCGATCATGTGCATGATGTGAGCGAGAATCATGCTGACCTTGATTGGAAAATCAGGCATGTCGTTCGTCTCTACTAGCAGCGTGAGCGTAGCCGGCGCAACATCCGTAATCTGCACCATGGCTCGGCTGCCGCTGTGCTGCGTGCTTTCAAATCCTAAGTCCCCGGCCGACAAGCCAAATGCGCTGCATATGAGATCGAGCGTTCCAGGCTGCGGATAGGTTTGGCTCGTCTCCAACCGCAAGTACGTTTTCCGATCAATGCCTATCTCCTCAGCAGCCCTCTGTTGCGACCAACGTTTTCGCCGCCGTGCCGCGCGTAACTGCTCGTTCGGTGCCAGCATCTCGCCCCCTCACCTGTTCAATCGTACCCTCTCTCACATGTCAGGGACGAGATCAAAGCCCCAGGCTAGAGATTTGGTACATCTTTGGTACACATATGGTACATTTTCGCGTTCTGGTACATCCATTAGCCGAGGTTTGGTACTGTCAGCAGGCACGTCGTCCACTATGGTAGAAGTGACAAGCAAAAGGACATCTTAGACGGAGGATAGTCACTATGCAACAGCCTGTGTTACGTCGCCTCCTACGTAGTAAACGACGCTGGGGCCGCGCCTGCGCGTGCTACGCGTGCGGTGCGCCAGTCTTCCCTCTCCCGCTGCGCGTGAACCCAGATGTCGACATCCTGCGCGCCTATGTGCAGGGCTTGACGGTGACAGACAGGCGCACGGGACAGCCGCGCTGCTACGCCATACTCTTCTGCGCCGCGCACGCCGATCCGGAGGACGTGCAGTACTACGCGCAATTCGAGCCCACCCCTGCCCACGATGCGGCCGCGCACGTCGCGCGCATCACGACCGCCGAAGCTGCCCGGCGTACATCTCAAGTATAAAACCCGCGTCCTATCATCGCGTAGCACTACGGCACGTTGCACAGACGCGTTGTAGTGCGCTATGATGCCTATCATGGAGAAGTTTGCGATGACCTAGCGCGTTCGTGCGAGACGCACGAAACCCACCGGGTTGCCCCGATGGGTTAAGGCTAACTATTAATATTGTCCGGTCCTGGTGTGACGGCCTTGGAACCAGTCACCAGTGCCGCTAAGACGGGTCCGAAAACTCGACGGAGCGCCAACTCCTACATGAGAATTCGGGGCTCACAGGGAGGCTGTACGCTTCCGAGGAGTATCTATGAGCAATCATACGGGAACGGTGACTGTTTGTCAAACGCAGTCTCATATCCCCAGGCTGGAAACTACACTTCCCTCTCTCGACAGCATCGACCGGCGGCTGGTGCAGCGCTACGGCGTGGCGCTGCTGACCGGCGGCTACACGGCGCTGCCGACGTACGCGTGGGTGTACTACGCACGGCTAGGCGTCAGCGAGGCCGAGATGGTGCTCATCGCGCAGCTCTGCACCTACTGGTGGAGCGCGCGTGACCCGTACCCCGGCGAGGCGGCGTTGGCCGCGCGCATGGGCAAGACGGTGCGCACGGTCCAGGGCTACCTGCGCTCCTTGGAGGGGAAGGGGTTACTGCACATACAGATTCAGCTATCCACTTCCGGCCAACAGCGCACCAACGCCTACGACCTGCGCCCCTTCTTCGCGGCCATCGAAGGGCTCGCCCGGCTCGACGGCCTGCTCTCCAACGACGACGCACCTCCCGCGACGACAGGGCCATATGACCAGAACAACACCAGTGTCCAGGACGCGGAACGGAAACCGCTATGTGCAGACGCGGAGAATGGTGGAACTGAATACAGGCCGACCTACAGCGCCAAGACGACCACCGGGGAGGGTGAAGGATCGCGCGTAGGGAGGGTGAAGAATCCTTCACCCCAAGTAAACCCAATCGAAATAGACACTTTCGATGACGATTCGATACCCCCTACCCCCGTTAACGCATCATCAAGACCAACGGTCGGCGATAATCCCACGGACCAAACGCTTGCCCAGGAGATCGCTGCCCTGAGTACCGAACTGGGCGACAATGCGCCCGCGTCCAGCGTGACCCGTGCCCGCAACCTGTGTCGTGACGCCGGCGTGTCACCCGCACGGTTCCTGCGGTTGCTCGACGAGGCGGCGGCCCGGACCCGCGACCGCCAGGCGAGCATCGTCAAGCGCCGGCGTCACGACACGAGTCCCAACGGCATGCCCTATCTCTTCGCGGTCCTCACTGACCTGCTGCACCCAGCCCCGGCACCACCACGGACGGCCACTGTTGGCGCGGATCGTTGCCACACCGAGCGGCCAGGTCCTCGACGACGTCGGCGCGACAGTGGCCGCGGCGAGCCCGCCAGGTCCTACGCCGCGTGGTCCGATAGCCCCGATCGCCGGCCGATTACCGAGGAGCATCCGGTGTGGCGCGCGGCCCTTGACGAGTTAGCTCAGGTCCTCACGCCCGAGAACTTCAATGCCTGGCTGGCCTCGACGCGCGCCCTGAGCCAGGAGGGGGAGGTGCTACGCGTGGCGGTCCCCACTGCCTTCAACAAGACGTGGTTGGAGCAGAAGCTCGCCCGCAAGGTGGCCGGCGCGTTGCACAAGATTGACTACGATGCCCTCGGCGCCGGACGCGTTGGGCGCATCGAATACGTCATTGACGTGGCCGCATGATCAGGCGCTCACCCATCTCCTCCGACGACGGGGGAGGACATCGCTATGCTCAAGGGGAGGCGCGTCTGACCTGGCCCACCTCGTATCCAGCGCCGCGCAGGTCACGGCCTATCTCCAGCGCCGCAGCGTCGCTGCGGCGCGCGATCACGACCAGCGCTATCCCTCACCTGGTGTCCGGTCCTGTGCGGAGGCGGGACACTCGTGCGCGCTTGAGGCGGCACGGGCAACGTGGAGCGGACGCGGCGCGACCAGTACCTGGATCACGCCGCCGCCTATGCCACGGCTACCGCGTCGTCGGGTGGCCGTCATGGCGTGGGAGGGGACGCGGCAAAGCGTGCCGATCCCTGTTCTATGGCGGCGTTGCATTGTACACTAGTTCTGAGTAGCACCTATTCGTGTGCGGATAGGGGGAGCGTCCGCGTCCCCTCCCGTTGACCGACAGCCTCCGCTTGGATGTATATGGCCCACCATGTGTTCCCGCCTCCGGACGCGGCCTCGGACGTGTTCCACAACGACGACGCCTCGTCCGGCGACGCCGGGCTTGTCGCGCGCGCGCAGCGCGGTGACGGTGACGCCTTCGCGACCCTGTTCGACCGGCATGCGCCACGCGTCTACGCGCTGGCGCACCGTATTCTTGGCCGCGACAGCGAGGCGGAGGACGTCACGCAGGATGCCTTTCTCCACGCGCTCAACGCACTGCCCACGCTACGGCGCGGCGACGCGTTCAGGCCCTGGGTCATGCGGATCGCGACGAACCTGGCCTGGACCACGCTGCGCCAGCGCCAGCGCCTCCCACAGGCCGAGCTGACCGACGCCGTCGTCGCGACGCATCCCGACACGGGGCGCTGGGGCTCACCGGAAGCGATGGGACTCGCGGCCGAAGACCAGCGCGCGGTGCGCCTCACGCTAGATCGCCTCGCGCCGACCCATCGCGCCGCCCTGGCTATGCGCGAGATCGGGGGCTTGAGCTACGCCGATATCGCCGCGTCGTTGGGGACGACGACCAGCAGCGTCGAGGTGCTGCTGTTCCGGGCGCGGGCGCGCTTCCGCGACGAATACCGCAAGGTCGCGTTGGGCGCGGGTGCTCCGTCCGTTGGAGTCGCGACCGCGCTGCGTTGTGGTCAAACATCTCGTGTCCTGGCCGTCCTGGCCGATCACGAGGGGAGCGACGAGGAGCGTCGTCGCGCCGCAGCGCATGCACGGCAGTGCGCGCGCTGCGCGGCGCGACTACAGGGGCGCACGGACAGCCGCACCCTGCTCCTGGCGCTGCCGTTGACGGTCCCGGCCACGCTCAAGAGCGCGGTGCTCTCCAGGGCCGCCCCGCTCCTCGTCGCCCATGCCGCGACGGCCAGCGCGGCGGGTGGCGCGCTCACCGCCGGGGGTGGTGTGTCCGCCGGGGGGGCGGGGGCGGGTGTTGTCATTGCGAACGGCGCTGCGGGGGGAGCCGGGGGGACGCTTGCAGGCGCCTCGACGTCCTTTGTGTCACTCGTGGGCGCGGGGGGGCTGGCGGCCAAGATCGCCGCTCTCGCCCTCATGGTCGCCAGCGTCGCGGCCGTGGTCGTGGTCACGCACGCGCCGGCGCGGCCAACACCACGCTCCTCCGCACACGCGCGACGCGTCACGACGGCCGCGACGCCGGGTAGCGGCGCGATCACGGGGCCGTCAGGTCGCTCATCACCCGTCGTCCAGGCGGTCCGTCCTCCCGTCGCGGCGACGGCGGTATCGTCCACTGCGGCGCGATCCCCCGCCGCGTTACACCGGTCCCCCGCGACGCCTGTCACAGGACATGCCATCGCGCGGGGCACCGTGGGTGCGCGTGGCCCGGGCGCCGTCAGGACAGCCGGTGCGCTGAGGGGAACTCCGCCGCCTATGTCTGCTTTTGGCGCCCGATCCGGCGCGACAGGACGCGCGACGGCAGCGGCACACAACGCCCGCGCGTCCGCCACCATGACCTCAAACGGTGGCGCCGCTGGGACGATCACACCCGCCACGCGTCTCGCCGGTGGACCGACTGCCACGGTGGTGACCTCTCGCAGGTCCGGCACCCGAATCACGCCTGCTCTCGCCACATCTGGGGCGAGGGGGAGCGGCGGCGTGGCTGGTGACGCGGCGGGGACGGCGACAGCCGCAGCGCCTCTCGCCCCACCGGCCAGACGCACGCCGGCCGCGTCCACGGTCGCCGCTACGCCTGTGCGGGCCGGTTCCCCGCTGACCACAACGCCTGTACCGGCCGCGCGACCCGCTGTCTCGTCTTCCGCGACGCCCACCGCGCAGTCAACCGGACAGGGGACCACGCGCCGGGACGCGACGCTCACGCCGCGCCCGGCCAAACCAGCGATAACTCGCGCGCACAATGGCCGTCCAGCGCGGGCGGGCTCCCGTTCCGTCACCGCTGTCCCCACCACGTCGCGCCACGCCGGCCGGTACACGAACGGTGTGGCCGTCCGGTCACCCGCGCCGGGCCGTCGTTCGCCGCGCGCGCGCCCGCCGCGCGCGGCGACGCGGGCCGTCCGTCCGCCGCCTGTGACGACGCGTGTCGCGACGCCTTCCACCGGTCACGGCGCGGCCGTGGTCGCGACCCTGACGGCGTTACCGGGGAGCGCGGCGACCACGATCGCCCCCACGGTGGCGTCCGCTCCGACCGTCGTCGCGACCCTTATCCCTCTCCCTGTGTTGCCCACGATCACCACCGTGGCGCCGCGCGTTACCCCTGGTGTCCCCCCCGCTGTGCGCGCGACGATCACCGTGCTGCCACGACCGACACGACCCGGTGTGCCAACCGTTCCGCCACTACCGACCCTCACGCCCGTCATGCCACCACTACCGACCCTCACGCCCGTCATGCCACCACTACCGACCCTCACGCCCGTCATGCCACCACTACCGACCCTCACGCCCGTCATGCCACCACTGCCGACGGTCCCGGTGGTCACGCCGCCTACACCCGCGCCCACCGTGCCGGCAGCGTTGCCCAGCAGTAGTCCCACCCTGGCTCCGACGATCGCTGTCCCCACCCTGGCTCCGACGATCGCTGTCCCCACCCTGGCTCCGACGATCGCTGTCCCCACCCTGGCTCCGACGATCGCTGTCCCCACCCTGACGCCGACGATCGCTGTCCCCACCCTGGCTCCGACGATCGCTGTCCCCACCCTGACGCCGACGATCGCTGTCCCCACCCTGACGCCGACGATCGCTGTCCCCACCACGGCGACAGCCACCCTGGGGTTACTACCACGTGCTGTGCCCGCCGTGCCTGTCCCGCCCGATGGCTCCAATGCGCCGCCGATGGTTCCTGTGGTGGGAATTAGTACTTTACCTGTCACCACGGCGACTCCGATTACCACCGCGACGGCACCAGCGACAGCGACAGCGAGCGCTACAGGGTCGTTCACTCTGTTGCCTGCCCTATTGATCGGTCACGATATCGGTACTGTCGGCATGGCTGGCAGGACCCTGGATGTCGCGGGTCTGCACACCATCGCGCGCGGGTTGGGGCGGAGATATAGGGGGTACGCCAGGATTCAGGTAAGAACTGGCCTAGTCTAGTCGTCCCGGCCCATCCAGCCCATTGCGCTAGCCATGTACACGGGTGTATGCTGCCTGACAGAAGGTAGACGCAAGACTCACAGCCCAGGCACACGTCGCACCTTAACGCCGCCGCTGGTTACAGCCCGAACCAGCGGCTTTCTCTTATCTACACAGCGCTGGTGTGATTATCTACACAGCGCTGGTGTGATCCGGCACCGTGGTCAGTACGCACCTGAGCGGGATACCTGGGTGCCTCTCCCCTATGAGGCCCGGTGTTACGGACGCTACCACCAGCCGCAATCTGTGATTGGTAAAGTGCCGCTTAACGCTCTGGAACTGGCATTCGACCGTGTTTCATGCCGTCACAAGCGGTCAACAGCGTACGGAAGCCGTGATTGCGGCAAAGGACGTGCTTCCCCCCTCTTTCTCGGCACTTGCTACTACGTCTGTGCAACCACTGAACCTACTCTATTGCGAAAGATCTCTGCCACATTGCGGCTGGTGGTAGCGTCCGTAACACCGGGCTCGTTAGGAGCTTTTCACCTTTTCGGGGCGTTGGGCAAAAATAGCCGGATAGGTGAAGCCCCTGAGCGGCGGTCCTGCCGTCTGCCACGAGGCGTGGGGAGAAGGTCCAGACCCTGCTCAGGCCACACGGCGTCTGTGCGGATCTCGCAAAGCCGCGTGGGCAGGGGGTAATCCATATCCTTCACAGTGCTGGTCCATGGCGGTTAGCGTCGGTGCGGCCTGTTCCACACCGGTCAGCGCCAAAATTCGTGCCAATCCGCTGTGATCCGTGCGGTGTGCCGACCACAGTAACGTGCCACACGAACGGCACGGGACGCCCTTGGCGCTGAGCATCGGGGTCAGGTCCCACAGCGGCGCATGGCGGTCACGGAGGCAGCGCCCACAATAGTCCCCGTGCCCGCGCCAGGTATAGGCGTGGTTATCGGTGAGGGGTGTCATCTCGTGCATCGTAGTCCTCTCTCTCTTCTCTCTAGCGTTCCCCGTGCGTATCACTTTGGCATCTAAGTGGCTCGACGGTGTAAGTCCGTACTTTTGACAGGAGCCGATGCGCTTGGGGTAGCACCCCATTAAACCGTGGTCATGCGGCGGCCTCCGCAGGAGGGACCTGGGCGGGTGCGCGCCGCGCCCTCGCCGGCCCGACATCGTCTGTCTGATGTGGCGCGGGCGCGGCCTCCACCGAGAGGACGCGGTAGCGCAACAGGTCCTCCAGGGTCCAGACATGGTCGGTCAGACCGGCGGCCATGGCCGGGGTGCGCTCCTGCCACTTGCGTCGCCCACAGGCACGGAGGCGCAGGCTCGTGTGGGGCCAGCAAAAGTTGTAGGCCGTGCCGACGAGCCACATCCCGCTGCTCAACAGCGCGCCACCGTGGGCCAGGCGGCGGCCGCGCCGGGTCAGGGGTGCCAATGCGGCGCGGACGGTCGCGTTGAGCCGCTCGATGTAGGAGGTATTGATCTGCGTCCCGCCCCGCGTGGCCGTGATAGCGTCCGCGACCGCCTCTGCTGTGCCAAAGACCACCCGTCGCGTGACGTCCACCAGTCGCCGTCCCTGGTGGCTCTTGACCACGTGGGCCAGCAACACGGTCTCCGGCAGCACCAGGCGTGGGCGGCCGGGCCGTCCCGTGCGCAGCGCCACCCGGAACACCGTGCGCACGGCTCCGACGTAGGCGGCAAACCCATCGACACAGGGCAGCAGGGCTGCGTTGGCGGCGCACGCGGCCACCCGCCGCAGCGTCGCCGTGACCAAAGCCCCGTCGCGCGCCGCGCTGAGGTCCCCGCCCAGCCACAACCGTGAGGGGACGGCCAGCGCCATGGCTTGCCAGATCCGCCCCCTGCACACCGTGACGCAGATCTCGTCGACCTGCACCTGGCCCAGGTCGACCTGCCCCGTCTCCACCACCGCCGTATGCACCCGCGCCGCGTGGCCGCCAGCCCGGTGCAGCCACGCCGCCACCGTGCGCTCATCCAGCCCGAACGCGGCGACGATCGCCTGTGTCGGGCAGCCGTGACACAACAATGTCACCACCAGCACCATCACCTCCACCGGGTGATGCACCCGGTAGAGCGCTGTCCCTCGCGTCGCCGCGAAGGTATCCCGGCAGGTCGTGCAGCGGTAGCGCTGCTCCTTCTGGCTGTGGATGCCACTGTGCCCGCGTCCCTGCTGCCCCTTGTCAGGGCAGGCCGGGTTGGGGCAGAATACGGTGGACGGGTCCATGAGGTAGGCGCTCCTGGTCGTGTGAGCGAGACACGACTAGCTTCAGCATGCCGCATGTGGCCCGTTCGTGCCAACGGGCATCCGCTTCCACGGTTTAGTGGGGTGGTACCGCGCTTGGTGCTCCAGCACTATATCGGTAGCGCATGCGGCCACCAAATCTACGAACTTTGGCCGGCTACCCGCTTAGGGCTACAGGAGCATCGTAGACGAAAAGACGACCGGAGGCAGTACCCATGTGGGCCAGTCCATGGGGAGTAGTCATTTCCCACGAGGACAATACTGATGACAAACGAGATAATGGCGGTGACCATAGAGTACGAGGTGTCGGTGATGACGGATGCGATGATGGAACACCGGCTCCTGTATTCCCCACAATCCATGTCGGTTGAGGAATGGGCTGGTCAGTCAACAGCCATCGCAGTGCTCTTTTTCCTGGTGGGCCTCCTCATTGTGCTGGGGATGGTGCACACGCTATGACCGCTAGCGATAAGTGCAGGTAGTGTGGAGCCTGAGTAGAGGTGTCGCTGGCCATGATAACATGGCCAATGACAAGAGGCGCTGATATGGCCCCTGACGCGTGGAGAGGGCGCAGGACACGCGACACGAACACGGTAGCTATTTGGGGGCTCTAGCGCGTAGATAGTCCTCCTCCGTGCGCTTCGTGGGCGACGGTGCTTGTAGTAGTGCCGCCCTTCGACCGCTCCCGACTGCTTCGCACGACCGTGTATGCTGCTAGTACCGCAAGACGGAAGTTTCTCCGCACGTTCGGCATGGTGTTGCATGTGCCAGGGGCCTGCGTCACGCCTACGCTTTCTGCGGAATGTTTTCCGGCGAATGGTACTAGTGGGGGGAGCGTGCAGGACGTGATGCCAGACGATGACTACCTGACTCTGACGGAGGCCAGCAAACTGGCTGGCCTGAAGAACTCCAGATCTTTGTATTGGGCGGTGCAAACCGGCCGCCTCAAGACGGTGACGACAGCAGCGGGAGCACATGCAGTGCGCCTGACGACGCGGGCGTGGCTACGTGAGTATCTAGACAGCCAGCGCCGCGAGACGTAGGTGGCGTAGACATGGGAGGGGAGAGCGCAATGGCACGACCGGATCACGGCGCGGCGTCGGCGCGGCCAGCGCGGGACCGCCGGCACTTCCCTATGCTCCCCGTCACCGTTGTTGTGCTCGGGATCGCCGTCGTCGCGATGGTGGTGGGCACTCTACTATCCAACGTGTGGCTACTCATCACGGCCTCCATCGTGCTGATGTGCGTGGGCATCGGCGCGGTCGTACTCTACATGAACGAACCCTAACACGAACACTCCCGTGTATGGTCAGGCCATCGGGTTGAGGGTGTAGACAGCCTTGTGGCCGATCCCAAACTGGTTGAGGAGACCACGATCAACCAACTCCTCCAGCGCGTCCCGCATTAACGTCTCATCGAAGCCGAGCCCGATGGCGCGGGCGACCTGATCGGCGGTCGCGCCGCGCGGTTCCTCTGCTGCGATGATGGCGAGGATCTCCTCCGTCGTCGTCTGGTTCACACTCGATCCGCCAATGGTGCGCGTGGGGTCGGAATGGTCTGTCATGGGACGGCCTGCCTTTCGCCCAATGGTGCGCATGGGGTCGGAATGGTCTGTCATGGGACGGCCTGCCTTTCGCCGACGTGAAGCATTTCTGCTATAATGCAGCCCGTAGCGTTGCTTTAACGTGACGCCGTACCACCAAATGACGTGCTACGCGACCAGGTGTTTTTCGATCAAGGCAATCAGTGTGGCCTCCTCGGCATCGCGGTAGACGTGCGTGTGGGGGTCATGTGCGATGTCCTCCTCTTCGTCCGGCAGAGGAACGCCAAGGAGGATCACCGGAACGTGGCGCAAGGCCTCCCGTGCGCGGAACACGCGCACGAGGGACAAGGCGCGTCCGTCGTCGAGGGTGATGTCCGCGAGCACCACGGAGGGGCGCGCCTTGTGCGCCAAGATCACGGCATGGCCCACGCTACAAGTAGGCAATGCGTGATAGCCCGCTTGTCGGATGGTGCTGTGGCGCGCGGTGAGACGGCCTGGATGTGAACTTACGATGAGGATGAGATGAAACCTGCGCGTGGCCATCAGCCGCTCTCCCTCCACGCTAGGACGCGTCATCACGAGTCACTGCGACCGCAGGGCGCATCAGCTCGTAACGGAGAGGACGTGCAGGAAGCATACCAGCGGCGTGTGCTGGTCCGCCTAGACGTGTTATAGTCGTGGCGTCACGACCGCGCCACACACCCCTGGACGCTGACGGAGAGGAGATACCATGTCCCGACGTATCGCGGTGATCGACGATGAAGTAATCTTCCTCGACATGATGCACGAACTGTTACGCGAGGAGGGCTACGAGCCCCATGCCTTCCCCGACGGGCTGGCTGCCTACGCGCAGGTCCGTGCCTGCACGCCCCACGCCATCGTGCTGGACATCCATAGGGAGCGCCCTGACATGGGGTGGGAGATGCTGAGTCGCTTCCGGCGCGACCCCGTGCTATGTGCGACTCCGGTCATCGTGTGCCCCGCCGATGTCGAGGCGCTGGAGGAGCACGCCGCCGCTCTCCAGGGGGAGGGCTATGCCGTCTTGCCGAAGCCGTTTGACCTGGACGATCTCCTCGCGCTGCTCAATCAGGTGACGAGCCAGGCCAGGGCATTGAGCGTGTAGACAGTGTCGCAGCGCATCTCCTCACGCAGTGGTCATGGTCACGTGGGGCGCTCTCTGGCCGACCTGGATGCGTGTCGTCGCTACGTCCCGCTTGTGGGTCACGCTGTGCCTCATCGACGCGGCCCTCGGCCGGGTGCTCCTCGTTGCCGATGTGCCGACCCAGCACGTCATCGACCGCGCTCAATCCGTCGGTTGCCTGTGTAGGGTCGGGTTGCTCTACCATGGGGTGCCTGCCTTTCATTTGGTCTAGCAGTCTGTCGGAGAGAAGCTTGCCGACCTCATTTATCGTGCTGTGGGAGGGCAAAATCGCGTCTGTAGCCCGTATCTTGACCTCAAAATGGCCTCCAAGCGCACCTTCCTCCGAAAAAACACGTTCTCTCCGACAAACTGCTAGGGGGGCATCTGTGCCATCACGCGCCCCGTGGTGGTGCCTGTACGCTACACCCAACGACCCATCGCTGTCTACCAACGCGCGTTGGTCCGCGTCGTCGCATGATGCTATAGCATCTGAAGCGAA
>JAABUV010006437.1_pt1 | contig 12794 bp, 20 predicted proteins | sample 5559971 | NCBI WGS metagenome assembly JAABUV01 (sample SAMN10711881, study PRJNA513362) | rock metagenome | isolation source: Antarctica rocks | place: Antarctica: Victoria Land, Knobhead nord | collected 2015-12-19
CGCGTCGAAGGCTTGGGAGATGATGAGGCCCCAATCGACGCAGATCCCGTTACCCAGGGGGAAGGGAATATGCAGGACACCAGGCGGACAATCGCTCGATGCTCCCCCGGAGTCTCCGTTTGAACCCACCCCGCCAATCACGGTCGCCGGCGTCGGGCTGGGGCTTGGCGTCAAGCGCGGGCTGGGCTGGGCCGTGGCGATCACGATCTGGACGCGCGCCGTTTGCGTGGGCGCCGGTGTCTCTGTCGGCGTCGCGGTCGGTTTTGGGGCCGCGCTCCCCAGCGTCGGGCTGGCCATGGCCAGCCCGACGCTGAGCCCCAGCCCGAGCGCCAGCACCGCCGCGGGGAGTCGTTGTCTGAGGGTCGTCATGCGGTTGCCTCCCAGGGGTTGCCATCGAGACTCAATTTGATGCCTTCCCACACGTCGCCGCCCGCCCGCTCAGTCCACCAGGACCGCGCGGCCACGTCGTCTACATCACTCGCAAAGAGGGCGGCTTCATCGGTAGTCAGCTCCACGCGCACGACGCCATGCAGATCGCGGGCGTGGCGCCGGTCGCGTCGTGTGATGAAGCAGGGCATATAGATGCCCTTCGTGCCGCTCATGCGCTGCGCGGCCTCTACCTCCTGCTCGGTCAGGCTCAACATGCGCTGGAGCCACAGCTTCGGGTTGCCAGCGGTTTGGCTACCGGTGTCCTCTATCGAGTAGAGGGCCTTAAAGCTGGCCTGCGTGAAGAACGTTTCCGCGTCGGAGTTGCCGACGAGATCCTTGACCTGCTGGCTGGCGAACAGGACACAGTTACCGCCGTGGCGGGCCTTGCGCGCATCGCGGTTGATGTACTCGCGGGCCTGCTCCGAGGTCAACAGGCCCCATGCCTCATCTAAGCCGAGGAGGAAATCAGCGGAGGACGCGTCGCGTCCGCGGCTCAGGCGACGGGCCAGCGTTCGCCGTCGGTCCACCACGGCGAAGACGGCAAAGTAACTGTAGTTCCGCAGGGTGGCGTTGCCTTCCAGCGGCTCGGTGTTGAAGGCCAGCAGGGGCGCGTCGAGGCGCACGTTCGTCTGTCCGTCCACCAGGCGGGCGTGCTGGCCGTCGCCGACGTACGGCGAGAGCCGCCAGGCCAGGCCCCGGTACACCTTGCGGTCCTCGTTATCGGTCGTCGCCTTGCCCTTCTCCTGGAGCGTGGCGTGCAGGTCCGACATGACCGGCGTGGCGTCGGGATGCGCGGCATAGACCGCGCGTACCGCCTCGTCGAGGAAAGCGGGCTCCAGCCTGGTCAGGCCACCAAGGAGCAAGTCTATCGCGGCGGTCACGAAGCGCACGCGCTCGCGGCGGTCGTCCTCGTCCGCGCGGGGGCCGTCCCATACATTGATACACGCGGACCGTGCGCCGCCGAGCGTGGCGCGCGCCTCCCGCCAATGCGGCCCGCCCGAGATCTCGCACAGCGCGGCGAAAGAATCGACCGAGCTGACGACGGTGGCGTAGTTGCCGGTCAGCAGGAACCACAGCGCGATCTTCTGCAGGAGGCTCGTCTTGCCGGTCCCCACACGGCCCAGGATGACGCCGATGCGGTTGTATAGGTCGGGATCGCCCAGGGCGAGCGTCACGAGGTCGCCGGCAGCGTCGGTCGTGCCGAGCGGCACGCCCAGCGTGCGCGTGCCCGGATTGAAGGCCAGGAAAGGCCAGGCGTTGCCCCAAGTCGGTGTGGACCAACGATAGGTGCTGCGCGCCACGTCGCCGTAGCCAGGCAGCGTGGAGCGGTAGAGCGGACGCTGATGGGCATGACCGTAGCCGGCGCCGGCGACCATCGTATCGCTCATGGCCTGTAAGGCGTGGCTCACGCGTCCGTCGAGCTGCGCGCGGGTGTCGCCCTCTAACCGGAGGTAGCAGCCCACGCGCACGACGCTATAGCCCGCGCCGTGCAAGGCCGTGGCCTGGTCCTCCGCGTCCCGCGCCGCCAGCGTGGTGCTGATGTCCTTGCCGCGCCCGGCCGTCCCCTCCATCAGCTTCAGGCGCCACTCCTGCCGCCGTCGCTCCCACGAGCGGCGCAGGCCGCGCAGGTGGAACACGAGGGTCGCGGGGCAGTCGGGAGCGACGAGCGGGCGCGTCCAGGCGGGCCGGGTCGTATCGGGCGGCTGCACGACAAACAGCGTGCGCGTCCACCGCACACGGCCGGTCGCCGGGTCCGTGACCTTGTACGTGTGGAAACCCTCCTCGGCCTCGTCGCTGGTCGGGGCGCTATACCCGTCGGGACGTGAGATGAGGTGGCGGGCCACGAAGGCGCGCGCCGTATCCGCGTCGGCCGGGATCGGAGGCGTGCCCATGGCGACGAGTTGGCGCGTGAGCGCGGCCGTGGCCTGCGCCAGGCGCGCGGGCTCGGACTGGTCGGGGTGACCGTCGCGCGGGGGGTAGGCGCTCACCAACAGCCAGTAGTCGAGGCGCGCGACGTGCCGCTCACCACCATCGGTCAAGCGGCGCTGCCAGTGGGCCAGCAGGCGTTCGCCAACCTCCCCGAGTTGAGGCGTGTGCGGCGTCGGGGCGAGTTGCGCGCGCAGCCCGTCCACGAGCGCGGCCGCGTCGGCGGGTCGGTTCTCCACGTAGATGGAGAGCCGCGCCTTATGGGGCAGCGAGGCCGCGAGTTGGCCGAACAGCGCGGCGTGCCGCTCCTGGTCGGGCACGGTATCGGCGTCGAGCATGTAGCCGGGGATAGACAAAAGCCGGTGGCGTGTGCCACCGGCCCCGATGAGCGCGCCGTCGGCGTCGTCAACCCTGACGACGCCGGGCCGCTTGTAGGCGAGCGTGGGCATGACTTCCTCCCTTATGGGCGTAGACGAGAGCGCGGCGCGTGGCCCTGGTCGCGTAGACCACAGACTGGCGCGCGGCGTAGCGGGTGAGCTGCGCGGCGTAGCGTTCGACACCGCCGCGCCACAAGACGAGGATCGGCGTCACGACGAGCATGGTGGGTAGCGCCACGGCGAGGATATGGGCGTTGGGGTCCGCGATGTGCGCCGCGAACCCCGCGCAGACCCACAGCGACACGATGCCCACGACCACGGCGACCCACTGCGGGGCCGTCAGGCGGCCAAGCCGTAACGAGTGGTTGAGGCTGCGGGGCGTCTGGTGCGCCATGTTAGAACGACGCCCCGATGGTCGTGAAGCCCATCAACAGGACGATCGCTAGGACGGCCGACCCCAGGATCGCGCCCTTGTGTCCCCGGTCAAACACGACGCCGAGCGCGGCGCCAAAAACAATCACGGCGATGAGCGCCGGGCGCACGTCGGTCAGGAAGCCGATAACCTTCGCCGCCGCATCCCCGAAGGCGCTGGCGATGATGATGGCCGATGCGATGTCTAGGTGTCCCATGGTCGTTCCCTCTCCTGTCGTGCCCCTTTAGTGGCGACGACTGATAATAAATAGTTGTCCCCACGCCACACCGCATCACTTTGGTAAAGTTGAGAATGAAGCATGTGCAAGGACTCGATATCCTGTTGTGTCGAACGTGCCGCTTCCACCGGGCCGGGGCGTGATGGTGACACGCCCGCGGCCCTTTGTCGTGCTCTTTCCTCCGCTCTAATCGCGTCCCTCCTCTTATCGCACCCGTAGCCTTTCCCCGACGCCTCTGTTGCGGCGGCGCGGTGGATACTCTTTATGCTAACATAAAAACACATATATACGCATAGCGCAGGAGGAATGTGGCACAATGCCGGTAAAGAACTCAACGGGGGGATCTGGAACACTGGCACGCCCAAAGCTCGCCGATTACGCTTGGCTCTCGGTGCACATGCCGAAGGCTCTCCTTGCGCTGGTGCGCGAGGTCGCCGACACGGAAGACCGGGCCGTGAGCAGCATGGCGCGACGGCTCATGGAGGAGGCGCTCATCGCGCGCGGGTACACTATCCCGAAGCGCGGGGGTGGCGAGCAAGACTCATGAGTGAATACCAAGACCAAGGAGAGAAGTATGCGCCTTCTTGTTAGCGAAAACGGTGGTGGGACCCAACTCAACGCTCTCATAGCCGACACAGGCGTGATAGATATCACCGTGATCAATGATAATGATGCAGTCATTGGTCAAGTCACTATTCACATCGATTCCCAAAATGAAATCACGGTTGAGCCCACTATAACCCCTGAGCAGGTCGGCGCGCAGATAGGCAAGCTTTTGAGGAAACTCGACACACTGCCATGAAGAGCGCGTCACGATAATGAACGAAGAAGCCGCGATCCCACCGAGCATCGAGCCGCACGAGGGATAGTGCCCCACTACCTGAAAAGGATAGATATGCTATATATGCGATGCCGCGCGTCCCATGCGGTAGGCTGATGATGCGGGCGGTCTACGGTGTGTTTGCTGCTACTGTGGGCCGGTCGCCTGTCCTGTGTACCCCTGGCGCTTACGGCGTGCGGTCCTGATGCTCGGCCTCGACCCATCGCTGACACCGCTCGCGCCAGGTCGCCTCGTGGCTGCGCGCAATGAACGTGGCTACTGAGGAGGTATTGCCCGCGCTGACGGTGTGTCCGCGCAGGTCATCGAACACGACCCATACTTTCGAGAAGCGACGGGGACGGGCGACGAAACGAGGGCGTGGTGTCATGGGCCGGCCTCGTTGCCGGCACCGATGGCCGAACTACAGCGTGTCGTCGGTGCGTACCGCCTCAATAGCCCCATCCCGCTCGTTAAAGGTCATCTCGGTGACGATCGCTATAATTTTCTGCATGTCACCACGTATGAGTCCCACGAGTCGTTGGAGATCATGAGGCGCGAGTTGGGACGTCTGGGCCTCCCAGCCCTTGAAGGCCTTATATAGGCTCTGCACGGGGTCAGGAACATACGGCGTATGTTCCTGTGCAGGCGTTCCAGCATCCTTAGGAGGGTGCGCACGTACCGAGCGGCCACCGCCCTTAGATCGCGGGTTTACGACACCAGACGCCGCGGCCCTCGCACGCGCTGTCTGTATGGCGGCTCCGTCAATGCGGTCGCCCTCGGCGATACTCGCACGTAGGGGGACTTGCGTCTCGTCGGCCATGCGCAGCACGTCGCGCGCCGTCGTCGGCGTGATCTGGCCACGCTGTACCGCGTCAGCCATGACCTGATCCGATAACAGCAACAAGCGATCACGCACCTTTTGTGGTGAGATGTGCAAGCGTGTGGCCAGCGCGGCCGCCGTCAAACCGTCGGTGTCCATCAACTCTTGGAAAGCGCGCGCCTCTTCCAATGGCGCCAGGTCCTGACGCTGGATGTTCTCGACAAGCTGCGTGATCCGCAGCGTCGCGCCCTCACTCTCTCGCACCAAAAGCGGCAAGCGTGCAAGGCCAGCCAGGAGCGCCGCGGCGTAGCGCCGACCACCGGCGATGATTATGTAGCGCGTGCGGCCGTCGTCAAGCAGGCCGGCCTCGCGGACCAGGAGCGGCTGCAACACGCCGTATTCCGTGAGAGAGGCGGCGAGTTCGGCCATGCGTTCGTCGCCCATGTCACGGCGCGGCTGGTTGGGATCGGGGACGACCTGTTCGATGGGGACCGACATAGCGCCTGGGAGGACACGCTCGCCCTCGCGTGTGACGGGCGATCCCGCGGGATGCGCGGCCTGACCACGCCCCAGAGATGGTATAGCCAAGGGCGCTTTACGATTAGGCATAGGCGGGAGCCTCCGTAACGACCCGAGCGGCGAGCGCCCGATAAGCGCGGGCGGCCGCCCCCTGCGGGTCTTGCGCGACAACAGGCAGGGCTTGGTTGAGCGCGACCTTGACGGATTCGGATAACGGGACAGGCTCGGCGACGAGATCGCCCCAGCCCTCACGGAGGGCCGCGATGACGGCCGTGTCATGACGATAGGGGCGCACGGCGTTCGGCACGATCGCCACGATCCGCGCGGCGCCAAGTTCGTCTAACTCGGTGCGCACGTCGAAGGTGTCCTGCAAGGCGTCGAGATCCTGCTGCACCAGCGCCGTGGGCACGATGGCGATGGCAGCCGCCAAGAGTGCACTGTTGATCGCAAAGCCCAGCGAGGGCGGCGTGTCGATCAGGATGATGTCGTAGCCGACGATGGGTCGCAGGAGCTTGCGAAGGCGGAGGGCACCCGTGGGATTATCGGCCAGGGCGAGCGCCGCCGACTCAATTGAGCGGTCGCCGGGATACAGATCTACCCCTGTGATCGCCGTTGGGCGCACCAGGGCGTCAAGCGACCGCTGCTCAAGGATAGACCCGCCAACCCCCTGGGTCGGCAGCGCGCCACCCAGGATAAGCCGCGTTAGGCTGGCTTGTGGGTCGAGATCCATCAGTGCCACGCGCAAGCCACGCTCCGCCAACGCACCACCCAGGTTAATCGTGGTCGTCGTCTTACCGCTGCCGCCCTTGCGGCCCACGACGGCGATAGTAAGCGGTGTTGACATCAGTCCTCAGTCCTCCCTCGCGTCGGTGGCGGCGGTCTCTGTCTCACCGGTATCCTCCAGGCGCAGCGGTCGGCAGGTAACGCAGACGGGATCGGTCGCCGGCATACCCACCCCACGCGATGGGGTATGTCGGGTCTGGCGCGAGAAGAGCGCCCCCGACGGGATCGCCCCGGCGCACTGGACACAGGTGAACGCGACGACCGCGCGATAGGCAATCGTGACCCCGCCGGTAGCCAGCGTCGCGCGCCCAACCCGGTGACTCCTCACGTCCCTGCGCCCCTCGTTCTTCATCAACTCTCCTACAGCGATTCTAGCACGCCCCACACGCCGAAGGGGCCAAGGGGACGGTTGGTGTCCCCTGGCCCCACCAGTTCTCACCGGATCGCCTGTGGCCTTTAGGCGGCCGTCTTGGGCTCGTCCTTCTCGCTCTTCCCTGCCTGCTTTTTCGCCGCCAGGGCCGCCCGGCGCTCTTGTTGAAACGCTTTCTCACGCTCCATGTGTTCTAAATACGCGCGGCATTGCGCGCCATCGTCGTCGTCGAGGTGGTCGGCGGCATCGGTTGCTAACCGTGCAGCGATGCGCATCGTCGCGGACATCAGGCGGTATTTCGGGGTCGGATGGTCGTCCGAGTCGCCGCCGTGGGGCTCGATGGTGTGCAGATAGTAGCGCAGGAGGTTGATCGTATCCCAAAGATCCTCCGCATCGACATGGGCGTAGCCCCACTCACCCGCATGGGAGAGCTTGTCGCCGTGAGGGATCTCAATTGTGTCTGTATCGGTCATGGTCGTCTGCATCCTTATCATGGTCGTTTCTCGGTAGGTGTACAGGCCGAATTAACGGAGGGCGTCGCGCGCTCGGCGTATCCGCCCGCCTCATAGAACATCTTGAGGAGACGCCCGCCGTATGTGTCCTGCATCCCCGCAATGATCTTCGCGATGCCCGGCTTGGACAGGGTGGCGGTGAGGGCGCGCGACTCCGCGATGAATTCTGCCAGCTCCGACGCGGAGCATCGGGAGCAAAGATCGGCTATCATCTCCTCTTTGGTCCACACCATCGGTGTCCCGTCACGCGACCAGATCAGCACGCCAAGCGCGTCGTGGTCTGGTTGATGTGTCGGTTGATCGTCGTCGTGTAGTGTCATAGGTACCCCTGTATCCTTCCTCGTATTCGTTTCGCCGCGTTGTCCATCTGATAGATAGCGCGCGCCTTTTCGCCTCCTTGTTCCCTGGGCGGCCCACGCGCCCACGCACTGTCCCTGTACCGATCGAGGCGCTCACTCATGCCCCACCTCTCCCACGCGCCCTGTGGCGCCGTGTCCACCCTCGGCCAGCACGCCCATCAGGTGCTGCGTCGCGCGTATCCACGCGCCCTCGTCGCCCGCGCCGATCTGTTGCCAGCGCGTGGCCCCTAACGCGTCGTGTCCGTCCTCACGCTCGATCACGTACGGGCGCGGCCCTACGCCGTCCTCATCGTCGTCGCCAGGGGGTAATGGTGCGCTCTCGCGTAACTGGACGATGCGATAGCGTGTATCCTGCCAGGCGAGGCGAGGCAGTGAGGGGTGTAGGGCTAGCGGTTCGGGCACCGCTGCGGGTGTGGTGATGGTGGCCGTTGCCGGCGTGATCCGAGCGGGCACAGTCCGCACGCCCTTCCTGGTCGCTGTTATCCGTGGCGACGCGGCCTTGCCCCTCGTCTTACCCGTAGCCTTACGCGTGGAGGTCGCCGCGCGGCGTGTGCCTTTGCGTGACGTGGCGCGGGCGGGGCCTTGCTCCTCGACGAGCGCGCGCAGGAAGTCCGGCTCGACGCCCAGGGCCTCGGCCAGGCGGGGCGCCATGAAAGAGGAGGGGCGCCGCCGACCATCCTCATACGCCTTAACGATGTCGGAGCGCGCCCCGATCGCGGACCCTAATTGTGTACGCGTCAGCCCCTTCTCCTCGCGCAACGATATGAGATACGCGCCAAGGGTCGTCACGTCGTGGTCTGAGTCGTCGGATGCAGCGGTGGGGTCCGGGCCTACGGATGCGGCGCTCGCGCGCGGGTGCCGAGCGCCGGTCTTCCCCGGTCGTCGCCCGACCTTGGGAGAGAGATCGGGAGCGGTGGCGTCCCATGACACGCCGCTCTCTTCGTCGGGGGCGACGAGACGCGCCGCGGCGGCGGGGTCTGCGCGGTACAGGTCGATGGTCGCGTCACGCGCGGCGGTGGGAGTGAGCTCGCCGGCCACCATGCGCCGGTTGACTTCGGCGCGCGACATCCGTGAGGTGGAGGGTGTGCTGGTCATCATGATCCGCTCCTGCTGACTGTGCGGGCTGTCAGACGATCATAGACGCCCGCATTGAGAGCGTCCTGGGTCGGTTTGGCGGCAGTTGCTCCCGTGAGTTCGGCGATAAAGGCGCGGCACGGCTCCCCGTAGTCTGTGTCCCAATCCGCCAGGATCGCTTCTTCGAGGTGCGTTGTAATCCGCCGCGTCACGATGCGCAAACGATAGTACACGCCTAGGTCGGCGCCCTCGTCTTTAAGCGAGTCGAGGGTAAGCACGAGAACCTGGAGCAGGTCGATTGCTTTGTAGAGCACATCCGCTTCGACGTGGATCGGGTTCCCGGAGGTGGACGTATCGCGTGCGTCAGGGATGGCGACCTCGATGGTGTTTCGGCCGCGGCGGATGCCGCTCTCCCAGGGACGTTCTTTTGTCGCCGGTGTGCGCGTGCTGTTTGTGGCGTGGTCGGTGTGGTCAGTCATGGGTTACTCCTTGCTGGGTCGTGTGCGTGACGAGGCGCTGAAAGATAGCGTCAATCTGTGTCTCTTGGGTCGGTGTGGCGACGGACGCCCACGCGATGAGGCGTCCGTTATGGGTCATGTAGGCGATGTCGTCGTAGACATAGCGCATCCAGGAGGGCGCGTAGGGCGTCGCGGGCGCCGGTAGGGGTGTCTGCTGGGTGGATTTTCTCTCACGGATCTCGTACCAAAAGCGGACCGTGCCCGGATAGCGCGTGATCCGACCGCGCCATGTACCGTTGACGAGTTTGCGTTTCATGGGCGTCGGCTCCCGCTCGCCCTAGCGTTGACCTCATCAGCCCAGGCGTTGAACCGCTCACACTCGTCAAGCGCAGCCTGGTTGGCCGGCAAGAAGCGGCCGTCGCCCACGTACCTGTAGGTGGACCTCTCTTTAGCGAGCGGAGCGCCCGCCCCCGCATCACAGGATGCGGGGGCCATGGTGATAGCTGGGCGAGTCATGACCGCACCTGGACCGGCTGATGAGCCGGCCACCCCATCGCCCGCCGCATCGCAGGCCGTACCCAATGAGGATTGATATTGCTGACACACACAAACATGCGCGTGAGTTCGCGGTGCGTCGTCGTCGCGCGTTGTAGTCGCCGTTTCAGTGTGATCGTGTCCATAGCTACGCCGCCCGAATCGCCGCGTAATGCAACGCGGCCACTTCACGCTCCAAGCCATCGACCTGGCGCCACAGGACCGCATAGCTATCATCGCGTGGGTCAGCGTCTTGGAGCGCCTGGCGCGCGTGGGCGAGCCTCGCCTCGGCCTGCTCGGTCTGGGCATCGAGGGCGGCGACGACGGGCGTTGTGGTCATGACGGGCCGCACGATGCCGCTGGGGGCTCCGGCCGTCATAGGGACGACCACCGGGGCCTCGGCCTCCTTGATGAAGAAGGCCACGTTCAGGGACCGCACAAAACGCTGATGCTTGCAGGGCTTGCGGGCCGGGCAGGTGCAGCTATTGGCGCTGGTCTCGTAGTAGACGCTGGGATTCGTGCTGGATTGAACGCGATACCAACCACGATGTGCGGTTAGCTTCACGAACAGTTTGTAACCGCTAGCCGGTATCGCCCGTTTGGCCGTAGACTTGACACTGGGTGCGGCCTGCATTGCTTGCTTCCTCCGTACCTACCGCCGACTCGGGTCTGATACACCCGAGTCGGCTTTTTGTTTGCGGTTTATTCCCCGCACCTTTATATTATAATGTCTTGCAAGATAACGCAAATACAGATACAATAACAATAGGTAAGAACGTATAGTAAGGGAAGGACGGTGATCGTGTGGTAACGGAACAGAGAATGCCAGCAAACGAGGGGCTTGAACAGAACTTCACCATTCGGATAGCGCAGGCGATGCGCGAGCGGATAGATCACCTGGCCGCGCAGGAAAAGCGGAGCGCGGGCTACATTGCGCGACTTGCCTTGGAGCGCGGTCTAGAGGCGCTCGAAGACGCGTCCAAGCGGGGGGAACGACTATGATACCGGAGTTTGAGCCTCGCGTGCTCACCGTCGGCGAAAAGTACATTGAGGGGATGGAGAGCTGGCCGCTTGGACGCGGCGTTGAGTTTGGCTGGAAAGGATGGGACAGCACGGCGCGGCTACGGTTCTTCCTCGATGGTCCCTCCGAGGTGGAGATCAAAGCTATCGAGGAAGGGAACGCGACGTTTGCTCTAACCGTCGATGGACCCGCAATCTTCCTGCTCTATCGGTTCGACCCCATACCCTGGGCCAGCACGTCATACTCGTGGCGCCTCAATGGGGCGAACGCCGTGCTACCGGACAGCTCCCTCTCCCCGCACGCGCGCCTGTCTCTATACACCTCACTCGTGGACGCCAGGACGTGCACGGTAAAGGCGCTGCGGATGTGTACGCTCTCCCCGCACTTTACAGGCAAGTTCATCACGGCGATCCACGCGCAAGCCAGGGAATCGTTCGACCACGATGCGTATATGCGTCATGTGAACAGCATCGACGACCCGCGCATCTCACCCGACCGCGTGGCGCGAGGGCTACTCACCAAGGCTATCGCGCGCTCACACGGCGGCGACTAACTATGAAACGAGAACAAGCCGAGGAGCGTGCGCGGGTGCTCGGGCATCCCCTCACGTCGTGGTGGCCCTCGACGCTCTATCAGGAAGCTCACGCGGCGTGCAGGTGCGGAGCCGTGACCGCGAAAGAGTTTGTCCCCTACAGCCGAGATGGCCGAGGGAGCTACGTCGTCTTGACGGGGCCGGCGCGTGCGGGAGAGGAGGACGCTATGCATACACGGAGGGAGCCACCGCCGCGTTTACCGCTCGAAGTGGTAAGGGGGCGGCGCACGTCCGATAATGTGCTCGCGGACGAACTCATGGTGGTGAAGCCGGGCGACGAAGGGTACGAGCAGGATTATGCATATGCCGCTCGGTGTCACGAACTGTACGGCGAACCGATGCCCTATATCATGGATGCGGGAGACGACGAGGGGCGCGCCCCGGCCGACTAACGCCCGTTTCTCTCCGGACATCCTTGCGCTGTCGCACATTGAACATAAAAACGCTGTTATGATAGCTTATATCAGGCCGTAACAAGCGATAACATGCGGACAGCGTGCGGAGTTGGTAGGCAATGGTCGCGGGCTAGACGCGGACGATACGAGGAGGCCCTGGCGATGACCCACAGTGAGGCTCAGCGCAGTTTCAGCACCACGATGACCGACGACGAGATGCGCATACTCTGGCAGCGTCTGGACACGGAGGGATGCAAGATTATCCGCTACAATCCCACCAGCCGCGCATACAGCAAAAACCTGTGGCGCATACGCATCACGAACCCCGCCTGGAGCGGCCTCCACGAGGCCGACACGGCGATCGACATGTATTACGAGCAACGCCTCGACGGCGCGTGGGCCGCGGTCGTATGACCACAGCCCTTGTTCTGGCTCAAGGGGAGGGCGTCGGCCGCGCCCGCATCTGGGCAACGATGCCCGACGACGAGCGCCGCCGCCGCGCCGTTGAGGCATGCCACACCCACGATACAGCCGCCCTACAGGAGATCACCGATGCCTGGCTGACCTTGCACGGTCGCGCAGGCGCGACGGTGAGCCCGCACACGCTCACCAGTTACCGCCACGGCGTTGCGGTCCTCGTCGCCGCATGGTCGAGTGAGAATCTGCTCCACCCCTCGCGGGACGCCGCCGTGCTGTGGTTGCGTGAGATGGAGGGCATCGGGCTCAAACCGGCCACGGTCAGGGCGCGCCTCGCCGCCGCACGCGCCCTCTATGCCGCCTTGCGCTGGTGCAAGGCAACCGAGGCCAACCCCTTCACGGACGCACGTCCGGCCAGGGACAAGACCGCGGCCAAGGACAAGCGCACACCGTACGAGCCTGACGAACTGCAAGCAATCCTTCGCATCCTGGACGAGGAGATAGCCACGGCGACGCCGGTAACTCAAACCATGGGGCGCTACGACAAGGTGCTCATCCTCCTGGGCGCCCACGCGGGCCTCCGGGCCGCCGAGATGATGCAGCTACGCTGGGCTAGACTTTGACCATTCAGGCCGCGTAACAGAGCATCTCGCTCAGGTGCTCGACCAAGGCGCGCGGGACTTTAACGATGTCGTCCTCTGGGGGCGACATGCAAAAAGTGGTGTGGGCCCACAGCGA